>Ga0105359_10004321_pt1 | contig 11373 bp, 8 predicted proteins | sample GOMGulsemesocosm_6_FD_83659 | JGI IMG/M metagenome (GOLD analysis project Ga0105359, IMG submission 83659) | Methane-oxidizing microbial communities from mesocosms in the Gulf of Mexico - GOM8C Gulf of Mexico | ecosystem: Environmental > Aquatic > Marine > Cold seeps | place: Gulf of Mexico... | reverse complement strand
ATCAGAAACTAAACGCCAATCGGTGATTTGAGTGTCATTCACTGAAGAATATGGACAATAGCAATGTAGGCGTGACTTCAGTCGCGCTTGTTGCCTTAATCGATTGCGCGAATAAATTCCCGCCTACAAAGAAAAAATTCACTCAGGGTGTAATGCCGACCACTCTCTTAACTGATCGACATTAGCCGTATGGAAGTGTTTTTAATATTGCTATCGAAGGCTTGGGAATTGTTAACTTCTTTAGTTAAATGAATATTTTCGAATTTTGCAATTATCTAAAATGCGAGTAATGTTCATATGAACTGTCACAATCTATTCTGTACCATTGCAAGTTTTGGCCTGTATCAATTAACTCATGCCTTTCTAAGGACTACATCTTCTAATGATTTATGAGTCTGGTTTCGGACATCGTCAATAGTATCAGTAAACAAAAAGCTTTTACTAAATAGCAGCGGTGTACAATATTCTTTAATGTGCCCATGATGGTTTTGAATTTCAAGAGAACATCCTAGCCTGATCTTGTGTGGCATAAAGTCAGGGTTGAATTTGTGCGAGAAATCAATTCTCTTAGTTTTACTAAATGGCTTAGGGTCTTTTGTTTCTATTAGATTATCTTCACTACAAATTATGTATTTACTTTTATCTAATAACAAGCAGCTGCCCATGGCTTTTACGCGTAATATTTTAATCGGGTGTTGTCCAATATTATGGATTTGAATCTCCCAATTTACCACCCCACCTGAAATGCTTTTTAAAACCATTTCCGGTAAAAAATCAATGACTGTGTTTTCAGGGGGAATATTAGGTTTTACTGACTGTGCATTTTTACTTTTTAATTTGCTTACAACCAAAGCAACAACTAATAAAGCAATGAAACCGATTAACATTTCAAATTTAAATTCCATCATATAAATTTCCTTGTTTTCTAAAGCAGGTTTTTTCAATAACCCTTAGAAGTGATTGTCGTTTAATAACTCACTATTGGCATTGCTCTCATTTATCATCTTCAACCTAAGAGCGAGAACCAATAAAATCAGCAAAGAACAAGCACTACCACAGCCTGATAAATATGCAAAAGTAGCAATTAGAAATGAACTTATTAATCCTTTGGATATTTTCATTTCGTCTTTCCTAATTAAAATTTATAAGTTACAAAGAACATTAATAAACTCAAAATCAAACATTGAAACCTTCATTTAAAATACCTTTTAAAAATGACCGTTATATGTCAGGCGCAAAATAACACAAGTATTCATCAGCAACAATTACAAGGCATTACAAATCATTAGCAAATTATTAACAAATGATTGTGTGAGTTCTAGAGGGGGTGGTACATTGTTCCTGCTGTTAAAGTACCATCAAAGTTGATAAGTGTTACATGACTTATCCCATCCAGCCTGAACAATATTTAAATTCCATTTTAGCCTTAGCCTTTGTTTTAGAAAGAATATTAAGACAAAAGTATTGGTTGACTGAGTGGGCTTTATCTTTTTATGTATTTAGCTCTATCAAGCTTAAAGTAAGTTTATGTTTAAGCATATGCTCTTGTTTGAGGGTTTTTCTATGAGTTAATAGAGTTGCAAAAACTTGTTGCCAACATTGGTTTTTGGTAATTTTGTTAACTTGATGGTTACTATCTTGAATTTGTTTGTTTAAAAAAGAAATTGAAGCGCCCTGCTTATACCATTCTTGTTCATCACCTTCTAATGGCAAATTTACCTTGTCTGTTTCTGCAAGAGTAAGCCAAAAGTCAGCAGTACTAGTAAGCGCAATTTCTATTCCTTTTGGATCAAGATCACTAAAGCAGACCAGTGGGATAGTATTTTTAAAGCGGCGAAAAAATTGATAACTAGTCATTGATGTTTGCTGTGCTTTTACATCTCCGCGATAAAGCCACAAAGCTTGAGTTAAATCGATATCACTTTTAATAGTGGTTAAATCAATTTCATCAAGGTTAGCCATAACAGCAAGGTTTTCAACAAGTACAACAGCACTATGTTCAACTGATTGAATTTCATCAGCTTTGATATAATGACCTAACGAGGTAAGTCGCGAGAACGGGTAGCTTGTTTGATTAACTTTAAGGGAAGATAAGCTATTTATTAAGATAAAATCTTTGCTGACTGCATAACTATGATCTTTCTCATTTCTATATTTTTCTGCTGTCTTTAACCTATTTGTTTTATCAGGGTACGGATCATTTCTTATGTCTACACCGTGGCTAACTTGTATCTTTTGACTTAAATCTAAAATGTTTGAAAGTTCAAACGTTAAGTATTTATTGCTTAAATCTATTTGTCCAAATCCAAAATCCTTATTCAGCTTTTTTGCTAATGCGGTATTTCTTATCTGACCACCCTGCCTGTTATTTTGAATAGTAACCTGGGCAAAGTTATAGAGTTGTTTGTTCATTATTGGCTTCAATTTGCATTCCTTTGCTTCTAATTTACCTGTACCTATTCACTTTTACTTAACTCACTAAAACATAGAACTATGCGCTAGCTTTAAGTTCAATAACTACATCACTATAGCTGTAGTTGTCGGTAGTTCCAGTAATGGCGGTACCTTTCATTTTGATATTCAGTGCATTTTGCTGTGCATTGGTTAACTTGCAATAGCAACTAAAGACCAGTTCAATCCAAGCCTTTGGTGCTATGCTTTGTTTTTGTTCAAGCCAGGTATTTTGATACTCTTGATAAAAACTTAATGCTGAAACTGCCCTGTTGTTAATAATGACCTGTTCAAACAAGGTTTCAGTTTCTTGTTCAAAAAAGTCTTCTTCTGCAGCGAGTTTTTCTAGCGGTTTTAAACTTACTTCACTGATTGTTCTTTCTTTAGCTGGGGCAATAACTGCTTGTTTTCGTAATGTTTGCACCAATTTTATTAAAGGTTGCTCAATGTCAGTTTGCTTGGTATCTACATAGCTTTTCAGTGGCATTGCTGGCGCATATTTTAACTTGTCGGGTAAATTAGGCAACTCAAACAGATTTTCATCAAGGTCAAACTCAGGATGTTTGCGTAAAAAACGTGCCATATTACGTAATTGACTCGCTTGTTTCTCATCACGACGAAGACGAAACAAGCTAATGCGCATGTTATCAATGATTAAACGCAACTTTGGCAGTATTTGGTTATACCAATAAATGAAGTTAGATATTTTACGGGCAAACTCATTTGGACATAACCAATCTAGCCATTCATAACAATCTTGTGGATCTATCTGCTGTAACTCATTAAGCAGTTTTTGCGCATGAGATAAGTAACGTTCGTTTTGTCGAATTTTGTTAGACAGACTGCTAACAAAGCCAAATTGACTAACAATAGCAAAATGCATTGTGTCTAAGTTATTGTTCAGGCTGTCTTTAGTTTCATAAAGTAAATCATCAAGTTGATCGAGATAATACTCGGCATCTTCTTGTTCTTTGTCATTGGTTGCCGCTTCATAATCTTTTACCACTTCATCAATAGCATCAATCACTTTACCCATATCGGTAAGTTGTCGATAGCTGGATTGTTTGCGCATTAAACGGTTTAACATGCGCTTAAGATCTGTGGTGACGCGATATTCACCAGGCGAGTCATCTGGTCTTATCAAGCCTGATTTATGTAACAAGTTAATGGTATTGCCATCTTGTTCATCACTGGCAATGGAGCCGTAAACATAGGCGCTAGCAAGTAATTCGTTATAGGCACCAATTTGTCTTAATAAGGTGGCAACTTGTGTTGAGTCAAAGCCTGCCACTAGAAAAGCAACTCATCTTGTTGGCTTTTTTCTTGTTCAGGTAAGGCAACTAACTCGGCATCATTTAAAAATTCAATCAATAAATAGATCAGATCAAAGCGAGCTGTAGCGTAATAACGACTACTGCCTGCATTTTTACGGACAAAGTAATGCATCTCCTCTAGCTTTTGAAATACCATTACTAACTGCTCTCGAGTTTCCGTTTTATTGGTTTTAAACGGTTTTATTGAGGTTAAGCGGCGTAGTTGTTCACTAAGCGTTTGATCATGCTCAAAAGGTTCAAATAACTCATTAATATTTAAGACAGATTTGGCGCGAATGGGTAAATCAGCTTGTGTCGCTGTTAACAATAAATCAAGGAATTCCACTAATGGCCTAAAGGTACTGCGCATCTCTGAGAATAGCGTGCTTAATTCATTATGATTACTGTCATCTACCTGATTAAAGGTACAGTAATAAGCATCTGCACTATCAAGGTAAGTCAGTTTTCTGTCTAAGTTTGATAAGAAGTCATTAACTTTGTCATTATGCCCTTCCGCTTTTAGATACAGATATTCTGCTTCATGAGCCGTTTGGCAAATAATGGCACCACAGAGTAGCTTTTGAATACTTTCCTTAAACATTAGTCGACTCCTTTGCCGTGGTTAGCGCTGAGGTTATTGTCTCTGCTGTGACTGTAGGTGAAGTTATCGGTGTTTTGTTACGCTTTGCTAATAACTCATCTAAACGTGACTGTGGAATATCGGCGTGGTAAATTTTATTATCTTTTAATTTATAGTGACGATTATACAGCGATAATATATGACGATCCGTTGAAGGAGAAGCTGATAACATGCTGATATGGTTGTCATTAAACATTTGCAATAACAAGTCAATATTCTCTGCGGCTAATTCACCTAACTCATCAACGGGTAAAATTATTTGGCTAACATGTTTGCTGTCACCACGTAACATCGCCAATAGGCCTGCATACAAAGACAACATGGCTAAATAGGATAAACCAGTAGAGCTGACCTTCTTCAGTTGCTTAGCATTGCGTGCATGTTTGACTTGGCCTTTTTCTATAATGGTAAACTCAATATCAAATAAGTTGTTATGGGCTAGTTCAAAACCTTCATTAGGTAAATAACTGGCAAGCTTTTGCATGGCATAAACTAAATCATCTGGTACATCACCTAAACCATCGCGTAACTGGTCTTTACAAAGGTCAAAAACCTTAGCAAATTCTTGTAATGGCCCCCAGTAATCAAGCTCTTCCTGCTTCATTACTGTGGTAACACTAATATCAGCCAATGCCTCAAAATGCGCTAACGAAGTGACTTTTGTCGATAAACGTTTACCTATTTGTTTGATTCTATGACCAAAGTTTTCAATATGTTGATAAAACTCATTGATCATGGTGGCGTTAACTGTCACCAATTGATAAGTACTTTGTTGCTTTTGATTTGCGCTGTTTAACAGTTCACTAATAGGTTCGCGATATTTAAACAATGCCTTAGCACCGGTGAAAATATCATTGTCTAATAGTAATTTCTGCCAGTTCTCAAAAAGCTCACTGCCTGAGTGATCTTTTCTAAAGCGTTCACTGAAGGTATTAAGCTGACTAGCCAAACGTTTTTCAATGCTCTTAAATTGTTGATAAAAATCATGACAAAAGCTCGCCGTTAAGTCGGCTTGGTTAGCAGGCTCATCTTGTGAAATCTCATTATCAATGCCTGACATTTCGCATAAACGTTTGTTATCGTTTAATTTAACCAGTAAGTCATCTGTCGCTTGTTTTTCTAAGTTCGTTTTCTTAATAAGATGTTTTAAGTCTTTGATTTGTGCTGTTAACCTAGCTTCATCATCTTCATGGTTTGAGTCTAAATTTCGCTTGGCTATTCTTCTATTTTGATTCTCTTCCGCTAACGCATCACGGTGACAATAACGTTCATTGATAAAGCTTTGATAATCTCGTGCCTTTTGAGCAAATACCGAGCACTGCTGTAAGTCTTTTTCTAATATTCCACGACGGGCAATGCGTTTGTCTACTTCACCTTCTGGGTCTAGGTGCTCAATATCACTGGCACGTTGCTTTTTAAGAGCGGATAAACGTTGTTTTGCATTGGTTTTTAAAGTATCTAATTGCTCAGCTAATAACGTTAACTGATTATCTCTATCGCTTTCAACCACCATGCATTTTTCTAACTTATCATTGGTTAGTTCATGCAACTGCTCCGCTTTGTTTTCTTCAAAGCTTTGCTGTTTCTTTTCTACCACTTTTATCTGTTGATAGTGCGATTGTAATTGCGCTTCAATTGCCTGGCTATGCTCTTTAATTGCTAACTGCTTTTTAACGATTAAACTTTGCTGTTGCGTTTGCAACTGGCCTAAGGTGAGTTTTTGTTGATTTAAGCTTTGTGAATGCTGACTACTATTAGCTTTAAGTTGATTGATTTCTTTCACAATTAGCTTTAGGTGATCATCGAGCTGTGAAATTTTATCTGTTTGTGTTTGAATTTTAACTTCAACAACTTGACGCTTTTCTCTAAGCTGTGCTTCATCTAAAAATAATGAGTCATCACAAGGCAGTTGCTGTAAATCGATTGTTAAACCATAAAGGTTTGTAGGTTCGTTGGTCGACTCTTGCCATTGCGGATTTAAATCAGTACGCGATAACTGCTCTGTAGTCAGCAAACGGCCAATGTTATCTTGCCAGTTACTTGCTAATGGCTCATTTAGTAAATAGTGATGTAGTGAGCCGGTTTGAGGCAATAACTGCAATTCAATCTGTTGATATTCTTTGCGCAGCTGCTCAAGGTGTCGATTCGCTTCGCTACGTAATAGCAATTGTTGATCTTGCTGCTTATCAAGCTGATATTGCTGTTTTTGTAGCTCAGATTCTTGCTGAAGCAGTTGATTGTAGCTTTGCTGGCTACTTGATAATGCGTGAATATTCTCTTCGATATCAACCGTTAACTGAGTAGGTATTACAGCTTGTGTTAACTGTTGTTTAGCACTATCAATTTGATACTGTATTTTTTGCTGATCTTTTTGAAGTTTTAGCTCTTCTTGGTGCAGCTGTGCGTTAAGATCACCAACTTGTTGATGAAATACTTCATTAATATGGGTTAATTGCTTGCTTGAATCGCTAACAATAACCGCAGATTTTTCTTTATTACCACTGATTGATTTGAGCTTTTCTACTTCTATTTGCTGAATTAACTTATCAAACTTTTGCCCAATCTTAGTGATATTGCCCTCAAAGGCATCTATCACAGCAATAACTTCGTTAAGCTCCGATTGAATTTGTGGTGCTTGCTCGGCTTTTATTTGATAACTACTGGCATCATCATCATCATAGTTAAGCTTATCTTCATCAAGTAACTCTATTTTGCTTAAGTCAGCATTAATTTTGGCTTCTAGGGCAAATAAAGTTTTTTGATATTTTTCAATAACGTTGGCAAGCTCTGCTTCAAGCTTATTACGGTTTTCAATACTTGTCTTTTTCAGCGTTTCTCTTTCTAGCTGCTTTGCTTCTAAGCGCTCTTGATGTGCAAGCACTTCAGCATGAAGATGTTGTAACTTATTGAGTAAGCTGGCAAAGGCGCTGAAGTCGTCTTGCCAAACGGAAATTTTATCCGCTACTTTTTTAATGGCACGACTAGCCTGTATATCTGCAAGCCAATGAGTAATATCAACTTTATTTAAACTAAGTTGTTCCTTTTCATCGTTTGTATTTCGAGCAAGATGATCACTGGCAATAGCCACCAACATGCGTTTAACGGCTTCAAAGTCTAAGTTTTTTTCGATCGTGCCATTAATGACCTTATCAATATGTGGACTTGCTTGGTCACTAAAAGAAAAGCGATTCTGTAATAAGCGAATCTCTTTGTGTTTACGGCCACTGCGCAAGTTTTGAATTACTTGGCGATATTTGTCTATACCTAGAAATTTTGAGCTGTCTTTACCAATTTGGCGATAGTTCTTCTCAATTTCATTAATAGTAAAAGGCTTAGCTTTTCCGCCTTCGTTATTAGCAAGAAAGTGTTGACTGTCATAGGCAGCATCAATAAATTTAAAATGCACTCCTCGACCATCACTGGTTGCTAATACTTGGCAAGTTTGGCCAAAGGGTCTTTGAAATTCATAGACGAGAATGCTTGATTCACGTGGTAAGTAAAAATCAGCAAAGTTCTTTGCTTGGTCAACTTTACTTACGATGTCACTAGGTCGCATGCCATAAAAAAGTGGTAATAAACGCATTAATGAAGTTTTGCCTGCACCATTGGTGCCTTCAAGCTGGGTGTGGCCAGTTAGGTCAAGTTCGTTAACTTGCCCTTGCCAAAAACTGTCAATAATAATAATGCGTAGCAGCGAGTAGCCGTGTTCTGCCATAGTGTTGGTAACCTTAAGGGGAGTTTAGTAAATAGTTAGTGCGTCGTTGATAAAGGTATAGATAAATTTAATGGTGAGGCTTTAGTTTAAGCACTAGCGCGGGATCAATTTTTACATTGAACCAGTTAATGCGCCAGTCTAAGTGTGGTCCGGTTGCCCTGCCACTTTTACCAACAGCGGCAACAACCTGTCCTTGTTTGACCTGGGCACCTTGTTTTACATAAGAGTTACTTAAGTGCAAAAAGGTAGAACTGATACCTTGGCCATGATCAATTATCATAGTGCCACCCGAGTAAAACATATCAGGCACCCAAAGTAATACTGTACCGGAGGCTGGCGCTTTTACTGGATCGCCAATATCACCCGCATAATCTAAACCAAAGTGAGGTCTTTTAGGTACGCCATTATAAATACGCTGACTTCCATATACGCCGGTAATAGTGCCTTTAATAGGCGCAACAAAACCTTGAGCAAAGAAATCTAGGTCGCTAGATATTTTACGAGCCGCTTTAATTTGTTTACTGTCTTTTTGTGAACGCGCTACAGCCTTTGGATTTGGCTGCATAATACTTTTTTTAATGCCTTCTATTCGCTGAAGTTTGTAATCTCGTTTTTTAGGTAACAAGGTTTTAGTTACCCGATCACCATTAACCGATGTAATCACCAACTCATAACTTTGTTTGTCATCACGAGAAAAACCAAAAGCGTAATCACCGCTCGCTGAAACCGCAATTGCCTTGCCATTTAAGGTAACTTTATTTTCCGCTGATGTTTTACCAACCATCAAGCCACCCTGCTTCATTTCACCAGATAGCACTATGCTTTCTGATGAAACATTCTTTTGAGGACTCACAGCAAAAGTAAATGGACTTATAGATAAGCTAATTGCAATTGCTACTGAAGCTAAAGATTTAGTGGACTTAGCCGTAAATATGCTAACCATTAACAATAGCTCCCTTTGCGACACCTTCATAAGCAATAACTTTGACGCTGTTATTAGCTAACTCACTATGCTCAGCTTTAATTTGTCTTAAAATAAAGTCGGCAAGTAGTTCTACGGTAGAGTCACAATCAACCACTTCGAGTATTTTACTATCCACAGCAATATCAAATCGACCTTGCGGTGCGTGATAACTAAAATATTGATGATCGGGTGTTAAATTGTTCATAGCTTGTGCAGACAGCTCTATATCACTTTTTGAAACTCTATCAGCTTCACTAGCAATATAGATATCCTTCCAGCGCTGACACCACTGTGCTTCTAACTTAGCGTCTCTAACATCATCAACCAAAATTTGGATTTTAGAGCGATGACCATGAGCAATACGCTGACAATTACCATCATGCAATTTCAAGCCATGGGTGTAATGATAATAATCAGAAGTGATAAATTCTGGTCGCAGTACTAACGTTAAACCCTGAACATTATCTGGCAATTCAGCCAATATAATGTCCGTTAGGTGTTTAGTTACTGCGGGAATGGAAATAGTTAAACAGTCTAGAGAGGCAAAAGCGCACGCTGGAGATTGTAAATAATAACTCGCCACATCACTTATAAAGTCAATGGTTTGATGACCAGGGTTATGTGGTGAATCAGCAAGTGTTAATGCTTGCTCTTGAATTGGTAATAATAACTTGTGGTCAACGGCATCATCGATAATAGCTTTGATCTGCTTTTTTACTACCGCAAAATCAAGCACCATACTCATTTCGTTTAACGAACCATCAAGTAACACATCAACAATCCAACTCTCACCCACAATACCACGCTGTTTACACAGGTATGAAAAATCAATAACGGTAAGATCATCTACAAATAATTGCATTTTTTTCCTTATTTAAACTCAGGTTTACTTAATACCAAATTGATTAAATTTCTTCTCAACTCAGGGCTATGCTCGATCTTCAATAACAAGACGAGTTTAAAAAGCTTATACACTGCGTTATTAATTTTGAGAAGGGAGTAACCATTCTCTTCAATCAATGCCTTGTTTCTAAGCCTTTTAATTCTCGCTGAGTGGTAAAGAACTTAATCAACTTGGTATAGCTCTCTACGTATTCAAACCAATGAAAGTTAGTCTTGTACTTGCCATAAAACATCTTCACCAGCACGTACAGGCACAACAACATCATCACCAAAAGTCATCGTTGCCGGTACTTGCCAAGTCTTTTTAACTAGTGTGATTTTATCTGTATTTACTGGCAATTGATAAAAGTTTGCACCGTTGATACTAGCAAATGCTTCTAATTTGTCTAAAGCGTTTTCTAGTTCAAACACTTCAGCATATAACTCAATGGCAGCAAACGATGAATAAACACCTGCACAACCACAAGCGGATTCTTTAGCACCTTGTGCATGTGGCGCGGAATCAGTACCTAAGAAGAATTTTTTGCTGCCGCTAGTTGCGGCTTCAATTAATGCGTGTTGGTGAATATTACGCTTTAAAATCGGTAAACAGTAAAAATGTGGCTTAATACCGCCAACTAACATGTGATTACGGTTATACAGTAAATGATGCGCGGTAATTGTTGCTGCGACATTATCACCAGCAGCTTTAACAAAATCTACCGCATTTTTTGTGGTGATATGCTCTAAAACAACTTTTAGGTTAGGATAATTAGCAACAAGAGGCGTTAAGATGGTGTCGATGAACAGCTGCTCTCTATCAAAAATATCAATATCAGCTGTTGTTACTTCACCATGGACAAGTAATGGCATACCTACAGATTGCATTGCTGCAAAGACATCAGCTAGATTGGCAACATCTGTGACCCCTGATGAAGAATTGGTTGTTGCGCCCGCTGGGTATAATTTTGCTGCATAAACAACACCTGACTCTTTCGCTGCAAGAATATCAGCGGCAGTTGTATTGTCTGTTAGATACAAAGTCATTAGCGGCTTAAAGTGTTCATTAGTTACATGTGCCATGATGCGCTCATGATAACTTTTTGCCAATTCAGCATTAGTTACAGGCGGTACTAGGTTTGGCATTACAATGGCGCGACCAATATAGCGGCTAATGTCTTCTACTGTATTTTTTAGCACCGCTGCGTCACGTAAATGTACGTGCCAATCATCTGGACGAGCGATAGTTAGAGTATTAATTGCATTTGTCATATTCATTTTCTCAATTCTTTGGTGATGTTAGTTAATTCATTTGATTAATACTAACTAACTGTTTAATATGTATTTTGTGGTCCTGTAAGCGTAACGCGATACATTAACCGCGAGACATTACTGGTTGTTTCACTCT
>Ga0105359_10004319_pt1 | contig 11373 bp, 8 predicted proteins | sample GOMGulsemesocosm_6_FD_83659 | JGI IMG/M metagenome (GOLD analysis project Ga0105359, IMG submission 83659) | Methane-oxidizing microbial communities from mesocosms in the Gulf of Mexico - GOM8C Gulf of Mexico | ecosystem: Environmental > Aquatic > Marine > Cold seeps | place: Gulf of Mexico... | reverse complement strand
GTGATGGCCGGAAATCTCTATCTTCATATTTGTATCCTTTTTCATTGTCTTCAATATAATAATCGGTCTTGTGCATCAAAAAAACAAGGGCAAAATGACAAAAAAATTAAATTTTTTTTAATTTACATTTTTAATGCTAATTAACTTGAAACTCATATTGATTGAGCGCATTCTAGGTGATTGTATATTCAATAGAGGTTTAAATTGATTAAGGAAAATACAGTGTGAGTCATTCAAAAATTAAGACCATTTTTTTTAGAGGCTTTATTAATAGTATAATTTTTTCATTTATATGGGGGGGGTGGGCATATTATGTAAATCGCTTTGCAGGGGACGTTGCTGCAGTTAATGCCGCGATTACACAGATTAGCTTCACTATTGTAAACGCATTTTTTTATAGTGTTTTTATGGAGTTTATGTTTTCTCTAAGTAATAAATTCATATTTAGATTTATTAATGCATGGATTGTCCCTAATACACTGCTTACGGTTTTAATCATTGGTGTGCATTATATCAGAGGAACTAATGAACTTTTCATTACAGTTTCAGCACCATTGGCTGTCATTTTTTGTGTTTCGGCTTGGTATGTATTTAAGGAGCAGAAAAAAGATAACTTACTCCTTGAAAGGGCTTAAATTTAATTTATTAATAATGAAAATTAGCTAAATCATTATTTCAATATTTTCATTTGGAAAAGCGACGCAAGAGTGGCACCAGCCATATTGAGCATCAGTTTCTCTCAGATTTGCTTCTTTCGCGTTAGATACCGTTCCATGTAATACTTTCACTCTGCACAGGCTACATTGCCCTGATCTGCAGGAATTTTTAGTTGAATATCCATTTCTCTCCATGCTATTTAATAAAGGTTCATCTACCTTGGCTTTAAAACTACCGGACCCACTAATTTTTATGGTGACTTCTTGAGTTGTTTCTATGGGATCTGACAATTGTTCTAATTTATTTTCTCTTTTTTTAGCTCCATTACGTTCGAATTTTATTCTGCGAGGCTTAATGTTTAGTTCAAGCAATTGTTTATTGCAAAACTCATTGAATGGAGTGGATCCGCAAATATAAAACATTTTATTTTTGACAGTATCAATTAATTTATTTATTAATGTTGCTGTGAGATGGCCTGAATAACCTTTGTAGCCTTTTTTAGGGCGAGTGATAACTCTCGTTACAGTCAAAAACTGATGCTTTTGTTCCAGCCTGTCAAGTTCATTTTCAAAAATAACATCGCCAGTATAACTTGAGGTATAGATCAAATTAAAATGATAAGGGGAATGGTTATCTGCTATTTCTCTGATCATGCTTATAGCTGGGGCAATTCCAGATCCGGCTGCTAGAAAGACGAGATCTTGGCCATGAAATAAAGGGTTATGATAAAAATTACCTGTTGGGCTCGAGCTTTGAAATGAGTGATCAACTTTAATGTGATCAAAAAGATATTTAGAAACAAAACCAGTTACAACGCGTTTAATTGTTAAATCGTAATAGTCTCTAGTGGCTGGTGATGAAGAGATTGTATAGGGTCGAGATGTTTTTATTCCGTTGATATTGACATCAAGACTGATGTATTGACCAGCTTGAAATTTTGGCAGTGGACCTGTTGCTGAAATTAATCGAAAAGTCTTAGTTGATGGCGTATTTTCGATAATTTCACTTACCTTTAATTCTAAGTATTTAGGGTGAAGTTTACCTATACTTTTTGCTACAGCACCTTTATTTTCTGAAAAGTCAGTACCTGTATTTTCTAGTTTCTGTTTATGTTCCATTACTTGTTTATAACCTTTTACATGACTTAGCAAGTTATTTTCTACAGCCTCAACAGGTAGAATATTTTTTGAATTTAATTTAGGCATGAGCTGTTGTTTTCCGTATCGTTTGAGTATTTTCAAAGTGTTTTATGGCAGTGTTTGCTGTTTTTATACCTATTCTATAGGTAGGTTGAAAACCACCTTTACAGTTCCAGCATCCAGCCATATAAAGACCTTCTACAGTATCTATAACATCACTAAATTTAGCATTATCATGAGCATTTTTATCAAACCCATAAATAGATCCTCCGGGCGTATTGAGGTAACGCATGATCGTTAATGGACTTGCTGTTTCAGCTTCTTCTATATGTTTTCTAATATTGGGGTAAGTTTTTTCAGCTAGATCGAGAAGAGTTTCTGCGAAATCATATTTAGCTTTTGTATAGTTTTCTGGAGAGATTTTTTCCCAAGGCTCTGCATACTGAAGGCTTAACAGTGAAATGATCGTTTTGCCTTCAGGTGCGAAGCTAAGATCATTAAAGTTATGGCAAGTGATCATTAAGTGTGATGCTGGCACTATTTTTTTCATATTGTTATATGCAATTTCGTCATCGCGATCGCTAAGAATAAAGCTGGAAGCTGATGTTAAGCCTATATCTTTAGGGCTGCAATCAAGTCCTAAATAGAGAATAAATGCAGATGTACCAAGTCTACGAGATTTCATTTCATTCGCTATTTTTAAGTGTGGTTCAGGAGAGTCAAGTAATTCAGTAAAGGTATGAATTGGGCTGGTATTTGAAATGACCAAATTACAACTGTAAATGTCATTATTTTCAGTTTGAACGCCTGTTATTTTATTATTTTTTGTTAATATTTTATGGGCTCCACAATTGAGTTTTACTTGTCCTCCAGCTTCTAAAAATGTTTCCAGTAAAGCGTTGGAGATTGCTTGTGCTCCTCCCTTAACAAGGCAAGGTTTATAGGATGCATAAATATAAAGCCTAGCCGCAAGATCTGGGAATTGCACATCTTTGAGAGGCAAACCTACATAATACCAATATGCACCAATAACAGCTTTTAGATCCGGGTTATTAAAAAACTCATCTAGAACATCCTTTGCTGAGGATAAACCGTATTTTATGTAATTGGGACAAGTTGATTTTAGTAGTTCAAGGTTATTTTCTTTTTGTGCTTTATTTAATGAAGTAAATGACTCTAGGGATATATCTTGGCACAGCTTTAAAAAATTTTTAATAGCTTCTTTTTCTTCTGGAAAAATACTGAATAAGGTTTGATGTAATTCAGGCCAACTGGCTGGTAATGTAATGTCAATTTCACCAGGAAGTACAAACCGATAAATATCATGATCTTCAACTACTTCAAGTTTATCCATAATACCTAATTTAGTGAATATATCTTGTAAAATGAAAGGTTTATCTTTACTCCCAATCCCACTAAGTTGATGCAGGGCAACTTCAAATTCAAACCGACCTCTCATAAAAGATGTCGCGCATCCCCCAGGTATATTATGCCTTTCCAGAAGGAGTGTTTTCACTCCTTTTTTTTGAAGCGTAACAGCAGCCGTAAGACCTGCATTTCCGGAACCAATTACAATAGCGTCAAAATGGATCATTTAACTTCCTTTTAATATGTGATTAATTTTTATAGCTTTATTTTTATTTAGTACCCTTTTTTAAGATATTCTGATGTTTATAGACTTGTCAATAGTCCTATCTGAAAAATTATAACAAGAAAATATATTTAAGGTTTTTGATGATTTTTTTATAATATGTAAGTTTCAAGAAATATTCAGTTGTTAGTTTTTATCGCAGAATCTAGTTAATGGCTTGATTAATTAACTTATGTTTCAGATGCATTTTTTATCTGATTTCTCAATATAATATGGACTCATTATGAAAATTTTAAATTCAATAATTACTGTAAGTTTATTAATCGGTGCGCAACATACATATGCAACTGAAAAAAATATTGAGCCTGAGTTTTCATGGGGGATTGGTACTGGCGTATTAAGTGAAGATGAAGGTTATACAGAGCTTGGCACTGATACCATGGTAGTACCAATATTGATAATCAATTATGGTAAGTTCTATTTAATGGGACCTAAATTTGGTTATCAATTATTCTCTAACAATAATTATTCTTTCAGTTTTACTGGAAATTATCGATTGGATGGTTATGAGGCTGATGATAGCTCTTTTTTAAGTGGCATGGATGATAGAGATGGCACTGTTGACCTTGGTTTTGAATATAGTTATGACGCTGGATTTGGCAAAGTTGGAATAGAAGTGGTCGCTGACGCACTTGGTAATCATGAAGGGTATCAAGCTGATGTTTCTTTTAGTTATCCAATTAATTTTGATAATGGTCAGCTTTCACCTTACATAGGTACAGAGTATCGCAGTGATGATCTTGTTAATTATTATTATGGCGTAAAAAGCAACGAAGTTAATCAAGTACGTCAATTTTATCAAGGAGATTCAGCTCTTAATTTTGTGATGGGGATCAGAAGTAATTGGTTTTCAGGACCTCATCATCGATTTGTCGCGATGCTGCAATATAAAACTTTTGATGATTCAATAAAAGATAGTCCAATTATTGATGCCGATGATTCATATAATATGACTTTTGGTTATGCGTATGTATTTTAGTCAAACCTTTCAATTTTTCTGCAGGCTCTTGTCATTGTTTTTAATAACATTGTTATTAATAGCCTGTCAGCAAGAAAAAGTTGATTCCAAAGTAAGTGCTGGTGTTAAGCAAAGTTTATCTATAAGCACAGTTAAACAAGCAAGCACTAGCTACATTCGCTTTGCAGGTAAAATTGAAGGTAACCAATCTATTGATATAGCGAGTTTACAAAGCGGTCGTTTGCACAAATTGCATATTACTGAAGGTATGGAAGTTAAACAAGGAGAAGCATTAGCTGAGGTGTACTCCCCAGATGTTGCCGATAATTATGCCAGTGCCCAAGCTAAATTGCAGCAAGTTCGTGTAACCCTGACCTCTGAACAATTAAAGTTTTCTCGTTATCAGAAGTTATATGATAAAAAAATTATATCTTTGCAAGAGCTGGAAACTTTATACAACAATGTTAAGGCGTTAGAGGCGCAGGTAAACTCAGCACTTGCTTTGGTAAATACATCAAAAAATATGGTTAAAGAGTTAGTTATTTATGCAAAGTTTGACGGTATTGTTACCTCTTTATCAGTCAGGGAAGGGGAATATATAGAAGCTGGAGAGCAATTACTTCGTCTAAACCAATCCGATCAGTTAAAAGCCATATTTAAGCTACCTGAGCACATATATCGCAAGATTAGCATCGGACAACAGCTTAATATAAACATCCCATATTCAGATATTCAGCTAACCGGAGTACTAAGTGAAGTTGCAATGCCTAATAATGGACAACTGGGAATATTTTCATCAACAGTCATCATAACAACCCCTGATATGGCACAGATAGGATCTCATTGTGAGTTATTGGTTCCTGTAGATAATAAATCGATGCTTAAAGTTGTACAAACTGCCGTACATTATGATGAAGAAAAACGGCCTTATTTACTCACAGCAGAGCAACAAAACATGACTCCAATCAAGATTGTTAGTATTGAGGGGGATTTTGTGAAATTTGAAGGGAATATTGAATCTGATATAGAGGTTTTATTATTTAATTCAAAAGATAATACAAGGTTATAACCCTTAACTATGATCTTACTTAAATTATATTTTAATAGCTTTAGTGCTTAGAGCTATTTTATAAATACATATATATTAAAGGTGTTTTGATGTTTTCTTGGCTTTCAAATGATCGCTTGATTATTGTTCTAACCATCATGTTTTGTGGTTTAGGTATCACTTCCTGGTTACTAATGAATAATCAGGAAGATCCATTTTTTCCATATAGAAATGGTACGGTTGAAGTAAGCTATCCGAGTGCAGATGTCGAGTTTATAGAAAATAGTATCGTAAAAGTGCTTGAGCGTGGTCTGAGTGATCTTGATGATATTGCTGTCATTCATTCAACCAGCCAAGCATTTAAAGCTATGATTGATATTGAGATAAATGCAAATGTTAAAGATACGGATAAAGCATGGCAACAAGTTAGAAATAAATTAGAAGACTTACAAGTAAGGCTTCCTGCTGATACTCCAGATGTTATTTTGAATGATAAAATAATGGACACAGAAGGGATTGTGATTGGATTTCGCTCACAAAAGTCTTTATTACAATTACGTAAAATTGTTTTACAAGTTAAAGATGAATTACATCAATTTTCAGAGATTCGCAGTATTCGTATGATAGGGGAGCCAGGTTCACGGTTTGATGTCATATTTTCTGAGCAGTTACAACAAAGTTTAATATTATCGCCTAATCAAATAGCGCAACAAATAAGAAGTAATAATACCTATAATGCAAATGGTGTACTAAGAGGTGATAGTGTAATAAATGCCATAAGTTCTTTAAGTATAATAAGAGATCATGAGCAATTAGTTAAGTTGAAAATCGCGACCCCAGATGGAGTTAATTTTGAATTGGGGCAAATTAGTCAAATTGTAGCAACAACGGACCCCTACATAGAGCAAAGTTTTTGGCTAAATGGGAAACGAAGCCTAGGGCTTGCAATTACGCTTCCGCCTAACAATATTCGTATAACAGATTTCTCTGAGAAACTAATACAGAGAATTAGCAAGATAAACGCTAGATATCCTGATATTGAAATAGAAGCTATTTTTTATCAACCTAAGTGGACGAAAAAACGTCTATCTGGTTTGACTTTATCATTATTAATCAGCTTGCTCTGTGTTGCTGCCATATTGTTTTTGATGATCAACTGGCGAATTGCCATAGTGGTTTCAATTAGCATACCGATTATAGCGCTAGTTACATTGGCTATTTATGGCAGTGTTTTTTCCGGAGTGTTACAACAAATGTCCATAGCGGGTATGGTACTGAGTTTAGGCTTAGTTGTTGATAACTGCATTGTGATTGCAGAGCTTATTAATCGTTATCGTCAAAGTATGCCTTTAAATAAAGCATGTAAACTTGCGGTTAAAGAACTTTCATTTCCATTACTTACAGCTTCACTTACGACCATAGCTGCATTTTTACCTATGATTTTAGCAATTGGTGATGTTGCTGATTTTATCCGAACTATTCCAATAATTGTTATTTTGTCAGTTCTAACAAGTTTAATAGTTTCTTTAGTTTTAGTGCCGATATTATGCCGCTACTTCATGTTTACTACTAAAGTAGAAAAGCCAATATCACCTAAACTTATAAATATTTTTGAAAAAATATTAAACCGTCCAGTTATCAGTTTAGTTGTTTGCTTAGGGATTATGATTATTGGTTTTATTAGTGTTATTAATGTAAATGGAGAGTTTTTTCCTAAAACATCAAGAAATCAAGCTTTTATAGATTTGGAGCTTAATTCAGGTAGTAGCCATAACCAAACTTTAACTTTAGTAAAAGAGATCGAAAATGCTTTAAAAGAGAAAGATAAAATAACGAAAATTGTCAGTTTTGTTGGTAATTCAGGACCGCGATTTTATTACAATATGACACAATCACCTAATAGACCCAATATAGCACGTATTGTTTTTGAAACTGAATTAGCGGAACAAATTCCTGAATTGGTTCATTCACTTAATGAAAAGTTTATAGAACAATTTTCTAATATTTATGTAAAAGCTAAAGAGTTAGGTCAAGGACCACCTGTCGAAAGCCCTATTGAAATCTTTATATTAGGCCCAGATAAAGCACAGCTGGCCAAAGTAGCAGAAACTGTTTTATCTATTGTGAATGAACATCCTGATACAGTTGACTCTCGTCGTGGTTATGTTTTGGCAAAAACAACATTAGTTTTAGAACTTAACCAAGATGAAATGCTTAAAGCAGGTGTAGGTGTTGATGATCTTGCGCATCATATGCAATGGAGTAGCTCTGGTTTGTACGCCTCTGATATTTATATAGATGGGTATAATGTTCCTATTTATATACGAAATAATTTTAAAACAGATACTAATAGTGATGATATTCAAAGTATTCAAATTGCCAGTAATAACCAAATATTACCTATTAGTTTATTTGCAAAACAGAAGGTAGAAGGCATTGAGCCGAGATTTATTCATCGTAACTTACAAAATGCATTGTTGATTAAAGCTGATTTAATAAATGGCGCTGATGACGATGATGTACTTGAACAATTACAGCCTAAGTTATCACAGCTTGCTTTAGAGTATGATATTAAAATTGATTTAGGCGGCGAACAAGCTGAAAGCAGAGAGGCAAATGTCGCATTACTGAATGCTTTCCCTGTTGGTTTAATATTATTAATTGGCTGCTTAGTTGCACAGTTTAGGTCTATTAGATTAACTTTTATTATATTGTTAACTGTTCCACTTGCAGCTAGTGGTGTATTTCCCGCTTTAGCGTTAAGTGGAGTCCCTTTTGGTTTTATGTCGTTATTAGGCTTTCTTGGTTTGGTTGGTATCGTAGTTAACAATGCAATCGTATTAATGGATCGAATGTTAATTAACTTAAAAGATGGTCAATCCTTAGATCAATCATTAGTTAACGCTTTTAGAATGCGTTTCCGTGCTGTATTACTAACGAGCTTAACAACTATTGTCGGCATGTTATCTCTTGCATTATCTACAAGTCCCCTTTGGCCTCCTCTCGCATGGACCATGATAGGTGGATTATTATTTTCAACAATACTGACTCTGATTGTGATCCCTTGCTGCGCTAAGTTAGTATGTACCGATAATTTCATTAAAAGGTTTCAAGGATGAGAATACTCATAGTAGAAGATAATCCAAAAGTAGGAAAGTTATTAAAAATTGCTTGTGAAAAATTTCCAGCAAGTTGTGATATGTCAACAAATGGAAAGATAGCAATTTCATTATGTGAAATCACTAATTATGATGCTGTTATTTTAGACTTAGGCTTACCCGATATCGATGGTTTAGAGGTGCTTAAAACTCTCAGAAGACGAGATTATCATTTACCTGTATTAATATTAACCGCTAGGGGGAATATTCAAGATAGAATCACCGGGCTTGATTTAGGGGCTGATGATTATTTAGTAAAACCATTCTCTATAGAGGAGTTACTAGCAAGGCTACGTGCTTTATTGCGTCGCCCAGGAACATTAGCTGGTAGTTTATTGACCCACGGTAATATTAAATTAGATCTATGTTCCAAGCACCTTGATATTCAAGGTGTTCCCCTATTTTTAGGCAAAACTGAAATCGCTATTCTGAGTTACTTAATTCGAAATGCAGGAATTACTGTATCCAAGGATGCTATGAAAGATAGTTTATATGGTTTTGATGATGATGTGAGCGAAAATGCGATTCAGGTCGCTATTCACAGATTGCGTAAAAAGTTAGTTTCGGCGGGAGCAACATTTGAATTAAAAACACTTAGAGGTATTGGTTATATCTTAAATGTTGAAGAGGTTTTTGTATGAGACTCTTTCGATACCTTTGGAGGTTTCGTTATTCTCTTACTGTGACTTTGCTTTTAAATTATTGCATTGCAGGAATATTATTGTTTGGTTCTTTAATGTTAATAATGCTTACTTATAATGTTGGTAATTTTGCAGATTTGGCAGCACAAGAACCATCAGAAGGGTTAGCTTATGATATTCTTGAAGTTTTAAGTATAAATGAGCAAGGAGTCATTGAGATTCATAACCCTGATATTCTTAGTTGGGCATATGATAACTTATACAGTAATCTTGGTTATCGGATAGTGGATAAAAATACCAATGAAATTATTAAAAGTTCGGCTCCAGATGCCTTAGAGTATCAAACTCTGCTACATTACTTACCTGTGAATTTAGCTCCGGGCTCAATTAATTTAGACTCTAAGTTAGGTCCTATCACTGGGTTTCGTCTTCCTATTAAATTACAAAGTTTCAACCTTTATATAGATGTTGCAAGAAGTGACCGCTTGGGGGAATTTGCAAAAGAAGCAGTCATGCCAGCTATTCAAGCTAGCTTTAAAGTAATGATTTTTGCTTCCGTTTTTCTTTTTATTCTTGTTAGTTTAGTTTCTGTAAAACTGGTGACACGAAAAATAATGCATATTTCACAGGATGCCAATAAAATTTCACCAAACCAGTTAAAACAGCGTTTAAGTATCGATAACATTCCAAATGAAATCATTCCATTAGCAAATGCGGTTAACCGAGCTTTAGCTAGGGTTGAAGCTGGGTTTGAAGAGCAAAAGCGATTTGTAGCAAATGCCGCTCATGAGCTTCGTACGCCTTTAACTATTATACGTACACGCATAGAGCTAAGTGAGCTTCCTGAAAGTTTAATTTCAGATTTATTACAAGATGTTAATTACATGTCTCGCAGTGTAGAGCAGCTTCTTGATTTATCTCGAGCACAAAATCTTAATACTTATTTACATAAGCCTATTCCTATCGTTAAACCAATCACAGATGCTTGCCAGCTTCTTGGTCCGCTTGTTTTACGTGAAAATAAAGACATAGAATTGATAGTTAAATGTGATCAATCGTCTGTTGTTTATGGAGATCAAAGTGCGCTTACGATCGCATGTAAAAATATTATTGAAAATTCAATAAAACATGGAAAAGAGCGAGGTTTGATTCGTGTTGAAGTTACCGATAATAAGATTAGTTTCTCTGATAATGGTCCTGGTATAGATAAAGAAAATCAGACTCTCGCTTTACAAGCTTTTTGGCGAAAAAATCAATCGAATAGTGATGGATCTGGCTTAGGTCTCGCAATCGTAAGTGAAATATGTAAAGCGCATAATGCTAAATTATCAATAGCTCGTTGCACTAATTTAAGAGGAACAAAAATCACGATTCAGTTCTTAACTACTGAAAGGAATTTATAAAAATTATTCATTAAATATCCAAAACCACAAGGTAGTTAAATAAAAAAATACCTTAGTGCAATTCCTTACATTTTCAGACATCGCAAATTAATCAATTTAGTTTTGATTGATTTTTGATGTCTGAAATATCACCTTTAATAAAAATTTAATATTTAAATCATAGGCTTAGAATTGATGCTCTAGTTTAAAGTTGTTAGTATTGTACCTATATTACAAACGTGAAAGATGTCTTAAATTAATATTTCATCATTGAAATATTAAAGTAAATGTTCAATGAAATAATTTTAAAATGGAGTTCATTATTATGAAAAGCAGTACTAAAGTTAGTAAGAATCAGGAAATTGCAATAATTGGTATGGGGTGTAGGTTTCCGGGGGAAAGTAATTCACCGGAGGAGTTTTGGCGTAATCTTCTTAATGAAGTTGATGGTATTACCGATGTACCTGCACATAGATGGGATATAAGAAAGTTTTACGACCAAGACAAAAATAAGCCTGGTAAAATGCATACTAAGCAAGCGGGTTTTTTATCTCAACGATTAGATACTTTTGATCCGCTTTTCTTTGGGATCTCACCAAAAGAAGCTGAAATAATGGACCCTATGCAGAGGTTATTATTAGAAGTGACATGGGAGACATTTGAAAATGCAGGTTTAACTAAAAGTACAATAGCGGATCATACTGCAGGTGTATTTGCTGGTGGTTTTGCATTAGACAAT
>Ga0105359_10004313_pt1 | contig 11388 bp, 10 predicted proteins | sample GOMGulsemesocosm_6_FD_83659 | JGI IMG/M metagenome (GOLD analysis project Ga0105359, IMG submission 83659) | Methane-oxidizing microbial communities from mesocosms in the Gulf of Mexico - GOM8C Gulf of Mexico | ecosystem: Environmental > Aquatic > Marine > Cold seeps | place: Gulf of Mexico... | reverse complement strand
TGTTATCAGCGCTTATGTTTATAGTTTGTCTCAAGACTAAAAGCTGTTGTAGGTTGGGCTTTAGCCTAACAAAATGTCAGAATAAATTCCGACCTACAATTTTTATAAACAAAGTCGTTTAACTGAAATATCATTTCAAGAAATAGCGTTTTTTATTTTATCACCGTCTGTTCTTATACTAATTTAATGAAATTGGTATAATCCTCCTACTTTAATGAGTAATAAGTAAAAACATGAAAACTTCTTGGTATAAAGAGCCATGGGCATGGTTCGTATTTTTTCTGCCCTTTTGTGCTGTTGTTGCAGGTTTTGCTACCCTTATAATCGCGAATACTGACCCAGATCCTTTAGTAGTTGGTGATTATTACAAAAAAGGCAAAGCAATCAATCTTGAAATATCAAAAGTAAATATGGCGAAAAAGCTAGGTATGGCTTTTGAGCTAAAACTTGATAATAATGAATTAGTCATTAAACCAACGGGTATTGATAAAGAATTCCCTTTGCTTAACGTTAATTTTCATCACGCAACCCAAGAAGAAAAAGATTTCTATTTTGCCATGACCGCCGACGGCTCAGGTAATTTCAGACAAATCGTGAATCAAGATGTAAAAGGGAAATGGCGTATCACCATTACCCCCTTTGAAGATCACTGGAAAATTCAAAAAACTATCACCCTGCCGCAATCAAGCTTTATTGATATTGTTCCTAGAACAATTGAAGCCAATTAACTTTTCTGATTAAAGTAGCTATGTCTGATCTTTGTTTTCATTGTGATGAACCAATCCCTCAAGGTACCTCACTTTTTGTCACCCTAAATAACGCCCCACGAGCGATGTGTTGTGTGGGTTGTCAAGCCGTCGCTAAAACGATTATTGATAATAACCTCAGCGATTATTATCGCTTTCGCAGCAGTTCTGCACAAAAAAGCGAAAGTTTATTACCCGAGCAACTAAAAAAATCACAATTACTCGATGATGAGAACTTACAAGATGAGTTCACCTTTAAGGATGGAGAGCTTAAAGAAACCATTTTAAGCATTGAAGGCATCAATTGTGCTGCCTGTGCATGGTTAATTGAAATGCAGTTGCTGAAAGTCTCAGGCGTGGAAAACATTACGGTAAATGCGACAACACAAAGAGCAACCGTACGTTGGCGAGATCAACAACTTAAACTCAGTCAAATATTAATGGCCATCGACAAGGTTGGGTACCATGCCCTGCCTTTTAAAGCCAGCCAGGTTGAAGAAGCAAACCAACGAAGAAGCAAAGCCTTTATCCGGCGTTTAGGTATCTCTGGCATATTAATGATGCAAGTGCTGATGATTGCCAGCGGGCTTTATTTTGGCGCGTTTTCTGATATGTCTGTTCACAACCTTATTTACCTTCGTTGGGTTAGCTTAATATTAACCTTACCTATCGTCTCTTATGGCGCATGGCCATTTTATAGTGGCGCGATGAGTGCGTTAAAGGCCCATCGACTTTCTATGGACGTTCCCGTTGCTATTGCTATTATTTTAGCGTTTATTGCCAGCAGTTGGGCAACCTTTAGCCACAGTGGTGAAGTGTATTTTGAATCCGTTGCCATGTTTACCTTTTTATTACTCATAGGTAAGTTTTTGGAATTTAGGGCCAGAAACCGAGCCGCAGAAATATCAGCAAATTTACTTAAGTTAATGCCGATGACAGCGACTCGAATCATTCAGAATAAAGAAGAGTTTGTTATAGCTAGAAAATTACAGCCTTTTGATAATGTGATAGTCAAACCCGGTGAAACTATTCCAGCAGACGGTATTATTATTTCAGGCAAGAGCCAAATAAATGAGGCGATGCTTTCAGGTGAGCAATTACCTATAAGTAAAAGCAACGGCGCCGAAGTTTATGCCGGCACAATCAACGGCGATGGTAATCTCACCGTTGAAGTAAAACACGCGAGTGGCCAAAGCTTTTTAAGCCAATTAATCAGGATGAGTGAAACCTCGCAGTCACATAAACCTAAACTCGCTCAACGTTCAGACAAAATAGCGCAATATTTTGTTGCTGTTATTTTATTGAGTTCCATAGCCAGTGCCATTTATTGGCAACAACATTTACCAGAGCAAGCTTTTTGGATCACTTTATCGGTGTTAGTTGCTACTTGCCCTTGTGCACTTTCATTGGCGACTCCTACAGCCTTAACATGTGCCACCACTCGATTAAATCGTGATGGCATCATGATCAAGTCGCCTCATGTATTGGAAACCTTTCCTGAGATAAATTGTTTTGCTTTTGACAAAACAGGTACCTTAACAACCGGTGATTTTGTCATTGATGAAATAATTGTTATTGAAAACCATTATTCTCAAGCTGAAATTTTAGCTTCAATTGCCGCTCTTGAATCACATTCAGAGCACCCAATAGCAAAAGCGTTTCATGGTTACCGTGATATAAGTTACCAAGCGAAAAACGTTGAGGTTATTTCAGGGGCTGGTATCACAGGCAACATTGTTGATAATAAACTCCTGATAGGTAAGCCAACTTGGCTACATGAATTAGGCATAATAACTCACGAACAAGTTGTATTGTTTTCCCATGCACAATGCCTGCTAGCGATTAATAACCAACTTGTTGCTATTATCAGCTTACGTGACGATATCCGATCAGATGCCAAACAACTCATTGATTCACTGCATCAACAAGATATAAGTACCATGATGTTATCGGGTGACAACCATACTGGATGTCAACGAGTACAACATCACGTCAATATCAACAATGTCTATAGTCAGCTGAGTGCGGTTGATAAAATGGACAAGATAAAATCAATGCAAGACCAAAAAACCATTGCCATGGTTGGTGACGGTATTAATGATACGCCGGTATTTGGTGCTGCACATGTCTCATTGGCAATGGGCGCTGGAACCGATTTAGCAAAAAGTGGCGCAGATGTCATACTGCTCAATAATAAACTTAACGCCATTCATACTCTGCAAAAAGTTGCCTTAAAAACTAAGCAAATTGTTTGGCAAAATTATGGTTGGGCTTTCGCCTATAATGCCATTGTTTTACCATTAGCCGTTTCAGGTCATATCACGCCATATATGGCTGTTATTGGCATGTCTTTGAGCTCTTTGTTAGTGATCACAAATTCATTAAGATTATTAAAGGTAAATTGAGGAGAATAAAATGAGCATAATTTACTTTTTGATCCCGATTGCAATTTTACTTACGGCTATCGGCATTTATCTATTTTTTTGGGCCGTTAAAACAGACCAATTTGAAGACTTAGAAAAACAAGGTTTAAGCATTCTATTTGATGATGATCAAATAGACCAAACAACTGATCCTGAAGAAACGATCACTGATACCTTACCTCAAGAAGATATGACTGCAGACAAGCCATCATGCAAATAGACTTTTTATCTGCCTTTATCATCGGCTTAATGGGCTCTGGCCATTGCATTAGCATGTGTGGCGGCATTACGACTATGCTCACTTCTGCTTTACCCACAGCACAAAAAAGCAACTTTAAATATATATTCAGCTATAACTTAGGGCGAATTTTATCTTATTCACTCATAGGTGGCATTGCCGGATTTACCGGTTCTTTAATGGTCAAAAATATTGGTTTGCCGATAACCGGACTAAAAGTAATCGCCGGAGTATTTTTGATCTTGCTTGGACTCTATATAGGTCAGTGGTTAATGTGGTTAACAAAAATTGAATATCTTGGTAAAAAGCTTTGGCAATACATTTCACCGTTGAGTAAAAAGTTCATCCCGGTTAATTCGGTGAATAAGGCATTATTTTTAGGAGGTTTATGGGGCTGGTTACCTTGCGGCTTGGTATATTCAACACTTACTTGGTCACTTGCCAGCGGTAGTGCCGTTAATGGAGCCTTGATCATGAGCTGTTTTGGCTTAGGTACCTTACCCGCATTATTAACCACTTCATTGAGCATTGTTAAAATACAAAAACTCATTCAACACATGATTGTTAAAAAAGTGATGGCCATTTTATTAATCATTTACGGTTTCATGACTTTAAAACTTGCTTATGTAGAATTGTTTTTATAAAAACATCTTGATTGGCAACGTGTATATATTATCGCTATACTCAAGAAGGAATTACACCAATTTGGATATAATTGGAGCAGACCATGGAAAAGTATCAAAAAATATTAGCGATAATAGATCCAACTACTGATGATCAAAAAGCACTTAAACGTGCTGTTGAACTTGCCAATAAAACTAAAGCAACGATTACTGCTTTCCTTTCCATTTATGATTTTTCTTATGAAATGACCACCATGCTTTCTAGCGATGAGCGTGAAGCTATGCGGCAATCATTAATCAATGATCGTATTCAATGGTTAAACGACATTATTGAAGATATTCAACATGAAAATTTAGCAATTGATCACAAAGTTATATGGCATAATCGCCCTTTTGAACCCATTATTGAACAAGTATTAAACCATGGTTATGACATAGTCATCAAAGGTACCCACCAACACGACAAACTCAAATCTGTAATATTTACCCCGACGGATTGGCATATCCTAAGAAAATGTCCATGTCCGGTACTGCTAGTGAAAGAACATTTATGGCCAAGTAATGGCAATATTATTGCCGCTATCAATGTTGGTAGTGATGAAGAGGAACATCAATCTTTAAATAATAAAATAACAGAAGAAGCAGTTAATTTATCCAAATTAATAGTAGCAAATGTTCATTTAGTAAACTCATTTCCGGGTACTCCCGTTAATATTGCGATAGAGATCCCTGAGTTTAATGCCAGCGAATACAATGATTCGATGTTTAATCATCATAAAGATGCGATGGCAAGTCACGCACACGCTTTTGATATTAAAGATGAAAACACTCATGTTAAAGAAGGTTTGCCTGAAGATGTTATTGAAAAACTTTCTAATGAATATGATGCTGAATTAGTGATATTAGGCACAATTGGTAGAACAGGCTTTTCCGCTGCTTTAATAGGAAATACTGCAGAGCATGTCATTGATCGTTTAAACTGTGATCTTTTAGCTTTAAAACCTAACCACTATGTTTCGCCCCTAGCACAATAACTCCCTTCCTCTAACAAAGTGTCAGTTAAGATTTATCTTAACTGACACTTTGTATATAATACGCGTCGAAATATCACCTAAACCGCCATTGAGTGTCTTCATGCAAACTGAATTATCATCTTCGTCATTAACTTCGCAACAAAAGACACAATTATCTAAATTAGAAAAACGTCTGAGAAGCCATGTGGGTAAAGCCATTGCCAAATATAATATGATTGAAGATGGCGATCGTATTATGGTGTGTTTATCCGGTGGTAAAGACAGTTATGCATTATTGTCGATACTGATGTTATTAAAACAATCTGCCCCAATAAACTTTGATATTATCGCGGTAAACCTTGATCAAAAGCAGCCGGGCTTTCCTGAGCATGTATTACCCAATTACCTTGAGTCTCTTGGTGTTGAATATAAAATTGTTGAAGAAAATACCTATGCTATCGTTAAGGAAAAAATTCCTGAAGGTAAAACCACTTGCAGCTTATGCTCAAGATTAAGACGAGCAGTACTTTATAAAGCGGCTAAAGAGCTAGGCGCGACAAAAGTTGCACTGGGACACCACCGTGACGATATGATTGAAACCATGATGCTTAACATGTTTTATGGCGGAAAATTAAAAGCGATGCCAGCAAAGTTAGTTTCTGACAATGGCGAACATGTGGTTATCCGCCCTCTCGCCTTCTGCAAAGAGGCTGAGCTTATCCAGTATGCACAATTAAAACATTTTCCTATTATTCCTTGTAATTTATGTGGCTCACAACCGAATTTACAACGTCAAAACATTAAACAAATGCTTAATGATTGGCATGATAAATTTCCGGGAAGAATAGAATCGATGTTTACTGCGATGCAAAATGTTGTCCCGTCTCATTTATGTGATGCAGAGTTATTTGACTTTAAGTCGATTACCGAACATTCAGGCATCATTGACGGTGGTGACTTGGCCTTTGATCAAGCTGATGAATTAGCCCAAGTGAATCCGGACAATAAGCTGCATTTGGTCAATAATGAGCTCGACATTATTGAAATTAAACAATAAATAAACTTCGTACTGTTATAAAAGCTCGCTTGTTTAATTTGATGAAAATCATAAGCTCAACTATAGTTACACTTATGTACTAAGAGGATAAAATATAGGTTGAATAAAAATTATTCCTGCCATTAAAAACACAAGGTTGTGGTATGTAATTTATTTTCTAAGTTATATCCTCTTTGGTCTATTACTTCCTTCCATTTCTTTTCAAAGCCTGATAATTCCTATTTGGCTACCTGCTGGCATTGCGCTTATTGGCTGTTACCTATGGTGGTGGAAGTTTTTTCCCGCGGTATTTTTAGCATCATTTATATTTAATTTTGCTTTTGCCCCAGATTTTGAAATGAGTTATGTTTTTTCTATCATAGGCATTCAAAACTTGATCATTGCAACAGGTACAATGCTACAGGCCATTGTTGGTGCAAGTATATTAAGGTATTGGTTAGGCAACCCATTTGAACAATGGCAAAACTCAAAAACGATCTATTTTGTCCTTATTGTTGGCATTCTAATTAACCTTATTTCTTCAAGTATCGGTGTATTCGCTTTAAGCATGCTGAGTCCATCACATAGCTTTGATAATTTTCAACTTAACATGATTTACTGGTGGTTAGGTGATTCCTTAGGCATTTTATTTGTTGCACCATTTTTACTGTGTTTACTTAACTATAAACAAATAAAAATTCATCAACGAAAAGCAAGGATCACTATTTTAACTTCAGTAGTAGCACTGTTTTCTTTGACTATATTAATCACCCTATTTTCGGTGAATAAATTAAGTGATAACTCACATAAACTTATCAAAAAAGAAGCCAAAATTATAGAAAATGGCATTCACCGTCAAATAAACGGAGGTATCAATCTACTCAGAAATTTAGCTATATTTATTCAAAATACCCCCAACCTAAACAAAGAATTATTTAATCAATATGTTAGCAGTGTTAAAGAAAACTCTACTGCAGTTAAAGCCATGTCATGGAATCCTATTATTACTCAACAACAAAAATCACTCCATGAAATTGAACTCGAGTTAATTCATTCAAATAATTCCTCAATCAAAGGGGAAGCTTTACAAACAGATGATCTAATAGTTTATGTAAAGTTAATTAGTCCAGAACAAGGCAACGAAAAAGCAGTAGGGTTCAATGTATTTTCTAATCCGTCACGTAAACAAACACTTAATAGTGCGATGGAAAGTTATCAACCTAAAGCAACCCCCATTATTCAATTAGTACAATCATATAAAAAAGAACCCGCTTTTCTATTATTTTATCCCGTGTTTGAGCAACATCCATTAGATAAAAACAACAAACGTTTAAAAGGATTTGCTACCGCGGTATTTTTAGCTGAAAAAATTCTCACCAACGCTTTTACTCAACAACAACATCAACTTTTCAATTATCAGGTTTTCGAACAAGGTAAACAACTACCGTTCCTGACAAACACCAAACATATAGCAGATGAGCCTATAGCATCAACAAGTGATTTAGAAAGCTTTACCGATACTTTTTCCATTGCCGGACAAAGCTGGAACTTTAACTTACTTGTTAACCAAGAATTTGTTATTAACACTAAAAGTGAAGAGTTTTTAATTTTATATATATTCCTTGTAGTGGTGGTTATCACCATTATTACTTCACTACTTTTAATGAACAATCGTCAATTAGCGTTAGATAATATTGTCAACCTTCGTACTGAGTCGCTTAAAAAGGCCGTTAAGGAAGCAAATAATGCCAATAAGGCAAAGAGTCAGTTCTTGGCAAATATGAGCCATGAAATACGTACACCAATGAATTCGGTGGTTGGTTTCTCTAGACTGGCACAAGGTTCTACTGATATCAAAGAAATAAAATCTTTCATTGATAAAATTTCGATATCTTCAGATATACTCTTACATATCGTAAATGACATCCTTGATATATCAAAGATTGAGTCCAGTAAATTGTTGCTCAATAATGAAACTTTTGATCTGCATTTAGTTTTTAAACGGATTTTTAGCATATTTGAGGTTCAAGCATCCGACAAAGAGCTTAGCTGGGATCTTATTGATAACCTCCCTGAGCAAATGTTTGTTAACGGCGATCAAACCCGTATCGAACAAATATTAATGAACTTGTGTGGCAATGCAATGAAATTTACTCAACATGGCGGAGTGAGTTTAACTGCTGATTTATTGAAAACTCCTGACAATAAAGCACATATCAAAATTCAAGTAATAGATACTGGAATAGGTATCATAGAAAAAAATCTTACGAATATATTTAGTCCTTTTACCCAAGCCGATGCATCAACATCACGAAATTTTGGCGGTACCGGACTAGGTTTGACCATATCGAAAAAATTGAGTCAACTAATGGACGGAGATATTAAGGTTGCAAGTTCTGAGGGACAAGGGTCTACATTTACTTTTACTTGTCAGTTATCTATTGCTGAGCCCATGGTTACAGATATGCCACCTGTAAGAGAATTGGCAAAGACATGTCACAAAAGAATGTCTAAATTAAAGGTTTTAGTTGCCGAAGATAATAGAATTAATCAAATATTGATAAACACCATGTTAAAAAAATTAGGCATTAATGCTGCTTTAGTTGAAAATGGCCAGTTAGCCATTGATCATCTAAAACAACATCATGTTGATGTGATATTAATGGATTGCCAAATGCCCGTCTTAGATGGCTACCAAGCAACCGCTTTAATTCGTTCTATATCCGAATTCAAGAATTTACCTATCTTTGCTTTAACTGCAGACGTCGATACCCTTAGTAGAAATAAAGCTAAGTCCGTTGGTTTTAATAAACACTTATCTAAACCCATTGATGTGGTTGAACTTACTCAAAGTTTACAAAGCGTACTAGAAAATAAAGAATAATAGCCCGGTAAAATATCGAGAACTTATAAAACAATACATACGAGTGTATATTTGCAGTTATTCTGTTTGCCCTTCATCGAAATACACTTGATTATGGCGGATCATATCAGAAATCTCCAATACATAATCTGTACCTCGTTGTGAGTAAGGTAATAATCCGGTCGCCAGAATTTGTGCCGATAATGGCTGGTTCTGTTGATGCAATTGTGCCCTGATCGTTCTAAAAACGACATAAGCCGCGTTGGTATTTATATTTAAAAGATAATGACTAACGGCTTGTTCAACTGAATCAAAAGCAGCAACTTCGTGCTTAAGCCCTTTATCCCTTCCTTTTGGTACCATCCCACATCCTTTTTTATAACACCAAATGCCAAAGAAATTCAAACCGATGCGTGCAAAACGAGAGGTGCCCCATGCTGATTCATTCGCCGCTTGCACCAATACCAATTCATTCGGAACAACATCGATGCGATTAGCCAATTCTTGTACTTTGTTTAAAGGAGACAAACGTTTAGCCACTTTATACTTTTTGATTAGCCTGGTAATTAGTTCACTTTCTTGGGTTGTTATAGGTTGTTTGGCTTCAAGTTTATCCAAAACAACCTTTATTTGAATACGTAGTTCATAAATACGGGTGTTTTCAGCATCAATAGCTGGGCGTAAAAAATTAAAAAACTGTCTCTTCTTTTGTTTAACATCACGTATTTCAGCAAACTCAGGCAATTTCACGTTATGCAAAGGCTTTTCAACATGTTCAACAAGCTTCGGCTTTTTCTTTGGTTGTGCTTTCTCTGGCAGCGGTTGTGGCTGATGTTTATAGGCGTCAAAAATAGGTTTGATCAAAGCGAAAGTAAATAACACCAAAACCGACATTTTGAAAATATTTGCTGTGCGCATTTATAAAAGTCCTTTTAACCAAGATTTAAATTTACGCTGAGAAAGTAATATCCGATTTAACCTCATCACCTTTAGCGACACTTAATTGCATACCAAATATCTCACGATACAAAATACCTTTAACGTTATAAAATAGTGGTGCTAGATATGTCAGCGCGAATAACGTTATTACTCCGCCAATAACCGAAGCACTACTACTAGCTAATAATGCGATAGGTAAAAAGGCAGCCACTAACATTAAAAACAGTAATAGATAAAGTATAAAAAGGTTGTGCCATTGGAAACGTGTTGCTTGCAATGACAAAGTTATCGCCTTAAGTGGAGAAAGGCGTTTCTCAACAACTAACGGCAATACTAACGACAAAGCGACTGCTAAATAGATACCAGGCACATACAGCAAAGATAATCCCATAGTAACGATTGTAGACGACAATAAGGCACAAAGCGCAACCCAGCTACCACGTTTTAAAAAAGCAAAAACCAACTTGGGATTAGTTTTTAATCCAACCGCATGAAATACGCCCATCATTTCTACCCCTACTAAAAAAGGATAGATCATCAAAGTCACGATAATGTTTAACAAAGAACTTGCTTGTTGATCTGCAAATACCGACTCTATGCCACCAAAAAAACTACTGACCACTAAGGTAACCAATACACCTAGAAATAGAGTAAAAAGGAGTCCTAAGTTAATAGAAATACGGGTTTTATTAGTATTAGCCCAAGCTTCTGTCAACACCGCCTTAACGTTGATGTTATATTCACCTTTTATTGCTTTTTCTAAACTACCACCGACTTGTAAAATTGAGCGCTCTTCCACGTAACTACCTTTGTTTATTTGAATTCAATAATTAGCTTTATTTGGGATAAAACTAAAAAAACATTATACAAAATTATCTGCCTTGTTTGGAAAGAATTTAGCGACGATGTATTTGCTTTAAAATTTGCTGAAAGTATTTCGCCCCTTTTTCTCGAGCAAGCTCAATATTATTTTCTGGGATCATTTCAGGCTCATTGTACACAGACAATACTTTACTCATGCTTGCTTCTCTAATGATATGCAGCAGCGGTAGCGGTGAACGGTTAGTATAATTAGCTGCATCATCGGGTTCTTCACCTTCAAAAACATACTCAGGATGCATACTGGCGATTTGAAATATGCCTTCATAACCTAAATCGACCAGTAACTCATTGGCATAATCTACCAAATCTAAGTAATCTTCAAAATCGCGAAAACCTAAACTACAAATAAAGAGTGTTGTTTCCACCTCAGGCTTCTCAGCCAAAACAGTTAATTGTTCGGCAAACTCTTCCAAGGTTTTCTCTAAACGAGCTTGAGCACAAATATGATAACAAATGGTATTGTTAACAAATTCTTTTTTTGCAAATGGGCAAAAATTCAAGCCGATGATGATTTGTTCGAGCCATTGCTTAGTTTTTATCACTGCAGGATGATTTATATTTTCCATTTTCTCTGTCATTTATGTTCCGGTATTAGCGCTAATCTTTCGCGCTTTGTTGTAATTGC
>Ga0105359_10004306_pt1 | contig 11393 bp, 10 predicted proteins | sample GOMGulsemesocosm_6_FD_83659 | JGI IMG/M metagenome (GOLD analysis project Ga0105359, IMG submission 83659) | Methane-oxidizing microbial communities from mesocosms in the Gulf of Mexico - GOM8C Gulf of Mexico | ecosystem: Environmental > Aquatic > Marine > Cold seeps | place: Gulf of Mexico... | reverse complement strand
GCTAAGCATTACTTTTTAGCTCCGCCTTAGAAAGCTCCTTGTTAAAGGCGTTTAATTCTGGCTTTTTAACGATTGAGTAAATTACTGGGAGCACAATAAGAGTGAGTAGCACAGCACTTGTCATTCCGCCTACCATAGGTGCAGCAATACGACTCATAATCTCCGAACCTGTTCCTGTACCATATAAAATGGGCATCAAGCCGATAATGATTGTTGCAACTGTCATCATTACTGGACGAACTCGTAAGGCTGCACCGTGCAATAATGCATCTTGATATGCATCATCAGAGATAGGTTCAGCTCGCTCTTCAGCTTTTTCCTTAAGCTCAGCAAGTGCCTGATTAAGATAGACCAACATTATCACACCAATCTCAACCGCTACCCCAGCTAGAGCAATAAAGCCCACGCCAACAGCCACAGAGAAGTTAAACCCTTCCAGATACATCAACCATAAGCCACCAATCATCGCCATCGGCAAGGTAACGATAATGATAGCCACCTCACTAAACGCTCTGAAGTTTAAGTAAAGTAGAATAACAATAATGGCGAGTGTTAAAGGCAATACATAGGTGAGCTTTTCTTTCGCTCTTTCCATATATTCGTATTGCCCAGCCCAAGTAATTGAATAACCTGCTGGTAGTTTTAGATTATTAGCCAAGTGTATTTTTGCACTTTCAACATAAGTACCTACGTCAACACCGTCTATATCGATAAACGTCCAGCCATTTAAACGAGCATTTTCACTCTTAATCCCCGGCGGACCGTTCTCAACTCGAATATCTGCGACATCACCTAGTGCAATGCGTTGACCACTTGGTGTTACAACAGGTAATCGTGATAGCTGCTCAGGAGAGTCTCGATAGTCTTGCGGATAGCGTAAGTTAACAGGGTAACGCTCTTGACCTTCTACCGTTTGGGTAACGTTCATACCACCAATAGCTGTAGAAACCACTTGTTGAACATCTTCGATGTTTAACCCAAAGCGACTTGCCTTATCGCGTGAAATATCAACCTTGATATATCGTCCACCTGCAACTCGCTCTGAGTAAACTGATGCTGTGCCTGTAACTTCGGGTAAAATTTGCTCTATTTGTTGGCCGATTTCCTGAATCACATCAAGCTCTGGTCCGGCGACTTTAATACCCACAGGCGTTTTTATGCCTGTTGCTAACATGTCGATTCGGGTCTTGATTGGCATAACCCAAGCATTCGTTAAGCCCGGAAACTTAACCAATTTATCAAACTCAGCTTTTAACGATTCAGTAGTCACACCCTCTCGCCACTGCTCTCGTGGCTTCAATTGAATAAAGGTTTCAATCATGGTTAAAGGTGCAGGATCGGTTGCAGTTTCAGCTCTTCCTACTTTACCAAATACAGTTTCAACTTCTGGCACAGTGCGAATAAGCTTGTCTGTTTGCTGCAATAACTCCCTTGCTTTACCAATTGAAATACCGGGATAGGTAGTAGGCATATACATGAGATCGCCTTCATCCAATGGCGGAATGAATTCACTACCAATTTTATCGACAGGCCAAAAGCCAACGATAGTCACTAATATTGCTGCTACTATTGTCGATTTTGGAAACTTCATGACTTGCTTTAAAACAGGCATGTAGATAGCAATCAATAATCGGTTTAACGGGTTTTTCTTTTCAGAAACAACTTTGCCTCGAATAAAGTAGCCCATCAAAACAGGCACCAATGTGATCGCCAAACCTGCTGATGCCGCCATTGCATAGGTTTTTGTATAGGCGAGCGGAGAGAACATTCTTCCTTCTTGCGCTTCCAAGATAAATACAGGTAAGAATGAGACTGTAATGATCAGTAAGCTAAAAAATAGTGCAGGGCCTACTTCACTCGCAGCCTTAGCAACAATTTGCCAGCGATTTTCATCTGTTAGTGGTGTTTTCTCCATATGCTTGTGCATATTTTCAATCATCACTATTGCACCATCAGTCATCGCACCAATCGCAATAGCGATACCGCCTAAAGACATAATGTTGGCATTGATGCCTTGCATATACATGATAATGAACGACACCAAGATACCTAATGGCAGAGTAACAACTGCCACAATAGATGAGCGAAGATGAAATAGGAAAGCCACACAGACAATAGCAACGACTGCAAGCTCCTCTAGCAACTTGCTCCAAAGATTATCAACAGCACGATCTATTAACTTCGATCTGTCATAAACAGGGACAATCTCCACCCCCTCTGGTAGAGAAGATTTAAGCGATTCAAGTTTTTCTTTTACCCCGTTTATGGTTTGTTGAGCGTTTTCACCAAAGCGCATAACGACAACACCACCAACAACTTCGCCTTCACCATTAAGCTCTGCGATACCACGGCGCATTTGAGGCCCTAAATTAACGGTAGCAACATCACCAATACGCAATGGCGTGCCTTGTTCGTTAATACCAAGTGGAATTTTCTCTATATCACTAACTGATTGAATATACCCCGTTGCGGTAACCATATATTCAGCTTCAGCCATTTCCACAACGGATGCGCCAGTTTCTTTGTTCCCTTTTTGTAAGGCTATTTGTATTAAACTTAGAGGAATATCGTAAGCTCTCAATTTATCAGGATCTACTTGCACTTGATACTGCTTAACCATACCACCAACGGCGGCAACTTCGGACACGCCCGGAACAGTTTGTAGTTCATACTTTAAGAACCAGTCTTGAATGCTTCTTAATTGGCTTAGATCATGGTTTCCAGACTTATCTGTTAAAGCGTAAATGTATACCCAACCCACACCTGTTGCATCAGGTCCTAATTGAGGTTTTGCCGAATCAGGCAGGCTTGATGCTACTTGGCTTAAGTATTCAAGTACTCTGCTTCTAGCCCAATACAAATCAGTATCGTCATCAAAAATAATGTAGACGTAGGAATCACCAAAAAATGAGTAACCACGAACAGTTTGCGCCCCCGGCACTGATAACATCGCTGTAGTAAGAGGAAATGTCACTTGATCCTGCACTACTTGTGGTGCCTGTCCCGGATAGCTCGTCTTAATTATCACCTGCACATCAGAAAGATCGGGGAGTGCATCTACTGGTGTTTTTTGTAATGAATACAAACCACCAAACGCGATAATTAAGGTAATCAACAAAACAAAGAAACGATTGCCGATAGACCATCTAATAATTGATTCAATCATTATTTTTCTCCCACTTAATGATTAGAATGATCAACAGCAGCTTTATTTTCCTTGCCGTGTTGTTCATCTGATTCAAGAGAAATGTCAGTGATAACTAAGTCATCTCTAACCTCAAAAGTGAAAGTGACATTATCACCGACATTGAAATCAACCATTTCTATATTGTCCGCGACGATAAAATCCATCGTCGCAGCAGGTCTATCCCATTTCTCTATTGGGCCTCTGCTAATATTTAGAATCCGTGTATCAATATCAATCGCATTAATCAAACCAGATACTGTTGCTGATGATACTTCAGGCTCACTCATGATATGAATTCCAGTAATTTCATATCCACCGTCTTCGGTTTTGCTCACTTCAAAGTGCAAAGATTGACCTGACTTTAATGAGTCAATATCGACTTTTTCAGCCACAGTAAAATCCATAACCATTTCAGGCCAATCCCAAGCTTCAGCAGGGCCATGTGAAATATTAACCATGCGGTGCCCTGCCATAACACTATTAACATCCCCTTGCATCCAAACAGAGTTAGGCACTTCATCATGAGTCATTCGTTTAAAGTCAGAGCTTTTACTTGATTCAGAATCAATCAAGAATTGGGCAGATGTCACCACAACGTCATCTTCATTTAAGCCGTCTAATATTTCGATGCTGTCGATATCAACCCGGCCAATAGTCACTTCAATAGATTTAAATTGCCCATCACCTAACGCAAGTACTACTCTGTCCTGTTTACCTGTTCTAATAACGGCTTCTTTAGGCACGAGGATGGTGCTATCAGCTTGATTAGCGTGAATAGAGACTTGTGCAAACATATTTGGTTTTAATTGATAGTCTGTGTTATCAAATTTCAATCTCACTCGGAGTGTGCGTGTTTTACTGTTCAATGTTGGATAAACATAATCAACGACACCAGCCCAGTCCTCACCGGGTAAATAATCCAGTGTCATTGATACAGGAAGTCCTTTTTTAATTAAGGCTGCGTCACGTTCAAACACTTCTGCTTCAACCCAAACTTGATCTAGCTGGCCAATGCTTAATAAGGTGTTTCCCGGCTTTACATAAAAACCTTCTCTAACCTTCAAACCATCGACAACACCTGCTTGTGGTGAATAAAAGGTAATTGTTTGCTGAACCTTTCGTGTCTTTTCTAGCTTTTGAACAAAGTCTGCTGAAAGCTGTAACGCTTTTAGGCGATCTTTGGCTGCTGAAATTAAAGAACTATTGTTGCGCTTTAACGCTATTAACAGCTCTTCCTGAGCATTAACTAACTGAGGAGAATATAGTGTATAAAGAGGCTGCCCTTTCTCTACAGGGTTACCTGCTGCTTTGATGTAAAGTTTATCAATCCAGCCATCAACCCGTGGGTGGATATGAATTAGCTTATCTTCATCATATTGAACATAACCTACCGTTGAGATTTCAGTATGCATATTTTTCAGTTCAACAGGTGCAGTGCGAACCCCAAGGTTATTCACTACATGAGGCGCAATTTTTACTGCTCCGGGGCCAAAGTCATCACCAGATGATCCTTCCTCATACACTGGAATTAGATCCATCCCCATAGGCGACTTACCGGGCTTGTCCCGGCGGTAATTAGAATCCATCGGTGCAACCCAATACAGAGGCTTTTTTTCTCCTGATGTTGCTTCATTACTATTACTGTTTGAGCCAGTACCTTGATATAAACTCAATGCTCCAGCACCAAGTGCTGCCCCAATGATGATGGCAATAATTGTTTTTGTATTCGTTGACATTATTTTTCTCCAAATTGCTGACTGGATAAGTGCTGATTAGTTTTGTGTGAAGTTTGCATCGACTTATGTTCAGCATTTGAGTTAGATTGAGAATGTGCAAAGAAATAGTTGATACGAGCAACTGTTTTAAGTGCGTCAACATCAATTCTTAAAGCTGATATTCTGGTATTTAATTCGGCAATTCTTGCTCGAACAACTTCGGCAAAATCGCCATCATCATTTGTGTAGGCTGTCAATGACGCTTCTGCTTGGTCATGAGTTTGTTTAAGGAGTTGTTCTTGATAGATAGATTGTCTATCTGATAAGCGTTTAAGCTGTCTTAGTTCTTTTTCTAAAACACTGATCATTTGCTTTGTCAGTAATAGTTTCTCGGTTTTAATAGTCTCTGAATCTGCAATAGAAGCTGCAACTTGCTTATCTTGTCTGTTCTCGGTAAACAAGGGTAAATCAAACGTTACCCCAACAGAAAATAAATCAGCTCGGCTATCACCAGAGGGCATATTGTCGCGATAGGCATAACTAGCATTAACGCCCCATTGCGGCTCATATTGCTGTTTGGCTAACTCAATTCCTTTTTCTGAAGCTTTGCGTTTTATATCAATCGCAAGTATGACTGGGTGATTCGAAAGCTCCTGAGCCAATAGATTTCTTGAGTAATTAGATGCTTTTAGGACTGTTGGATTATTCAATTGAATCGAAGGCAATTCTTTTGAGACGCTAAACTCTAATGGTTGCGCGTCAAAGTTGAATGATTCATTCAAACGATCCGCATCGTAAATATGAAGCCACTCATTGAGACGAGCGATTGTCGTTTCTAGTTTCTGCTTTTGCGAAGTTAATCTGTCATCTAACTGCACGATTTCCAACTGAGCACGAATAACATCTTGCTGTCTAGTTTTACCAACAACGTTTGAATAGCTAGCTTTAGCCACTTCCGCCATCTGCTCAAAGAGAGACCAATCATCTTCAATCAATTTAATAGTTTGTTGGGCTAAGTAAGCATCTAACCAAAGTTGTGACACTTGGCTTTTCAACTTAGCTTTACGATCCTCTCGTAACAGTGGAAATTTCGTGGACTCAATTTGTAACTGGTCTTTCTTGATCTCTAGACTGTCGCCTCTCGGAAACATTTGAGAGACGCCAACCTTTAGCTGAGTCATTCCTTCCTGATCTAAATCCCAAGTATCTGTTGGTAAATTCATTATCCCTAGCGATACTTTCGGATCAGGCAAAGTACCTGAAGCAATACTTCTATTTTCAACTGCACTTTGTTTCAATCGGCTACCATGAAGCCAAGGATCATTTTGCTGAGCTAAGGTGATAGCTTGTTCAAGCGACACTACTTTCTCAGCTTGAGCTGAGAATACAGATAAGCCGAGTATTAATGCAGTTGAAAGTGAAGTAAGGTTTGAAGAGTTCAATTTCATTAGAATTGCTCCTCGTATGTCTTAACTTTTGCATAGACTTTGCTCGTTCCATCTTTAAATAGAATTAACACGTTGTATGGCATAAAGCGGTCATCGACTTCCATACCGGGAGAGCCAACTGGCATTGCTGGAACTGAAAGCCCAATCGCATTGGGATGTTCTTCTGATAAGAACTGCTGAATAAATTTAGCAGGTATATGACCTTCAAAGGCAAATCCATTTCTACTCACTGCCGTGTGGCATGAACGGTAATTAGGTTTGATACCATACTTAGTTTTGATGTTGCCGATGTTTCGGAAATCTTTGGAATGCGCAACGATCCCTTTGTCTTCAATATGAGTTATCCATTTTTTACAACACCCACAAGTAGGGGTTTTATAAACGATTAACTCCAAAGGTGTTACGTCGTTATTGTGTGCATGGTTATGTTCGTTGGCGTTTGCAAACGCAGGTGAAAGCAGCATTACTACTGCTATTTTTAAATACTTATTGATCATTTTTGCCCCCAGACATCGCTGGAAAATATCTATAGCGCTACGACGCTATATTGACTAACAGAAAAATTAATTACATGTGCGAGAAATTTGGACGCACTAATCCTGTATTAGGCAAAAATTGGTGGACGATAAAGGGAAGTGGAAATTGAATGAGGTTGTTTAGATTGCAGAGCAGCTACAGATTCACTGAATATTTGAATATCTGTCGAATCAATACTGGAATTTAGGACTGTCGTAGATGAGCAAGCATTTGCAGGACAAATACATTCAACGTCACAACAATCTTCTGATTGACCATTACTGCTTTTATTCATATCACCATGATCCATGTTCATGTTCATGTGTGATTCGTGAGAACCTGATGACATTTCGCAAGGCATAGCAGAATACGCAAATGCTTGCCCTACAAAGGCAACCAGCATAAGCGTCATTACTAAGACTTTTGAAAATGCTTTAGACATAAAATTCTCTTACAAATATACATCTCTAATACTAATGCAAATTTTTGACTAAGTCAATTGATGCTGTATAAACATTTATGAATATTTGCTGAGGGATCCCCTCGAATTTGACCATAGTATCAGCTCTTTTCCAGTTTGATGACACCCCAGTCAAACTCTGCGGCCCAGAGCGTGACTTGCCGTCTTGCCGCTTGTATCTCTTCTTCAGTTAAGCCCAGCTGGGCGGCCTTTGATAATCGCATTCCCAGGTAGTTAAATGAGAGTACTCGCCGATGTTTGATGCTGTTAGCCTGAAACTGCAAGTGCTTCCCGGCCAGCTCTGCCGCCAGCCCTATCATGTAATGCAACCAATTTGCCAGTGCCGCCAATAGCAACAGCACTTCCAATCGTTCGCGTTTATAAGTACGGTGGGCTTCGCTACCTAAGCCATAGGTCTGGCTTTTCTGGTCGCGGAAGCTCTCTTCTATTTGCATGCGTTTGCCGTAGCATTTGGCAATCTTCGTCGCGTAATCGAAGCAATTGGGCAAGGATGAGACCAACAACCACGGCTCTTTATATTGCTTGTGTTTGTCGGATTTTCGCAGCTTCCAACCGGTGCCCACCAGCACGGCTTGAGTGCGATATTGCTGGGCTTTGGTCAGCTTAACCTCACCCAAGACTTGGGGCGTAGGGCGTGCTTTTTTGTAGGCTTTGGCAACCGTGATATAGGCATCCTGGCCGGGTAGTTGCAGTGTCTGGTTGCCACGAACTCTGGCAATGTAATGCCAGCCGAGCTTACGTATTTGCTTAAACCACGGCACTTTAAAACCCGCATCGGTAATAATCACCGGCTTAAAGTCTGCCGGCAGTACCTGCTTTAACCGGTATAAAAACGCCCTGTGTACGTGTGGGCACGTATACTCGTCCATCGGCACAACAACTTGATGTAACGTCAGTGGGCGACCTTCCAGCGCCAGGCTGGCACGCAGGATAAAATGGCGCTTTTCGGTGTCGGCATTGCTCCAGTCCACTAAAATCAGCGGCTGTTTGCCCTGACGTAGCAAGCGGGTCATTTCGCCATAAATAAGCGGCGCCTCTGCTTGAAGCGCTTCATTTCTTAGCAAACGGTCAGCTCGTTTGATGCCGTGTTTTTATGACGTTTCACTGTCAAAATTACGGCCGATAGCCGTTACCGTGCATTGGCCATTCTGCATCAAGCTTTGTACTGCCGCCCCCACAGCTAAAAATCGGGCTTTGTGCATACATTTGGGGGTGACAAATGAGAGGAAATCGGCGAGCATTGTTTTTACATTCATGGCAGCATTCATGGTTAGGTGTTTTTGGCGAAAGATCAGATCGGGAACTGCCATGAATGTTCCCTTCGCCTCTAACTATTTGTTTTATCTACGCCATTCGTGGGGATTCGTCAGCTATATTGCTTTAATTAAACTTACAAATACTTTTAGGTACATCTGATATTTGTGCAAGCTATAAATTCGTTGCTCACCATTGACTAGAAGTGTCCGCTTTTGGCACTCTCCAGCCACTCGACAACATAATAATTGGTAAAGTATTTTACTGTGTCTGATGGCGCTTAGCTTATCCGACCTACTCTGGCACTAACTGAAAATACTTTTACTCTAAATTAAAATTGAAGCTCTAATCAAAAATATCAATTTTTGTGCCCTGTTTTACTTCAAATTGTAGTTATTCTCAAGCTGTGGCTCAAAATCATCTGAAATGATGGTACCCACAAGCCCACACTTGATATCTAATATTTCATAATTTATACGTTGATGTTTGTCGAATCAAAATATTTTAACTAGCTTAAAGGCAGACTGGTCAAAAACTTAAATACTTATAAAACTAAAAAAGCGCCCTGATTAACTCGGAGCGCTTTGTGTTTAGGACAAATAAACAGGTTTTATACAAATTTAAATAACAAATATTTGAGCGCTATCTTCATACTACGCTTATTGCTTTGGCAATATTGCTCATAGTTAATTATGCCAATAGCCATTTTGCTACAGAATAAAGTGAGCGAAATAAACCACGCAAAATTTTGAGTTGATTGATATTGAAAAAATAGTATAGCTGAGCCAATGAATGCAATAGTCGAATAGACGACTTCTATTCGATATTGATTAATAGTTTTCAATATTTTGTGCATTAAAAACCATCATCAAACGAGTCAAATGCATCAAAACAGTCATCATTGTTTGAATCGGCTATCGAATCTTCAATCTCATAAACAGTCATTACCCTGTCTGGCTGGCCCACCACATTGCCACCAACATCTACGATATTAGTACTGGCATTTGTGATAGGTAATCCTGTTGAGGGGTTAATTGCGATATCAATAGCGTCGTTTTTCATTTTTTAAACCTTATTAATCATTAATTACAACTTCACAATTTAATGATTTCGTGATAAAAAACAAACTCGTTTGACTGCGCAGTTCAGCAACAAACAGTTTGGATTAAGTAATTAGCCCTTCCCTTACTTCACCTAATTTTATTAAGTAAAAACCCCTTATTATTTTCTAAAAAACTTTATTAATTGTTTAATTTGAAGGCGGTTTTTGTCTGAAAGATAGGTTTTAAGATCGCATTTTTCGGCACGAAAAACTGCAAAAATAGCGCCTCAGAATGAGGCCAACAAGCGCGTAATGTGGTGTAGGCGAAGCCGTAGACACATGGAGACAGCGCGAATGTACAGGCTGGTCTGTACTAACCGCGATAGTGTTTCGCATCAGCGAAATTCGATATCAATTTGGCACAAATTAATATCGAACCATCTATTTTCGTAGAAAATAAAAAGCGAAGAAAAATGCGGATAATGGGGCACCCATCGCATTGTCTGAAGCGGCAGTATGGCGGTTAGTACAGAGCGTAGCTCGGTGCATTCGCGCAGGGTCTACAACGCTAGTGCGATAGCGCGTCGAGTCAGCTCGTTGCGGAGCAACACCAGAGCTGACGGGCGTTTTAGTCCCTATGGTTAAACAACGAAGTTGAGAGACCATCCGCTGAAAGCGGCTTTTGTTGCGATAATTATCGCGACAATGATTCCGTGCATGCTGTCAGAGCATCTCGGAATGAAAAACGGCAATGTAATTATAAAATGATGATAATTTTTGTGTTGCGGTGCTAGTTAATTTTAATAATTAACTCACTAAAAGGATTTTGTGAATTGACTCAGAAACCATCAAAAGATTTAGAAACGAACAACCTACTTCTCACTCACTACCCTCGCTATTTTGATATTGATATGCGGTATTATCCAGGCGCAAACAATCATCAAAAAGGGGTTAACCGAACTAGGTTGACCGCTTTAATTGCAATTCGGTTTTCTATTGTTACACCAGGCATTGTGCGTTGGTTATATGGCATCAATCATCGGTTGGCATTAGAGCATTTAAACCGGCAAGAAAAAGATGGGCTATTGCGTGTGGTAAAAACACACCGCAGTCCAGATGGTCGTGTCTACGTGCCTACCTATACTGCAGCCAAATTTGCCGAGGAGTTAATGGGCATTGACGTGCATTTTAGGAGCAACAAAAATCCTTCTTTGCAGTTCAATCAAAATAATATAATGCATAATCTAATTAACGCATTTGTCATGCTGCGCGGTATACATAATTACCACAGTGATGAAACGTACGCACCAATGTGGAATGGGTTTATTACCGAGCCTGAATTTAAACGTATTAATAACCTATCTGATACACGAACCGTGGATGGTGCTGTGCGACTCTTAGATGGCTCTATTGCAGCAGTTGAAATTGAGCACTCATTTAAAAATAAAACGGCACGGCAGGCTATTTTACTAAAATATTTGGCCTCGTTAAAAAATAAGGATTACAGTAAGATTTTTTTATTCTCTCAGTCGGTCAAAATTTTTGATGATATAAAACGATTACATGAGCAGCTACTTACGGAGCTACCTGAACGTTACGACAAAAAAACACGAGCACCACTTCTCAGTGAAAGTGATGCTGAGCTGCTGCGTGCCTCAATAATATACCGAACTAAATTGTGTGAAGAAATTAATGAAATGTTTTACTCGTAATGCAGTAGTATAAACATTAAGGCGTTATGGTTTTTTTG
>Ga0105359_10004304_pt1 | contig 11396 bp, 7 predicted proteins | sample GOMGulsemesocosm_6_FD_83659 | JGI IMG/M metagenome (GOLD analysis project Ga0105359, IMG submission 83659) | Methane-oxidizing microbial communities from mesocosms in the Gulf of Mexico - GOM8C Gulf of Mexico | ecosystem: Environmental > Aquatic > Marine > Cold seeps | place: Gulf of Mexico... | reverse complement strand
TTTTCATTTTTATCCCACTCTTGTTGTGATGAAATGAAGAAAGTTGTTTTCCCTGAGTCACCATAGGGCGTTTGCACAACGAGGTTTTTGCCTAAACGTGCAGATTTTGCTAAATCCATCAATTCATCATAATCGTTTGCTTCAGCTAAAATATTTGGCACACTGGCAACGCCAGCTTCATTGGCTATTTGTGTCGTTACAATTTTAGAATCTAAATGATTGCGTAATTCATGGGGCGGCATTGCAATATTTATCCCCATATCTTTAGCGAGTTGTTCAGTTTTCTCGTCAAACATGACCGCCATCATATGACCACCCACTTCTTGTTTAGCCATATAGTCTTGCGTTTCTTGATGTGACATTAAATAATTAATCACATCCTCTAAACTTGTAAATTCCGGTGTACCACGCTCTTTAGGCGTAAATACCCTATGATGTACACCGTCAAAACAGTCAAAATAATTAATGTACCTTAGAGTTGGTACTAGCTGTCCTAATCCTAAAATATTCATAGGTGATGCTGAAACAAAGTAAATTGGTTTTTTATAGGTACGAAAAAATTTATATATCTCTGTTAATCCATTGAGTTTTTTCATAAATATACTCTCTTATTAGTCCTGTTAATGGTGGTTTCGCGTGCCAGTTTTCACAATTAAATTGTGTTTATTTTGTATTTGCTGTTTTTAAATTAGTATTAATATTTGATACTTCAGCAGTTGCGCTGTGCTCATGTCGTATCTCTGCTCGGGTATTTTTTCCTGAAATATTAATCAACGCTTTTTCAGTAAAAACACTCAAGCCTAGCTCTGGGTTGTATCCATGAATTTCTGTGACATCGAGTGCTTTCATGTAATCAAGAATCTCTTGGCTGATCACTTGTCCCGGTACTAGAATTGGAAAGCCTGGTGGGTAAGGAATTATAAAAGTACTTGATACACATTCACGGCCGGTTTGCATTAACGCTTCTAATTCGCCGTTATCTAAATTAACATATTCATAATTATCACAATCATATGACAGAAAATAAGCTTTTCTGATATCACCTTCGTCTGTGCCTAGCGATTTACCTGGACAAAAAGCGTGATGAAAATGACTAAAATCAGGAAGAGGTGGCAACTCTTTTGTTAAAGAGATAACACGTTTCTTATGAATTACTCGCTCTGCAGGGCTCATTTCAGCATCTCTGACTTCTAAATCTGCAACAATCTTGTATAAACAATTTAATAAATAAATAATGCCACTACGTGAAGTCCCGATATTGATCATAAATAAAATTGTATTTCGTGATGTTTTATTTATTTGAATACCATGTTTATCCATTAGGTATTTATCTTTAAAGGTATTACCATCTATGCCTGTTTTACCGATATTTACGGTGATGCGGGTTGGATCAACAACAAATTCATCTGTTGCCCACGCTTCTTCCATTTGGCTAAAACCAGTATCAACATTAAAATAAGATTCAATGCCAGACTTTCGATATGCTTTTGGTACTAAATCTTTATTAACTAATACTTCAAAATACTTTTTTAGTCGTTCACTTTGATAAGCAGACTGCCTCATAGTCATGGCAAGCTCTAGTTGCTTATTGACCATCTCATAACCTTCAAGCTCAACTTGTCTGCGACCGATATCAAGAGAGGCTAATATCTGATAATTAGGCGAAGTTGAGGTGTGTGTCATATAAGCTTCATTAAATGTGCTTTCAACTTTCTGACGGAAATCTTGATCGTATATATGGATCATCGAACCTTGACGCAAAGAAGTAAGCGTTTTATGAGTTGATTGTGTGGTATATGTACGTACTCTGGCTACATCAGGATCGGGGAGTAATTCGTTATTGACCATCCAATCAATACGTTCTTCTGCAGGTAGTTGGTCAAGTGAATTTTTATAGGCTAAATATTGTTTTTTATATTTATTACTTTTAAAGCGCTTACTTAATGAGGCCGCACTAAACATGGCAGTACGCGTACGATAAGTAGGATTAAAACTCGCAAAGGCAAACCATGCTTCATCCCATAAAAATACTAAATCAGGCTTGATGGCTAAACATTCTTGCATAACTTGGCGTACATTATAAACCACACCATCAAAGGTACAGTTTGTTAAAAGTAGCATTTTTACACGATCCAGCTGACCTAACTCTTTATAATTGAGCAAAGTGCGCTTGATTTGTTGTAAAGGTACGCCCCCATAAATGGATAAATCATTGATCGGGTAGGAATCTAAGTATTTAACATGCGCACCAGAAAGTACCATGCCGTAATGATGTGATTTATGACAATCTCTATCTACTAATATAATATCGCCAGGTTGAACTAATGCTTGAACAACTATTTTGTTAGCTGTTGATGTGCCATTAGTAACAAAGTAAGAGCTCTTAGAACCATAGGCACGCGATGCATACTCTTGTGCTTTTTTAAGCGGTCCTTTAGGTTGTAATAAAGAATCTAAGCCACCTGATGTTGTTGAGGTTTCCGCTAAGAAAATATTCGTGCCGTAAAAATCTAACATATCGCCAATCCAATTTGATTTTTCAATAGATTTGGCACGAGAGATAGGTAAAGCGTGAAATACGCCTGTTGGTTTGCGACTATATTTTTTTAATGCTGAGAAGAAAGGGGTATCAAAACGGCGTGCTACACCATTTAGGATGCTATGATGCATATCTAAACTAGAGTTTTCACAATAAAAGATACGATTAAAATAGCCATCATCATCTTGATTAGCTGATTCCATCGACATATCAGATACTAAGTATAAATCCAACTCGGGTCTAAGTTGTTTCATTAACTTACCAAGCTCAGAACCCTGGTTTTTACTGTTGTAAACGTGCTGGCCTAACTTTTCATCTACTCCTGCAACAATATGAGAGACTAAACCTCTGTTACGCTTTGATTTCATTTCAAAACTAGGGCGTAAAATACAAGATTGAATATTTGGATTGATCAATATCGCGATGATCGCATCTTCAAAAGTCGGAACAACAATTGTATTGTATGTAAACTGATCATCGTGATGACGCATTGAACGAATTGAATTTAACAACTGATTCTCTGCATCAACTAATAAATCATCAACAATCAATACCTCAAAATAGGGGCGTGAACGGTTATTATTAGCACCTTGTATATTGTGAGGGTTATCTTCATCTTGTTCTAAATTAGTGGTGTTTTGAATTGTTGATAAAGATAAATCAACATCTTTTCTACGATAAGTACCATTTTCTAAAAAGTAATGTATTTGAGAAACTGAATGGGCTAAACCAACATAATCTTTTTGTTCAAATTGAATCCATAAATAGCGAAAGTCTTCTTTTGATGGAAAAGCGGTATAGTCTTCAATTAACTCTAATGAAGACAAAGATAGACTCACTGCTTTTTTAAGACGTTTAAATCCACTACTTTGCGCATTGCATGATGATAAATGAAATGTATATTTTTTTAATTTAACCCAAGTATCTTGGCGTTTATTATTTAATTGATGATAAAACCCTATCATCTGTTGCGCTTTTTTATGTTCCATTTTGCCCATCTTGGCAGTCCTGTGAAGTTAAATTAATAAAGTTAGTTGCGTTGGTTTTTATCATTTGCGTAAAAAACAGTCTTTAATATACCGAACTAAAAAATAACCACATCACTTTAACTATTCATTTACATTTAGAGTCCTTAACCAAAAGTTATAGTATGAATAAACATACAGTAGTGCTTATTTTAAAAGGCTTATTAGGCAATTTCATGTAATAGCTTTTGGTTATAGATAAGTTAATGAAAGCTCTGAGACAGCTGTTTTTTTTGTGCTTAAAATAAAAGGTACTAACACAATAGGATTTTAAAATATGACGCCTTTTGGGATTGCGGGTATACAAGTTAACTTACAACATGGCAATAATTTAGACGCCCTAGAAGAGCGTATAGATGTATTAATGAGTTTATATCCTTGGGTCGAAATGGTGGTATTGAGCGAACTTGCTGCTCATGGCCCATTACATTCTTTTGCGCAACCTATGCCAGGTGCAACTGAAGCAAGATTTTGTACAATAGCGCAAAAATATAATATTTGGCTGATCCCAGGCTCAATTTTTGAGCTAAAAGATAACAAGGTATTTAATACATCTCCTGTTATAAATCCTCAAGGAGAGGTGATTGCAAGACACCGTAAGTTGTTCCCATTTTGCCCATTTGAAGAGGGGGTCGAAGCAGGCGATGAGTTTATTGTATTTGATGTACCAGGAGCAGGGCGTTTTGGCTTATGTATTTGTTATGACATGTGGTTTCCTGAAGTATTAAGAACATTAACTTCTATGGGCGCAGAAGTCATTTTACATCCTGTATTAACGGGCACCAATGATCGTAGTATAGAGCTCAATTTAGCGCGCAGTAGCGGTGCTTTATTTCAAAGTTATATTATTGATATTAATGGATTAGGTGTTGGTGGTGTAGGGCAATCTTGTATTGTAGACCCATCAGGTCATGTTGTTCATCAAGCTGGAGAAACCAATGAGTTTTTAGTGACAGAATTAGACTTTGATTTAGTACGCAGACAAAGAGAAGTGGGGCTAAGAAATCTAGGTCAACCGCTTAAAAGTTTTAGAGACAGCAAAATTAACTTTACGGTGTATAACAAATCAAATTTAAATATGGATTATTTAGATACTTTAGGTCCAATGCAAAAAGCTAGTAGACAGGATAAAACCAAAAAAGCTTTTGAACCAAATTTAATGATACCAGCACAAGGCGTAAATTTTAATATACCGACATTTGATGACCCTGAAGTTGTTAACAATACAGGAGATTTATCCATGCCTAGTCAAACTCCTAACATGAGTTCATTAGAGCCAGTTATAGCTGTTGATAGTGAAATTTATAATGCGAGTGAAACTGCTGATCCAAAAGCTGAGCCTGTAAAAGATAATAATGAGGAAAAGCGCCCTGAAACTGAAAAAACTAAGGGCAATTGGCTCAAAGAAACGAGTGCGCAGTTAAAGCAATATATTAAATCATGAATCAAGATACTAAATCATTAGGTTTTTCAGCGATAAAAGAAACTTACTTAGGCGAAAAACTCAGCGTAATTTATCAACATTGCTATTTGGATTACTTAAAATGGTTTAGTAAATCTAAAGATAAAGTGTCTGCTTATGAATCTCGTGAAAAATTAAAACAATTTATGCCAGAGCTGCTTACAACCTATGATGCTTTATGTAAAAAATTGGGTGGCGATGAACAAACATCGGTTTTTTTGAGTTTATATAATCCCCCAGCTTTTAAAAGTGGCTGCTCACAGGCATTTAAAAATAAAGAAACAGTAGAGCTTGTTAGAAATTACGATTTTCCAGCTAAGTTATGTGACCGGTTAATGCTACATAGTAATTACCATGGCACGCGAGTGATTGCGATGACAGACTGTTTATGGGGGGTTATTGATGGCATGAACGAACATGGATTGGCAGTATCATTAGCTTATGGTGGCAGAAATAAAAAAGGCCATGGTTTTGGTATCACTTTAGTACTGAGGTATATTCTAGAGTTTTGTAAAACGACAGATGAAGCTATTGATAAACTCAAACATATACCTATTCATATGGCTTATAACGTCACACTAATTGACGAAAGTGGTAATGGAAAAACAGTTTTAATTTGTCCTGGAGAAGCAATAGACATTACTTCTGTGCCTTTTGCGACAAACCATCAACAGGGCGGCACGATGGGCGATATAGATGCGATAGCTGATAGCTATATCAGAGAGCAATTTTTATCCGTGAAATTATCAAAAACCAGAGAACAGATAAAATCGTTAACAGATTCATTTTTAGAGCCGCCACTTTTTCGACTTGCATCTGATTGGCAAGGGTGGGGAACTTTATATACAGCTAGATATCAGCCTCAGAATAAAACTGTTCATTTACATTGGCCTGAGTGTCAGGTATTAAGCCAAAGCTTTGATAATTATATTGAAACTGACTTAACCGTATACTCTAGCGCATTTAGCGATTAATGGTGTTGTTAAAAGGAGCTCATAATGACTTTTAAACTATGCAATATTTTAATATGTAGCTTTATTATGCTGATGTCAACTTTGTCGCATAGCCAAACTGATAAGAATCATCAGGTTATGATTGAACATGTGATTAAAGTTGGTACGCTTCACTCACCACCATTTTCAATTAAAAATGCAGATGGCACTTGGTCTGGGATCAGCATAGAGCTATGGCGTGAAATAGCTGATGAACTTAACCTGACATATGAGCTAGAAGAAAGGTCATTAAAAGGTTTATTAACGGGCATAAAAAAACAAGAGTTAGATGCTGTAGTGGCAGCAGTAACAGTTACTGAGAGTAGAGAATCAGTAATGGACTTTACACATCCATTGCATTCAACTGGATTTGCCATCGCTACAGGGGCAAATCATAAAACAAATATTTGGTTTTCAACTTTAAAGCAGCTATTTACGTGGCAATTTGTTCAAGTAGTGGCCATGCTATTTGCGCTTTTGTTTGTTGTCGGCTGGATAATGTGGTTATTAGAGCATAAACATCAGCCCATTAAGGAAGATAGTCATACGATACGTCATATCAGTGAAGGGTTTTGGTGGGCGGCTGCAACAATGACAACTGTGGGTTATGGCGATAAAACGCCATTAACAAAATTTGGCCGTGCATTTGGTGTGGTATGGATGTTCACTGCTTTAATGATCGTTGCCAGCTTTATTGCTGCGTTTTCAAGTATATTAACGGTTCAAAAAATTAATACAAACATTCAAGGACTTAAAGACTTAAGTCATATGCGTGTGGCCACAGTGCCAGGATCTACAAGTGAAAAATTTTTATTACACAATGAAATTGCAATTGTTTCATTTAAAAATGTAAAACTAGGGTTAGAAGCGGTTTCAACAGGTCAAGTTGATGCCATGGTTTATGATGCACCCTTACTGCAATTTTTTGCAAAAACAGATTTTAAAGATAAGATCGAGATATCTCCTGTCATTTTTGAACGTCAAGATTATGGTTTTGCATTAACAGAAAATAGCCTATTAAGAGAGCCATTCAACCGTATTTTATTATGCACTGTCAGAAGTGATAAGTGGGAAAAGACATTAGAGAAGTATATCGGTAACTGAGAAATTACAATTATACAAAATTAAGCTAAATTTATAATGTGCTAGATTCAAACATGAAATTTACACAACAACTTGAGTGTTAGGGCATAAATAATATGAAAGCTTTTAATCTTAATCATGTAAAAGATTTTAATTTATACAGTTTGGTTTGCTATTTTTTGCTGTATTTATGTCTTTCAATACCCCTTGTAAACGCTAAAGCTTTAAAATCGGCGGTTTCTCCAGAGAATTTAACAGGATTTCATGTAAAGATTTTAAACTTCATAAGTGAAGAAATGAAAACAAAGATTGAGATTCTACCAGTTCCTTTTGCTAGAAGAATCGAAATGTTGAAATCAAATCAAATAGATATACTTGTTGGATTGCGTAAAACGCCGGAAAGACAAAAATATTTTATATTTATAGAGCCAAGTTATACTAGAGGGAAATCAGTATCAGGTCTTTTTGTAAATAAGAAGACAAAACATTTTGAATATTCAAATACTCCAAATCCTAAAAAACTGATTGCTGTAATAACAGGTTCGGCCTATATCAAAGATTATACTCTTCCATTTCCTTACGAAACTATTGAAGTTATATCACTAGATCAAATTATTAATATGTTAGATAAAGGACGTATTGATGCATTTATACATGGTATCAAATCAACGCGGATAGAACTAAATAAAAAGAGTTTCAATAATATAAAGCTTTCTTCGAAGTATATGCCAAATCAACATAAAAAAGTGCCGTCATATATTGCGATTTCTAAGTCTTCAATTTTAGTAAAAAAAATTAAAAACCTATCAATAATATCCCAGAGCTTATTAACTGGAAAATATAAAGAGCTACATGATTCATATTATAAGTAATGCCAAATAAGAAATATAAATTATTTGGCATCTATTTGTAAATTAAGCCTTATTTGCTTTGTTTATCTTCTTTAAAGCCTTTTTTGCATATCCTTTGATTTTTCTATGAGGATTACTTTCAAGTAGTGAAGTAATTAAAGGTTTGTATTTAATGTTTTTAGACTCCCCCAATACTTTTAAGCACCAAGAAACTGTATCTAAGTATATTGAACTAACTTCTTTAGAATTAATTGAAGTTTCAACTAAAGACTTAAACGCATCCGTTGCAGTTTCATCTTTATATACCTCATGTTTTATAGATGCAATTGCAGCATGTCTTATGGTATATAAATCTTCAGAATCAATCGCGCGAATTACGCCTTCTGCTTTAGTTAAATCCCCAGCAATAGCGACAGGGTAAAGCTTTTTAGATATTACATTGATGGCTTTGTGGATGTTTTTCTTATTTGAGAATATAGAAAACAAACCTCCGCCTGCACCACCATTTTGAACCGCAAAACCCTCATAAAGTAAGGTATCTTTACTATCAAATACTTGTAGTTCTACAACTAATAAAGCTCTGCCACTTGCACCAAAAGAGAAGTAACGTGCAGCACCATTACCGCCTTTAACATCCAGAACTTTACCTTTGATATATATATCATATTTGTCTGTTTTAGGGTCAGTTTCTAAAGAGAGGCTTTTAAATGAATTTAATTTATTTGTATATTCAAAGAATAACTGCGGGATCAGAGTTTCTACTTCTATTTCATTTTCAATATTATCGGCGATGTTCTTATCATTTTCATAAGAGAAAGGAGTAACAATAACAGCTTTTAATTGACTCACTGGTGACATAGCGAATGCTTTAACATTGATTATACTTAAGGTAAGTATGAAAAATAATTTTATAAAATGTGGTTTCATGTTGATTTTTTTCTATTAGGTTAATGGTAATTATTTGTCAGTATTTTGTTTTAATAATAGGTAATTGTAAATATTTCTCGATGAAATAAAGGTAATTTAATGATTAAATACATCGTATTAGCCGTGATAGCTCTAAGCGCTTATAAATATTACATCGCAAATGTAGGTTATGATTTTTCTTCAAATGAATATAATTTTAAAGTTAAATTCCCTGGTGAACCAAAAATTAATAGAAAAAAAGTTAAATCTCCAAAATTGGGGGGTTCTAAAGTGATGACCTATCGTGTTGAACATGATGAATTAACATGTGGCTTGGTTATATCCGATTATTCAAGTGCAAAAAACAAGCAGAAAATGGGCAGTATTGATGATGTAATTCAACCTATTGAAGATAGATTAATGGAAGAGTTTGATGGAGAGTTAGATCATAGCGGGATTATTTTTAAAGGTGACGTAAAAGGATATGAGATTTATATTACCGCTAACAATCAAAAGAAAATTTCAAGTCGTGTATTTCAGTATTCAGATACTATTTATAACCTAAATTGCCATTATAAAAATACAGATTCAAATACTGATGATGTAAATGACTTTATGGAATCATTTAAATTTCTTCATCACATTAAAAAGTAATAATGAAATAATAAAATGCCGTCATATAAGATGACGGCATTTTAGATGTAGATGTCAATTTTAAGCTTCAGCAGTTATCGCTTTATTCTTGCGTGCTGCTAATTTACGTTTTAACGCTCTGATTGGTGTACGAACATCTTGACCTATAATGTATAGACAAGGCACTAATACAAGTGTGATCACAGTCGCAAACATCACAGCAAAACCAAGTGCCACAGCCATAGGGATAACAAATCGTGCTTGTAAGCTAGTTTCGAACATAATTGGTAATACACCAACAAATGTTGTAATTGAAGTTAAGGTAATCGCTCTAAATCTTGCACAACCAGCTTCTAATACAGCATCACGAATTGATGAACCCGCTTTACGCGCTTGATTTATATAATCCGTCATTACTAAGCTATCATTTATTACTACGCCTGCGGCAGCTATGATGCCAAAGAAAGACATCATGCTTAAATCTAATCCAAAAAAGAAATGCCCCCAAATTGCACCTGTTAAACTAAATGGAATAACTGACATAATAATAAGTGGTTGCGTATAACTTTGAAGTGGTACAGCAAGCAAGATATAAACAATGATCATACCTGCAACAAAAAACAAAATCTGCTCATTTTGTTGTGCCTGCTGCTCTTCAATAGAGCCTCCTAGCTCAGTTTTAACTGTCGGGAATAACTTTTTAAGTTCAGGTAGCAGTTTATCATCTATGCTTTTTACTACTTCATTTGGTTCAACTGTTTCTTCATCTATTGCACCATATATATAAACAGTACGGTAACCACCTTCACGGCGTATATAACTTATACCCGGTTTTTCAGACAAAGCAACAACATCGCCTAGCATGACTTCTTTACCATTTTTAGTTGTGATCACTGTATATTTCAGAGAAGCAAAAGCTTCACGGGTGAGCTTAGGATAGCGTACCATTACACGAACTTCTTCACCGTTGCGGATCACGCGTTGTGCTTCACCACCATAAAAACTGGCACCAACTTGATTTGCGATAGTTGCGAGATCTAGTCCTAAATCATAAGCAACAGGCAATAAGCTTAATTGCACCTCTTTACTTGCAGGATCTATCGTTGAACTGATATCAAACAGGCCTTTTTCTTGTTGTAACATCGCAATAAATTGAAGGCCGGCTTTATTTAAAGTTTCAACATCCGGACCATATAATAGGTAACCAAACTCTCCATCACCACCTGAACCATTCACATCATCTTGAATTGTAATTGATTTTAAACCTGGGATTTTAGGTAGAAGTTCACGCCATCTACGTGATAATTCAAAGGTACTAAAAGGTCTCAGATCTTCATCAACTAAAGGAATGACCATACGTGCTTTAGTTCTATTTTGATTAAAAGCAAGAATGTCCTTTATCATGCCTTGACCAAATTCAGATTTAGTTTGCTCTTCAACTTGCCAGACAATTGCTTCGATTGTTTTTAAAGCTTCAATCGTTTGCTGATCAGCTATATTATCATTCATTTCAATCTGTATACTTGGAAAGTCATGAGGCACTTTAGGGTTTGGTACAGTACGTACTAAATTAGAGGAAATCAACGCAAAACTAATTATCAATAAACCAATAAATGAAGATAAAACAAGCCAGCGCCATTCAATTGCTTTTTTAATTGAACGCCTATAAGGGCCATTTACAAAACCCATAAAACGTTTATTAAACTTTGCTCTCCAGCTATTTTCAGGAATAGGTTTAAATGTAGAGTGTGCTAAATGTGCAGGTAATATAAGTTTAGATTCAATTAAACTAAATGCTAAACATAAAATCACAACAACCGCGATACCATAAAAGAAAGCACTTTCAGGACCGCTTGATAAAGTAAATGGCGCAAATACAGCCATAGTTGTCAGTACACCAAAGGT
>Ga0105359_10004301_pt1 | contig 11402 bp, 7 predicted proteins | sample GOMGulsemesocosm_6_FD_83659 | JGI IMG/M metagenome (GOLD analysis project Ga0105359, IMG submission 83659) | Methane-oxidizing microbial communities from mesocosms in the Gulf of Mexico - GOM8C Gulf of Mexico | ecosystem: Environmental > Aquatic > Marine > Cold seeps | place: Gulf of Mexico... | reverse complement strand
CACACCTAACTCTTCAATTTTCTCTTTTAACAAACGACCACCGCCGCCATCAACTTGCACTGCCATTAACTGTGGCGCAAATTCAACAACATGGGTTTCTAAGCCAAGCTCTTTAAGTGCTTTAGCCGCTTCTAAACCAAGCAAGCCACCACCGATAACAACACCTTCTTTACTTACATCAGCACCGGCTTGCCTTGCTTCTAAGTCATCAATAGTACGGTAAACTAAGCTATGTTCAACGTCACCGCCAGGAATTGGTGGTACAAACGGATATGAACCTGTTGCTAAAATAAGTTTGTCATAAGCGAACGATTCTCCACTTTCGGTAGTAACTACTTTGGCAGACTTATCAATATTAGTAACCTTTGCATTGGTTTCAAAATTAACACCTAACTCGTCATAATGCTCAGGGGTGGTTAGCGCAAGATCTGCTGCTGTTTTACCGGCAAAGTATGAAGATAAATAAACACGATCATAGGCTAATCGTGATTCTGCCGATAATACTGTGATTTGGTAATCTTCATGCTTGCTCATTTCTTCAACAAAGTGATGGCCAACCATACCGTTACCAACCACAACAATTTTAGCCTTGCTCGACAGCTGTTTACCTGAATTCATAAGGACAATCCTACTAATAGTGTTCGAATAAGATAAAACCTTTTAGTGAAAGCATAAGTTGAGACTTAAATGAGGCTCGGCTTTACCATAAGGTTTTATTCAACATGACTTTAGTAGAGCAAGGTAAATGCCAGTCTTTTTTATACTTATAAAACAGTTGGTTAACTGTTTTTGTGATTCGCTGATTTATACAGATGCACTAGGGTGATGACTATTTAGCACTCGTACGGTGCAAGAGAGTTCGCTTGAAAAGCGTGCAACCGATAACAAGATTTTCATCAGAGTGACGAAGTTATATTAATGACATTTTGTTGTTATTAGTCTATTTTTGTAAATTATTTTTCTCTATCGTGGTAAATTTATTAATAAATTCAATTGCAGGCATAGGCCTCCCGGTATAATAGCCTTGCACATAATCACAATTTTCATCTTTCAAATAATGTAATTGCTCTTGTGTTTCAACACCTTCAGCCAATACTTTCAAACCTAACGAGTGACTCATTTGAATTATTGCCCTAGTAATAGACTTACTATCATCACTTTCTAGGTCTGCAATAAAGCTGCGGTCAATCTTTAACTTCTGAATAGGGAAACGTTTTAGGTAACTCAGCGAAGAATAACCAGTACCAAAATCATCCATGGCTAATTGAAAGCCTGCATCGTGTAAAGCTTGCATTGTTGCTATAGCCTCATCAACATCATCCATTACTGCGCCTTCTGTAATTTCAAGTTCAATGAAGTTGGCACTCACTTCATGCTGCTCTAGTATTTTTAGCATATGTTGTACAAAATCTTTTCGCCTAAATTGTACCGGTGAAATATTAATGGCTACCTTGATAGGTAAGATCTTTGCTTGATTAAAGGCTTTTATTTCACGACATGCTTGAGCCAATACCCAGTCGCCCAATTCGTTGATTAGCCCACTCTTCTCTGCTAACGCAATAAATTGATCCGGCGCTATCCTTCCCTTCTCTGGGTGATTCCAACGTATAAGAGCCTCAGCTCCAACAAGTACATTATTATCAATAGTAAATAAAGGTTGATAATAAAGCTCAAAATGATCTTTAGTCAAAGACGCTGATAACTCAGTTAAGATTTCTTTATTTTCTTGTAGTTTTTCATTCATTTCACGGGTATAGAATCGGACGGTATTACGCCCGTCATCCTTCGCCTGATACATTGCAATATCGGCATTCCTAAGTAATTGGTCACTGTTACTGGCATCATCAGGGTAAAGGGTTATACCAATACTACTGCCCATATCAATTTTATTTCCATGTACTGTGATTGGCATTTCCAGTAGCGTATTCAGTCGTTGCGCAAAATTAATCGCACTTTCAATATCATCAATTTGATTGATAATGAAAGCAAATTCATCTCCGCCTAACCTAGCAATCGTATCCATCTCTCGTCCGGTGTGAGCGAGCCTTAAAGACACCTGCTTAAGCAGTTCATCGCCGGCTTCATGACCCATAGTGTCATTTATAAGTTTGAAATTATCTAGATCCATAAAGAAGACAGCAAATTTATGTTCATCTCGGTCCGACATTGCGATAGCTTGCTGAAGTCTATCTTGAAATAACAAACGATTAGGCAGTCCTGTGAGCGGATCATGCAGCGCCAAATGTTTTAACTTTTGCTCAGCTTGCTTGCGCTCATTAATCTGTAGCTTTAAATCATGATTATTTTTATCTAAAGCCATTTTTGATTGGTTAAAGTGATAAGCAAGTAAACCAAATTCATCTTGTCTTTTATCATCTAACCACTCTGTCTGGGCCAGTTTATCTCCTTTTTCTGGTCCTTGTAGTTGTTTTACCATTTGATAAATCGGCACAATTAGACTTCGCCTGAAATATATAAAACCTAAAAATGCAGCAATAATCATAGTTGCAATAAGTAAAACAAAAATCAGGTCAGCCACTTTACTCGCACTATTAATGGCAACTTTCTGAGGTGTAACTACAATAACTTTCCATAGCGTTTTGGGAATGACAAATACTGACACATTGGCTGGCTCTGCAAGTATAAAGTCATGTTCACTTATTACAGAGGTCGTTGTAAAGTTAGTGCTTTGTTCTTGATCTCGTAAAATAGACAAGTTAGCAACCATTAACTGTGCTTCTAACAAAGATATTTGATTACTTTGCATTGAAATGTCTTTGGCTAATTGATGTTTTTTATCAACTAAAGAGTGAATCAATGATTGGTTTAATTCAGATAGAACACTAGCTACGACTTGAAACGATGGTTGTTTTTTAGCTAAGTCATTTACCGTAATATATTCTTGGGTTAAATTCTGATTACCTTGTTTGGCTATTTTAGTTAACTGCTCATCGGGAAATGACAACAACTTATTGTTGCGGTCTACTGCATAAGCATAACCACTTAACTTTGCGCTACCTTCCCGTAATATACTCTTGAGTTGTTGCAAGCTCACATCTACAGTCACATTCCCAGTAAATTCTTGCTGTTCAAACATGGCCACAGTACAGGTGACCATTGGTGCTAACGTATATGGATCCATATAAGATTTCGACCAAAGACATTCTCCCGGTCTATTATAACGGCCTCCTACATACCAGTCTTCAGAATGATAACCAGCACTACCGGTATCATTATATTGATCAAAATATTGTAAGTTCCCTGCGTTATCTCGCCCCCAAAAAAAACTTCGTCTGATTATTCCTGCAGTAAATTTTTGGGGTTCTGGCCACACACCTCCACCTGCAATAAGCTTTTGATTTTCTTTTGTATCAAGTATTTTCGGAATAACTTTATGAAAGAGTTGTGGGTCTTTGGGTAAGGTTTCCCCTACAGCAGCCAAGTTTCGAGTTAAGGTTTCAGCGACACTAATGTGCTGTGATATTTCGGAGACAATGTGTGAACCGATTTCATCAATGAGTTCTTTATTTTTATTTACAAGGTAATCCTTGGCAACAAGATCGACCACTATATACGTTACGGCTATCATCACTAAAAACAATAGACTTAATCCAAGTGAAAACTTGAATAAAATTGTATTTTTTGATTTTACTCTCGGCCGGATAACGGACATTGTTTCCTCCTAGAAGTAAACTAGATATTAACTATGAATTGAACTGTATGTTGATTGCTAATTGTTTACTGTATAAACGGGGTTCAAATAATTGCTTATAACCGTAAAAGTGCAGGTAGTCTTGCTCATGTGTGATTAAAAATCAAGAAAGTGTAATGTCGTGTAATAATCTATGTGGTGAAAAATGAACTCTCTTATAAGCTATAAGAACAATGAGGTTAGCCATAAAATAAAGAAAATTGCTGCAGCCCCTTGCCAAAAGAGTACTGGATTACGTTGTAACAGTGGCTGACTTTTGTATTCTTCTATCGCGGTGGCTTTAGGTTGCACAAGGTCAGCCTTAAATTCAGATAACGCTTGTAGGCGCAAACTTGGATCGGCTTGTATTGCCTTGGCTAATACCATATCAAGCCAAAAAGGCAAGTCGGTACGAAAGTGTCTAATACTGCGGTATTGCCATTGTTCATAATCTTTAAATTTATTTTTATCGCCCCCATTCTTATATATATATTGATTAAACTCACCTAATTTCATTGGCTTGTAGGGTAGTTCACCACAAAGCATTTCATAAGCTATCACCCCTAAAGAAAATAAGTCACTTTGATGGTCTGCATGTAGGGTTAATAATGTTTCTGGTGCAATATAATTCAACGTTCCTTGGGGTACTGTTTCAGCAAAGCTATCAATATTTTCATCAAGTGAGGCAATAAGCGCGGTACCGTAATCAATAAGAAAGACTTTGCCGTATGTATCAATCATGATGTTATCGGGCTTAAGATCTCGATGCACCACATCTAAACGCTGAAATGAACGCAAGGCGGTAATAATTTGCGCAATAATTTCCCGCACTTGTGCCAAGCTAGGCTTAGGGTTATCTAACATCCACTGCCCTAACGTTTGCCCTTCAATGTAATCACAAACATGATAAAGAAATTGGCTATTTTCACTTCCCGGTTTAATTTTCATAACATGGGGATTAGTGAGCTTTTCTCCAAGCCATGCCTCTCGAATAAAACCTTGTAAATACCCACTGTCATCAGCAAGGTTTTGTGACGGCATTTTTAGTACACAAGGCTTTTCTTCATTAGCGTGGCTTGCTAAATAAAGGTGTGATCTGGTGCTGGCATGAATAACCTTACAAATGGTGTAATCATCAATTTTATGGCCAATGCTTAAAGCCGGTGGAATCGCTTTATTAAATAACTCCCGCTCAACTTCAATTAAAGCTCTGTTTGGCGTAGCGCCTATTTGCACCAATAAACAACTGACATTATCTTTGCTGCCATTAGTTATTGCCAGCTCAGTCAACAATTTTGCATGTTGCTCTAACTCTTCGCTACTAGGTTCCTTAGCCAATTTAGCTAGCTGTACTTTTAACTGATGATCGGGAATATAATCATGCACACCATCACAACTTAGCACAAAAAGATCACCGACTTGAATTGCCAACTGTTTAACATCAACTTGCAAACGGTGTTCGGCTCCCAACGCACGTGTTAACACACTATGTGTTGGTCCCTGTTTTTGTTGATGATCCTTGGTAAGTGCTTCTAATTCATTATCACGATATTGGCTAATACGGGTATCACCAACATGAAAGATATAAGCCGTTGACGATTTGATGATTATCGCTGAAAAGGTAGTTAACCACTGCAAGGTATAACCTGTGCTTGAATCAGTTTGTGCATTCAACCATTGATTAAGACCTGACAATACCTTACTGGCTGACTTTTGAGTCGACCAAGTGGCTGGAGTAGCATAATAATCGCTGATAAACTGCGTTACTGATATTTGTGCTGCTTCTGCTGCTTTACTGGCACTAGAAACACCGTCGGCAATGACAGCAACAAGCCCTTTAGCGGCTAAGTCAGCAGGCTCAGGCACTAAGGATGCAAAAGCATCTTGATTGCAACTTTTAAGCCCTGCACGACTATAGCCTCCCAAGGAAACCTGTAATTTCGCTTGCTGAGCTGACTTTTGAGTAGTTTGCTCGGTCACTTTGTTTATAGTGTTTGCTATTGTCATTGCCTTACCATCACTTGGCCTTAATCATCATTTTAAATTAACCGACTTGAATCAATTCTACCGTGCCATCTTCACGAACTTCCGTCATTGAACCCTTTGGCTCTTTCATAAAGAGTAAGGTGATGAAACCTAATACGGCGGTTGCAGCAATCACTAAGAAGAAGGTTTGATAGCTAACCATAGATAAAACGGTTAGGTAAACAACAGCTCCCACATTACCATAGGCACCTGTCATACCAGCAATTTGTCCAGTTAAACGACGTTTAATTAAAGGCACTGCGGCAAAAACGGCTCCTTCACCTGCCTGAACAAAGAACGAACAAGCCATGACGGTAAGTACAGCTAGAATAAGTGGCCAAGAGCTATCAATTAGGGCCATAGCAAAATATCCTAAGGCTAAACCTGCCGTTAATATTAATAAGGTTTTTTTACGGCCAAATTTATCACTTAACCAGCCACCGCCAGGTCGTGACATAAGGTTCATAAAGGCATACAAGGAGGCTAGTAAACCGGCGTAAACCATATCTAAACTAAAAGTCTCAGAGAAATATAATGGCAACATAGAAACAACAGCTAATTCAGAGCCAAAAGTAGCAAAGTATAAGATATTAAGTACCGCCACTTGCTTGAACTCATATTGATGAATTTCCGGCACTTTTTCGTGAAATAAGTGGCCATTTACTTGGCAAGTCTTTCTTACTTCCACAATAAATAGCAACGCTAAGCTTAAATACGCCACTGTGGTCATGTTATCAGATAACAAATTCACGCCTTGAGGTGATAGCTTCCATGTCAGTAAAGCTAATGCGCCATACATAGGTAACTTCATCAACAAAAGTAAATATAAATCACCGACACTAGTAACCTCCATAGCGCCTGATTTTTTAGGCTTGAAATAGGTTGCACCTTTAGGTGTATCACTGATGTTGGCATACCAGATGACACTGAAAACCAAACTTAACAATCCAGTTAAACCTATGGCATAGCGCCATGCATCCTCAATACCAAAAGTTTTGCCGATATAAAGCGCTAATAGTGGTAAAGACATTGCCGCGGCAGCAGAGCCAAAATTTCCCCAGCCACCATAGATACCTTCTGCAGTACCTAGTTCATTTGCAGGGAACCATTCACTTACCAAACGTATACCAATAACAAAGCCGGCACCAATAAAGCCCAATAGAAAACGTGCGAATGCAGCCTGTTCAAAATCTTGCGCTAAGGCAAACATAAAGCAAGGAATGCTACAAACGGCCAGTAGCACAGCAAAGGTAAGTCGAGGACCATATTTGTCTGTCAACATACCGATGATTATACGTGCGGGTATAGTTAAAGCGACGTTTAAGATTAACAGTGTTTTTATTTCACTACTGTTTAGCCCTAAGCTATCAGCAATAACTGCCAATAATGGTGCATGGTTAAACCACACCATAAAGGTGATAAAGAATGCCATCCAACTTAAATGCAGAATTTTCATTTTCCCATTGAATGACCACAACTTAATGCCTATTTGATTACTCATTATTTTACCCCATAAAATTTCATTAACTTTATAGAGCAAACACAATGCCAGTCGCTAACATTTTACGATTAAACCTAAATATCAACAGGTTACATAAAACATGGAAATACCGTAGCGGGATGAAATGCACTATTAACGGGGAACCGCACCTAGACAGTGCAGTGAAGAAAAGAAAGAGACTATCAGGCAAAACAAAGGTGAGTTATGACTATAGCCATAACTCACCTTGATTTTTTTGAAAGATGAAATGATTATCACAGATAAATCAGCATATCACGCTTCGGCTTTTGCTTTACTAACTAAGCCGACCTCTAATGCTTCAAACCAATCTAAAAAGCGCTTCACGTTGTCACCTTTAAAGATACGGCCATGCTGCGGGCACATCATCTCTACATCTAACTTACGCACTCTTCTTACCCAATCATTTTTCGCTTCATTAGACGGCATCCAACGCTGGTGGAACATTTTCATTTTATCAATATGTTCATCAAAGTCTTCAACATATAATGGTGCATCAACACTTTCTAGTGCTGCACCAATATCACCAGACATTAATATTTTTGCCTCTGCATCATAGACATTAAAATTACCCGATGAGTGCAGATAGTGGGCCGGAATAAACTCTAGAGTTACTTGATCTATTTTTAATGAGCTACCTTCATCAGGAATGGCCGAATAGGTAATGTTATTCATACCAAAATGTTTAATAAAACTCTCCCATATCCAAGGAGAGTGCAAGGTTGCTGACGGTAGTGCCTGATCCCACAACCCCAGCGATGAAATGATATCGGGATCTTGGTGTGAAGCAAAAAGATGGGTTATTTTATCTGCCGGTAGTTGTTTTATTACTGCCGAGAGCATAGCTGAAAATAGCTCAATGCCCCCAGGGTCCATCAACAAGGCATTTTTATTTGAAATAACAATATATTGGTTGGTATCAATAATTTCATTGGGTTTTTCATCATCACGGCCAAACATTAACCAAGTGTGAGAATTGCTCTCAAAAAGTTTTTGTGTTTTCATTTCCCTTCCCTGCTTTATTAGTATTGTTGGGTATCTTTATTTTTGGTCTTGCTGGAATTAATATTCTTCAAGTATAGAAACCATTTGTTGTGAGTAGTGAATATGATCTTTAATTTTACTAGCCGCACCTTCAACATTATCGGCAACATTAATTAGTGCATCTTGATATTGAATACCTGCCTGTGAAGCTTCTACACGTGACAGAGTTGCTAAAATAACGGCATTGCGTAATTCACTGCTGAGCATTGCCAATTCATCACTAAGACGAAAAATTTGCCTCTTATAACTTTGATTTAGTTGTTGCTGCTTTTTTTGGCAACGTTCAAACACCTCATCAAGACTATGAATAAATTCAGAGTCTTTCGCCTTGGTAAAAACAATATTAAAGTGAGTGATTGCTGAATCTGCTCGTTCTTTATCTGCAGAAGTTTGACTTAAAGCAGCCGCAAGTTTATTAATATTTTTTGAGGACTTAATAGTAATCTCAGCTAACCGGTCAATAAAGTCTGTCAAAGGCCGAAAACCTGCTGCTCGCTCGCCTGCGCGCAATGCAACGGCTCTTGCGTTACTTGCCGTTAAAGATAATTGCTGTGCGATATGAGTTGCTTGATCGAGTTTGGCAGCTATTTCAGCCACTGAAACAAAGTAATTATTTGATAATTCAGACATTAAGGTTATTAGCCGCGGAGTTGTCTAATAACTATAGTCACTGTAGAGGAATGTTGCGTAGTGAATTTCTTTTTTTTGATCTAGATCAATGTTTTCACTGTCAGTTTCTGTACCAACAGTAAAAAACTTAAGCGGACTACTTTACCGTTTGTGTGTAGAACTCACCTATATATTGACCACCTTTAATTTTGGCAATCAAACGTAATTTATAGCTATCACCTTGGTTAGCGACTAGATCACCTATAGGGGTATTACTGCGCCAATAGTACGGACTTTTTTTCATGCCTAGCGGATATGGCGTCATTTTATCGCTTTTATCAACTAGAAATAGCGTGGCGCTATCTAATGGAAACGTTGAATTAACCTCTGTAACACCCGCTTCATCTGAAACATTTATTTTAAAATCACCAGAAATTAAGACACAGTTTTGATTAACAATATCGCAATGCCCTTCCGGTGCTAATTGAATAATTTTATTATCATCGGCTTGTGCTTCTTCATAAAAATCTGCGCCAATATAACCAAAGATAGCCAAAAAAGGTGCAACCATAAAAGCAAGTTTAGTGTGTTTATTCATAAGATTATCTTTTTAAAAATATGGAGTTAGAGGGACTTTTTCCTATTGTTTAATTAGAACAAATTGGGCTAGGAAAAGAAAGGCTAGCCGACGTTTAAATAATTGGTCGACTAGCCTTTTTATTTTCTACTAGGCGTAAGTTAACTTACGCCGTTATCACTGTTTATTCTAGTGATCGTGTGCTGCACTTACAGTACCTGGTACACGCATATGTTCAACCATATCTTGGATATGAGCTGGAGCTGGACCTGTTACTTTAAGTACGGCAAACGCTACACCAAAGTTAACTAATGCACCAACTGCACCAAATGCGTTAGGAGAGATACCGAAGAACCAATCAGCACCCATGTCACCTAGGAATGAAGTACCTGGGATAAACATAATACCTTTGTGTTGGAACACGTATAACATTGTTACACCGATACCTGAACACATACCTGCAATTGCTGCTGTACCACTCATTTTCTTAGAGAAGATACCCATCATTAATGCTGGGAAAATACTTGATGCAGCTAAACCGAAGGCTAGTGCAACCGTACCAGCGGCAAAGCCAGGCGGATTTAAACCAAGGTAACCGGATATCAGTATTGCTATGGTCATAACAACTCGTCCTGCCAGCAACTCATTTTTCTCTGACATGTCAGGTGTTAATACCCCTTTCATTAAATCATGAGAGATTGAGGAAGATATCGCTAATAACAAACCAGCTGCAGTTGAAAGTGCTGCGGCTAAACCACCGGCTGCTACTAGAGCAATAACCCAGTTTGGTAAGTTAGCAATTGCCGGGTTAGCTAGTACCATAATGTCACGGTCAACTTTAACCATTTCATTAGTTGCTTTATCAGCAGTGTACTGAACTTTACCGTCGCCATTTTTATCTTCAAACTTCAATAGACCTGTTTTTTCCCAATCTTTAAACCATTGTGGACGTTCAGCATACTCAAGGTTTTGACCTGCTGCCGGTTCAATAGTATTCATTAGGTTCAAGCGAGCCATTGCACCAACTGCTGGAGCAACAGTGTAAAGAAGCGCGATACAAACTAGTGCATAACCAGCTGAAGAACGTGCTGCTTGTACTGAAGGAACAGTGAAGAAGCGCATGATTACGTGAGGAAGACCCGCAGTACCAATCATCAGAGACATAGTGTATGCGAACATGTTTAACGTGCCGCCTAAGTTTGCTGTGGTGTACTCTTTAAAGCCTAAATCAGCAACAACCATGTCTAACTTATCAAGTAAGTAAACACCGCTACCATCTGCTAACGTGCTACCTAAACCAAGTTGTGGAATTGGGTTACCAGTAAGTTGTAGTGAAATAAATACCGCTGGAATAGTGTAAGCAAAAATCATTACTACATACTGCGCGATTTGTGTATATGTAATACCTTTCATGCCACCAAGTACTGCGTATACCCAAACAACAGCCATACCTATGCCTAAGCCTAGGCCATAATCAACTTCTAAGAAGCGAGAGAAAGCTACACCCACACCTTTCATTTGACCGATGATGTAAGTTAGTGATGCAATAATCAAACAAACAACAGCAACAATACGTGCAGTTTTTGAGTAATAACGATCGAAGATGAACTCAGGTACAGTGAACTTACCGTGTTTACGCATGTATGGCGCTAATAGCATTGCCAATAATACATAACCACCTGTCCAACCCATTAAGAATACTGAGCCGCCGTAACCTAAGAAAGCAATTAAGCCAGCCATTGAAATGAATGACGCTGCAGACATCCAATCGGCACCAATCGCCATACCGTTTTGTAATGGGGTAATGCCGCCGCCCGCTACGTAAAAATCACTGGTTGAACCCGCACGAGCCCACCAAGCAATAGCGAAATATAAGGCGAATGTGCCAAATACTGCAATGTATGTATATAGTTTTAACTCATCCATCTCTTAACCCT
>Ga0105359_10004300_pt1 | contig 11402 bp, 13 predicted proteins | sample GOMGulsemesocosm_6_FD_83659 | JGI IMG/M metagenome (GOLD analysis project Ga0105359, IMG submission 83659) | Methane-oxidizing microbial communities from mesocosms in the Gulf of Mexico - GOM8C Gulf of Mexico | ecosystem: Environmental > Aquatic > Marine > Cold seeps | place: Gulf of Mexico... | reverse complement strand
TCCAACTCGGCCACTGCCAGTATTATTATTAATAACGGTTAAGTTTGTTGCGCCATGATCAATTAAAGCATGAATTAATTCTATCGGGCTGCCGGCTTCGCCAAAGCCACCAATCATTACTGTATCGCCATCTTTGATTTTGGCAACAGCGCTGGCACAACTTGCCACTCTTTTATCTATCATTTGAAGTACTCATTTCTTAGGTTAATTATTTAAGAACTGGTTTTAAAGATATTACATAGAAAACAAACAACCAGTTGTTCGCATACCGAACACCTGTTACGATAACGAACTTTATTGTATGTCCGCGTTTATTTAATGTCAAAAAATGAACAAGTAAAAGGTGATTGAGATCAAAGGTGATGACAAAGTGACAGCAGAAACAGTTAAAGCAGGCTCTAGAACTCTCGAGAAAGTTGCAGATAAACCAGTCGAGACAGTGCAGTCTTTAGTAAAAGGGTTAGCGGTAATTCAGGCTTTTAATAAACAACAGCCTAAGATGACCTTATCAGAAGTGGCAAGTGCTACTGGATTTTCACGGGCAGCATCACGCCGTTTTTTATTAACTTTAGTTATAGAAGGGTATGCCAAGCAAGAGGGCAAGCTGTTCTCTTTAACGGCGAAGATACTCAATTTGGGTTTTTCATATCTTTCAACACAGGATATTTGGCTCTATGGGAAACCTTTGATGCAGCAATTAGTCGAGCAACTTAACGAATCATGCTCTGCCGCCGTACTTGAAGGAGATGATGTGGTTTATGTTGCTCGTGTTGCAACCACCAAACGTATTATGTCGATTAGCCTGAATGTTGGTACTCGCTTACCTGCTTTTGCAACATCACTTGGGCGAGTATTATTAGCTGAGCTTTCTGAGTTAGCGCTAGATAAGTTTTTAAGCCATTGTGAAATAGAGCAACATACTAAGTACACGCTAACTGATAAAGCTCAGTTAATCGCTCAAATAGCGCAAGTGAAAAAGCAAGGTTATGCCATTGTTGAGCAAGAATTAGAGTTAGGGCTTACCTCTATTTCAGTGCCAGTGATTGATGGTATGGGAAATGTGGTAGCAGCGTTAAGTATTAGTACACATGTTTCTCAAACGAACAATAAACAGTTGTTAACAACTATTTTGCCTGCGTTACAAGTTTGCGCTGACAAAATTTGTTAGGCCATTAAAAGACCCTTGGAACAATTAAGTTTATTTAGTGTATGAAGTTAAAAGTCGCACTGTAATATTTTCATTGGTTTATCTGCTGCCATCACACAGCCTCTTGCATCATCAGTCGCAGCTTTACACTGCTTAAGCATTTTTGACTGACTTGGTGCGTTACTTTTAAGTACTTTTTTTACATGACTGACTACTGATTCACATTCACTAATTGGTACTGGCGTCGCTTTAGAGCAACTGACTAAGGATATTATCACTAAAGGTAATGCTAAATAAGTAATACCATTTATTTTGGAAGTTATAGGCGCGGTGTCATTATTTATCATAAATTGATTCATATTTGTACTCTGTCATGCTTGGTCTAACCATTGAATGGCAAGTGGTAAACGAAAACAAAGTATAGACCTGGATTGTCACTCATGCTGCTAAGATTAGCTTTTTAACGGTAGTTATTATTATCTACTTTTACTCTTGCCGTTTTTTTTAACTACTGGTAATATTTACAGTGTTGTGCGTTGGCACTTTTTTGAGATTGATAACTAATGACTTTTACCCTTGAGCAACAGCAAGTGCTATCTACCTGGTTACCGGTACTCGCCTTTTTGATTTTAGTAATGTTATTAATACTGGTGTTAGTTCGATTGAGCAAGCAAGAGAAGCGCATTCAGCAACACACTACTGACTTGGTTAACCAGCAGGCAAAACAAAGTGAGATGCAGTTTTTGCAGCAACTCACTCAGTTGCAAGATAAACAACAATTACAATTAAGTAATAGCTTTGAACAGCAAATGGCAGATTTACGCATAAAGTTATTACGACAAATGGGGGAGCAGAAAGATCAATTAAAACAAAGTCAAAGCCAATCATTTGAGCAAATTATTAATCACTTAAATAATACAGCAAAAGCTAACCGTGAAGAGTTGGCTAAATCCCTGAGTCAAAGCAGTGATCAAATGACTAAACGTATTGATGGCTTAACTGAGTCAACTGATAAACGATTGCAAGAGATCAGTGGTCAGGTTGAAAAGCGACTTGCCGAGGGCTTTGAAAAAACCACTAAAACCTTTAGTGATATATTGCAACGCTTAGCGTTAATCGATGATGCTCAGAAAAAGATCACTGAGCTATCTACAAATGTAGTCAGTTTACAAGAAGTGTTAAATGATAAACGTTCACGTGGTGCGTTTGGAGAAGTACAACTTAATAGCCTTATTCGTAATGTTCTACCCGAGCAGAGCTTTAAGCTGCAACATACCTTATCAAACGGTAAAATCGCCGATTGTGTGTTGTTCTTACCTAAACCTACCGGTAACGTGGTTGTTGATTCAAAATTCCCGTTGGAAAACTACCGTAAAATGATGGATTTTGAAGTGGCTGAGCTAGATAGAAAAGCGGCTTTAAGGCAGTTCAAAAACGATATTAAAAAACACATCAATGACATCAGTGATAAATATCTTATCGATAATGAAACGGCAGACGGGGCTATTATGTTTATTCCAGCTGAAGCTATTTTTGCTGAAATTCATGGTCATCAAAGTGACTTAGTTGATTATGCTAATAAGAAGCGGGTGTGGTTAGCGTCACCTACGACACTCATGGCGATATTGACCACAGCACGTTCAGTACTTAAAGATGAAGCAACACGTCAACAGATTCATATTATTCAAGCGCATTTATCCAATTTAGCACAAGACTTTAATCGCTTTAAAGGTAGGTTTGCCAATCTTGCTAAACATATTGATCAAGCCGCCAGCGATGTTAAACAAATTCATACCTCAGCAGATAAGATATCCAATCGGTTTGAGAAAATAGAGCAGGTGGAATTACTTGATGATGAGGTTGAGTTGCTTGAGGAGGAAAGGTTATCTAAGTAGGTCTTAAAATCGTGAATATTTAAGCGTAGAAAATAAAAAAGCCTCTGTATATAGAGGCTTTTTTGATTATTGAGATAGGCTATATTAACTGTTTTTCTTTCTGTTTAAACGAAGTCCAGCCAAGCCAAGCCCGATTAGCAATAAAGATGCTGGTTCAGGTATAGCGCTTGTAGAAAAATCAGCACCAGTAATGTTAAGCGTATAGTCGCCTGTTTGGAATGGAGCAGGGCTGCGATTCCAACCAGAAAGAACACCACCAGTAAAAATAGGATCTGTGGAGAATAAGTTGAATGCTAAATAATAAACATCGTTAGCTAAGCCCGAAATAATACCAGCATCAAACTGAGGTAAAAGGCTACTTCCTCCATCATCATTAAAAGCTACTTGTGCACCATTAGCATCAAATAAATACAACATCGCATCATTATCTTGAGATAAGTTAGCACTAACATTTACAGAGAATAAATCAGTATCAGAAATATATAATTTATATAAGTCGATATCATCTACTTGACCGCCTAAGTCAATTAGTGAGCCACTTATTGAAGAAAGTGGACCAGCGCCAGTAGTATCTTGTGCTGTATTTAGAAACTCGCCAGCGTCGCCTGATTCGATAAATGGAGTCGCCATCGTACTGAAACTACATACTGCAAATAATGCAGATAAAATTGATTTTTTCATTTTATTTTCCTTTGTTTTGTTCACTACTCAGTTATTTAAGAAGTTAAGAGGAAAGTAGCAATAAATACGCCATAAAATAATCAACCAATTTTCAATCGTTTACGGAGTATAGGTGCAGTGGTGTAAAACAACCCGACAGAAATCGTTGAATAAAGAGTAAAGCAATTGGCTGTAATGGAATAATTAACTAGGCTTAATAAGTGTTAATTGTATTCAGTTAACAAGTCGTATTTTATTGGCATAAGCAGCAAGTAAGATTACAGCTTACTCCCTTTTATTAAGGGAGTAAGCATTAAAAAGCGACATTAACAAAGACGACCAATAACAATATTGGACAAATAAAGCGTAAGTAAAAACCGAGTAGCCTTAATGACTTGTGCTGATCAAGTTGAGCTATATCGGTCAATTGATTGCCGCGCTGCCATAACCAACCAACTACAATGAAGTAAAATAGTGACATTAACGGTTGTAAAATAGTGGTTAGTATTTGAATAACTAAACCAAATAGTTGTTCAAAAAAGGCAATGAGTAACATGCTGGCGATAAATACAACGCCTGATATTAACCATGTTGCCTTTTGACGTGACATGGCTTTATCTTCAACCAAATAGGCTACGGGCACTTCTGTTGAAGAAATAGTAGAAGTAAGTGCAGCAATTGATAACAATGCAAAAAAGGCAAATGATACTAATAAACCGACACTGCCCATTGAGCTAAACAGCGTAGGTAAAATATTAAAAATCAGCTGACCTTCACCAATTAAATGGCCATCAACAAACACTTCTTGTCCACTGTGTTGCGCTACAAATAAAGCCGGAATAATCAATAGGCCTGCAATAAATGCGATGAAAGTATCAAGTAAAGTAATAGAGAGCACTAGCTTGCCAACACTTTGTCCTTTGGGCATGTAAGAGCCATAAGCCATCATAGCACCTACACCAATGGCCAGCGAGAAGAAGGCTTGTCCCATGGCTGAAATTATTAATTTTGGCTCTGTTACTTGGCTAAAATCGGGTACTAAATAAAGCCTCACGCCTTGCATTGCGCCTTCTTGTTGTAAAATATAAACAATTAAACCAAGTAACATAACGAGCAGCATTGGCATTAATCGTGATGACCAACGCTCGATACCGCTATGCACACCTTGATGAACAATGGCTGCGCCAAGCACAATAAAGAGCGGTGTAAAGATGATATTACGTAGAGTACCTGAGGTTGATAACCACCGAGATAAATCGAGTAAACCAACTAATTCAGCAAGTGAGGAAAGCGCATGTGCCAACATCCAACCGGCAACAATTGTATAGAAGCTTAACATCATCATAGCGCCAACTATGCCAATAATACCTGCACTGTGGCCTATTCTTTTAAAACGTTTACCACAAGCTTGAGCTAATGCCGTTACAGGGTTTGTTTGTGCTTGATTACCAATGTAAATTTCAGCATAAAGAGCAGGTAGTGCAAGTAAAAAAGTAACAAGTAAATAAACGACTAAAAAGGCACCGCCACCATTGTTTGCTGCTTGGGTGGGGAAAGCCCAAATATTACCTAACCCTATGGCAGCACCTGCAGCCGCTAGAACAAAACCAAGACGAGAATGAAAAGAATCACGGGGAGAAGCAGCGCTCATAAATAGTTATTTAATCGTTAATATTAATTACGCAAAGCTTACCGAGTTCCGCTGCTTAGGGGAAGTACTATTCAGTGCTTTGTTACCTATTTGCTAGTAATGTGGCGGATAAAGTTGTGATATAATGCCGCTATTTTGTAAATAGTAACCATAAAAGAGCAAGTTATGTTAAATCATGAAATTATTCCTGTAACCCCCTTTGAACAGAACTGTACTTTGTTTTGGTGTAGTGAAACAAAACAAGCTGCAGTAGTGGACCCAGGTGGCGATATTGAAAGGATTAAAGCTGCGATTGCTAAACATGGCTTAACGCTTGAAAAGATACTTATCACTCACGCTCATATTGACCATGCCGGCGCTACTCATGATTTAGCAAGCCACTATGAAGTAATAATTGAGGGGCCACATAAAGAGGATCAGTTCTGGATAGATGGCATTGAAGATCAAAAACAACGTTTTGGCGGTGCTTTTTCCTATGCAAAGAAGTTTACGCCTAATCGCTTTTTAGCACAGGGTGATACGGTTGAATTTGGTAATATTGTAATGGAAGTATATTTCTGCCCAGGTCATACACCAGGTCATGTGGTCTTTTTCCATCGTGACAGTAAACTTGCACAAGTAGGTGATGTTTTATTTAGTGGCTCTATTGGGCGCACTGATTTCCCGCGTGGTGACCACGGCACTTTAATTAACTCTATACGTAACAATTTATTTCCCTTAGGTGATGATGTGCGCTTTATTCCTGGCCATGGCCCAATGAGTACTTTTGGTCAAGAGCGCCGTAGTAATCCTCATGTTAGCGATCGCGTAGTAGGGCAACGATAAATTATGAGTTTTGTATTAACTGCTCAGCAGCATTTGAAAAGAATAGACAGTAGTAAGTTATTTCAAGGTATTGTTATTGCCGTTATTCTGATCTCCGCCTTATTAATCGGTGCGAAAACTCATAACTTATCGGCTAATGCTATTGCCGTGTTATTGCTATTAGATGTGGCGGTAACGGTATTTTTTGCAGTAGAAATATCGATTCGATTTCTTGCCTGCCCAGCTAAAAAGGGCTTCTTTAAAGACGGTTGGAATGTTTTTGATAGTGTCATTGTTATTGGTAGCCTAATACCATCAGGCGGCACTGGTGTATTACTTGCTCGTTTGTTAAGAGTCTTTCGTGTTTTACGTTTGGTATCTATGGTACCTGAATTACGTTTATTGATTAATGCACTGCTTAAAGCCATCCCTCGTATGGGCTATATTGCGTTATTGATGTTTGTTATTTTTTATATCTACGCTGCTATTGGTAGTATGGTATTTCACCCAATCAATGAAGTACTTTGGGGGGATGTTTCCATTTCAATGTTGACGCTTTTTCGTGTGGCAACATTTGAAGATTGGACTGATGTCATGTATGAGACTATGGCTGTGCATCCTATGAGTTGGATATATTACTTAACGTTTATTTTCTTAACCGCTTTTATCTTTTTAAATATGATGGTCGGTACAGTATTAGAAGTGATGAGCCAAGAGCATGAACAGTTTCGCGCTGAGCAGCATGGTGAAAGTGGTGATGGCGGTGAGCCAGCGAGTCGTGCACAAATTGAAAAGCTGGAAGACGAACTTGCTGAAATAAAAGCGCTATTGCTTAAACAAGTAAAGGATAAGTAAATTTTAATACGTCGGTGAAAACTAAATTATACTAATTTAAAAGGCTGATACTCATTTGAGTATCAGCCTTTTTTAATTAAAATAGACGGAGGCTATCACTATTGAGATTTTTTAAATAGTGTAATGATACGGTCAAGATGGTTAGCGAAATTTTGTCTATCTGTTTGATTGAGTGCTGCTGGCCCACCTGTTTGTACACCACTTGCACGCATGGTATCCATAAAATCACGGATGTTGAGTCGGGACTTTATATTGTCTTTTGTATAAAGCTCACCACGAGGACTTAAAGCTATACCTGATTTATCTATGACTTCATCTGCGAGTGGAATATCACTAGTGATGACTAAGTCACCTTTATTAATACGCTTAACAATTTCATCATCAGCAACATCAAAGCCACTACGAACCTGCATAAACGAGGTATATGGTGAGGGAGGAATACGAATATGATGATTAGCGACAAAAGTCATGGCTATCTTTGTTCGATCAGCAGCTTTAAATAAAATCTCTTTAATTACCACAGGACAAGCGTCAGCATCAACCCAGATTTTCATATTTTTCCTTAAGATCAGTAGACCTTAGTATTGTTTGTACTTGAACTGCTATGATAACCCAGTTCCTTCATCATTAAATAAACTTGATAGATAATTTGAGGTTAATTACGTGCTAAATCCGCATTATCAACAAATATGGCAAACCGTACAGTTAATACCGCAAGGTAAGGTCGCTTGCTATGGGCAAATTGCTGATTTAGCGGGTTTACCTGGCAGAGCACGACTGGTTGGCAAAGCATTAGGTAAAGTGCCGAAAGCAGGTTGGCAGGGTAAAACAGTACCTTGGTTTAGAGTGATTAACTCCCAAGGTAAAATTTCCTTTCCACAAGGCAGTGAATATTTTGAAAAGCAGAAAGTTTTTTTGCAAGATGATCAAGTTGTGGTTATTGGGGCTAGAGTAAAGTTAAAAGATTTTCAATGGCAGCCTGATTTATCCGAGATATTATTTTCATTAGAGTTTTAATTCGTCCCTTATTCTCTAGTTTTACTCTTAGCTAAAGCTATAATCAAAGCAAAGGCACTATTTTTTTAATTGCTAGCGCTTCTAATTGTTGGTAAACAAAGTTTTGTTGCCAACATTGCGCAATATTGTTTATTTGCATAATGCTATTCATAATTTCTTTTTGCTGTAGTGAAATCTCTCTCGCTTTAACATAAGAAATTTCAGGTGAAAAGCTGATCATATTCTCTAATGAAGGCCAGAGCGTAGGATGAGCAACTGAGAATTTATCTGCAATCTTTCTACTCAATAATTCATCACTACTGTCATTTGTCCTGCTTATCTCCTTGAAATATGATTGAGATATCTTGCTAATGGCGTCAGCATTTATTTTTCTTTGCTGATAATAAATAGGTAATGCTTTTGTTAAATCCCCATGACAAGACTTAATAATCTTAGCGAGGGCTAGGCAATCTTCAAAACTACAGTTTAGCCCTTGACCAGAAAAGGGCACCATGGCATGCGCGGCATCGCCAATCAAAGCTATTTTGTTATTAATCACCCAAGGATCAACACTAACCAAAAAAAGTGGATTAGCGGTTTTATTCAGGAATGTTTCGATGGGGCTCTCTAGCAATGGCATGACATCGACAAAATACAGCTCAAAAAAATACTGTACAGATTCAGGTGTTGTTAGAGAAGAAAATGAATTTTCCCCCTGGTAGTTTAGATACAGGGTACAAGTGAAACTATTATCCATATTAGGTAGGGCCGTCAGTAAAAAGTCTGCCCTAGGCCATAAATGGCTGGCATTTTTTGCTAATTTAGCACTACCATCTTTATTTGCTGTTATGGTTAATTCAATATAGCATTGTTTCATATACCGTTGAGAGTAGCTAAAACGTGGTGTTTCTTGAGCAAGACGGCGTATTTTAGAAAAGGCGCCATCGGCAGCGAAAACGTAATCGGTATCAATTTCCCGATGACCTTTCTTACCTGCTTTAATGTAGCTAAAAGAGGCACATGCAGAGTTGAAATCTATATGGGTTAAACGCTGTTCAAAATGTAAGTTACTTTGTACTTCTTGCTCTGCTTGATTGAGTAAAATCTCAGTTAATTTTTCTCGTGAAATGGACCAGATAGCTTGATTATTGTTGCCATACTCCTTTTCTGTATCGTCTCCAGATAACGGGTGGAATATTCGTTTATACAGTGGTATAGCGGATTGACGAACTTGTGTATCAAGATCTACCTCTGCAAGTGCAGCCCATGCACGCTCAGAGAGGGTAATATTTATTGACTTACCTTGTTGAGGGGGATGACCTCTGGGGTCTGGCCGTGAATCAAAAATATCAACTTGAAAATTGGCACGGACAAGAATGATAGCAAGCAGGGCTCCAACAGGGCCAGCACCTGCTATGGTTATTTTACTTTCAAAGTGCGACTTCTCTGTCGCCACTGCTCCCTCTATCGATAATTCACTCAATTGATTAGTTACTTTAAAGTCACTCATAATTATTTTTTAGCATAGTTATACCAATCACACAAACCAAGTGATGATTTCTACTTGTTAAAATTAATAATTACTACGTTATTTATTTAATAATTAACGATGCATGGATGCAGCTTATTAGACAATGCAGGAGCTTGTTGTCCTGAACAACTAGTTAGTTAAATAAATGCCTTGTATTTATCAATTTTTCCTGCGTATAAAATAGATCACTTAATTAATGTAACTGGTATTAAACAAAAAAGCCCAGTCAAAGACTGGGCAAAAAGCAAAACATAAACAAAAAAGGGAAACAATAAAGGGAGTGTTAGCTTATGAACCCTAGCTCAATAAGCTTTTGCCATTAATGGCTATTTTCCTTGGCTTTAATGCTTCTGGAATTTTTCGCTCGAGATCGACATGTAACAAGCCATTTTCCATAAAGGCACCAATCACTTTAACGTGTTCACCTAGCTGGAACTTGCGTTCGAAATTGCGCTCAGCAATACCTTGATGCAGAAATTGACGAGGATTTTTACTGGACTCAGCATTGTCATTAGTATTCACAGCGTTTTGTTTTGTGCCGGTAATGATTAAGCTATTGTCTTTTGATTCAATATCAATATCGTCTTGGCTAAAGCCAGCAACAGCCATGGTTATACGGTATTGGTCTTCGGCCAATAACTCGATGTTATATGGTGGATATGATGGTTGTTTGTCTGCTCGAGAGGCTTTATCAATTAAACCCGCTAAGTGGTCAAAACCAATAAATGAGCGGTAAAGTGGACTGAAATCTGTTGAGTTACGCATAATAAATTATCCTATAAAATAGCAATAAATGGGTATTATTTTAAATAAGAACGAATATATAATTAGCCGTTTTCTAGCAAAGCAATATTGCCTAGATCATGACAATGATAAATCGAATTTCATTTTTAATAATGTTGCCTTTCACAATGAACAGGCAATGATTGTTGTGTAGTCCCTTACGGCGACTACACAATTAGAGATGGGATTTATTAATGTTTTTTCAAGAAAAAATTGAATTTAATAGAAATTAATTTTCAGCTTATTGATTTTGTTGCTCTTTTTTTATTGTGTTTGACCGCACTATTTTTCAACATATTGCTTTGGCTTAGGCTGAACTTCTTGTTCATCATAGACAAGGACGGGCGCAGTATATTTTACTTTAGCAAGTGCTTTGTCATAATCAGGATGTTGTGAAATATTTGCAACAAGCTCTTTATACACGATCTCCCCTTGGTCATTAATAATAAATATCGCACGGGTAAGTAGCCCCATATCCTTTATTAATAAACCATAGTTAGCCCCAAACTCACGCCATACAGAGTCAGAAAGCACTTTGACACTATCAACTTTTTCCGCATCACAAAAGCGTTTTTGAGCAAAGGGAAGATCGTTACTAATGGTCAAGATGGTGATGTTTTTTGGAAGTTTCTCTGCTTCTTCATTAAAGCGTTTAGTTTGGATAGAGCAAACACCGGTATCTAAACTGGGTACAACAGAAATGAGTAATGTTTGCCCTGAAAAGTCACTAAGTGTTACCGGAGCAAAATTCTTGTCAACGACTTTAAATGCTGGTGCTTGTTGACCAACATTTACCTGCTCACCTAAAAGCGTGACGTATTTGTTCCCAGCTTTTACTAAGTTTTGTGTACTTCGAAGTTTTTCTTGCTCAAAAGCGTAGGCTTGACTAGTAAAAGTAAGGGAGAAACTGGCGATTAAAAAGGCACATAAGGTGATGTTCGGAGTAGGAAATTTCATGTTGTTTAAAAATTGTAGTGTAGGTGCAGTGATATTAGCCGTTTCGAGATAAAAATTCTATAAATACAACATTATCATTGTTTTTTAGATTGGATACTCTATGGTTATCATAGAGGCTAATTG
>Ga0105359_10004299_pt1 | contig 11408 bp, 6 predicted proteins | sample GOMGulsemesocosm_6_FD_83659 | JGI IMG/M metagenome (GOLD analysis project Ga0105359, IMG submission 83659) | Methane-oxidizing microbial communities from mesocosms in the Gulf of Mexico - GOM8C Gulf of Mexico | ecosystem: Environmental > Aquatic > Marine > Cold seeps | place: Gulf of Mexico... | reverse complement strand
CCTATGGACGATAACCTTAAAACGATTGAACGTCGTTTAGGGGTTAAACTTAGTTATCGTGGTCATCAATTTAAAGTAATAGGTCAACCGATAAACGTTCAGGTTGCCATAGAACTAATTAAAGACCTTTATTTAGAAACGGCTACCGTGAAAAATGAAGAAAAAATTATCACGCCTGAAATACTCCATTTAGCTTTGTTAGATGCACCAATACTCGACCAAAACGCGGAGAGTACTGAGTCGCCCAATAAAGCGCAGTTAGACGACTGCTTTGATAAAGCCTTTACCATTAAAACTAAACGCGGTTTAGTTAAACCAAGAAATAAAAACCAACAAAGTTATGTACAAAGTATTTTAACCAGTGACATCAGCTTTGGCGTTGGTGTTGCAGGTACCGGCAAAACTTACTTGGCGGTTGCCTGTGCAGTAGATGCATTAGAGCGCCAAGAAATCAGACGCATACTATTAACCCGCCCTGCGGTTGAAGCCGGCGAAAAACTTGGTTTTTTACCCGGGGATTTGTCTCAAAAAGTAGATCCTTATTTACGACCACTTTATGATGCTTTGTTTGAAATGTTAGGTTTTGAGAAAGTTGAAAAACTCGTTGAGCGTAAAGTGATTGAGATTGCACCGCTTGCTTATATGCGAGGCAGAACTTTAAACGACGCATTTGTTATTTTAGACGAAAGCCAAAATACTACGGTTGAACAAATGAAAATGTTCTTAACTCGTATTGGTTTTAATTCAAAAGCTGTCATCACGGGTGATATTACCCAAGTAGATTTACCACGCGGACAAAGATCGGGCTTGCGTCATGCTATTGATGTTCTCGACAATGTTGAGGGCGTGTCCTTTAACTTTTTTGATTCAAAAGATGTCGTTCGCCACCCTGTTGTTGGTCGTATTGTTGATGCCTACGATATATTCGAACAGAAAGAACAGCAATTAAAGGCCAATAGAAAAATGGTTGATTCCGCTAAAAAGAACAGTAGCAATGAGCATTGAACTCGATTTACAAATAGCTTGCCAAAGTGAGTTACTTCCTCAGGAAAAGCAATTCCAATTATGGGTGGATTCTGCACTAGGCCAATATAATAAAGACTTTGAATTAACAGTTAGGTTAGTAGAAGTTAAAGAGAGTCAGCAATTAAACCTGCAATACCGAAATAAGGATAAACCGACTAACGTATTGTCTTTTCCTTTTGAAGTACCAAAAGATATCGAACTCAACTTGTTGGGGGATTTAGTTATTTGTGTAAACGTTGTAGAACAAGAAGCTAAAGAACAAAATAAGTCAGTAACGGCGCATTGGGCACATATGGTTATTCATGGATGCTTGCATTTAATCGGATATGATCATATAAGTGACGATGACGCTTTAGAAATGGAGTCGTTAGAAATAGACATTTTAGCGAAACTCGGTTTTAATAACCCGTATGACGAAATTTAATAATAAACGAATTAAAATCAACTCGTTTTAGATAATTTATAACAAGGATTAAAAAAAGCTCTATGAGCGATGACCACCCCCACCCTAGTAACGGTTCTTCACGAAAATCCCTTTGGAACAAAATAGTTCAAATATTTACAGGAGAGCCGAAAAACCAAGAAGAATTGGTTGAAGTACTCAATGACGCAGAAGACAGAGAGTTAATCAAACCAGAAACCAAACAAATGATTGAAGGTGTATTGGAAGTTTCCAATATGCGCGTTCGCGATATAATGATCCCGCGCGCACAAATGGTTACTGTTGACGTAAACCAATCTTTGACCGAAATATTACCGATAATATTAGAGTCTGGCCATTCAAGATTTCCCGTAGTAAATGATAATATCGACAACGTTGAAGGCACATTATTAGCCAAAGACTTGCTCGCCTATGGTTTTAATCAACAAGACGAAGAATGCACTCTTGCAGACGTAATTCGCCCTTCTATCGTAGTGCCAGAATCAAAAAAAGTTGAGCCCTTATTAAAAGAGTTTCGTTCACAGCGTTATCACATGGCAATTGTTGTTGATGAATATGGTGGAGTATCAGGCCTAGTAACTATCGAAGATATTCTCGAACTTATTGTTGGTGAAATAGAAGATGAAACTGACGACGAAATTGAAGAAGACATTAAACATCTTGTTAGTAATGTTTATCAAATAAAATCTTTAACTGAGTTAGACGACTTTAACGAGTTTTTTAATACTAATTTTGACGAAAATGACGCCGATACCATTGGCGGCATTATTTTACATCAATTTGGTCATATGCCTAAAAAAGGTGAAGAAATCACCTTTAAAGATTTCGAATTTAAAATAACGGCTGCCGATAATCGTCGCATTCAAACCATGCAACTAACGATCCCAAGGGACCATGAAGTTAATGGAAAGAATGCTGACGCATAAATGAAATACGATAAATCACGTTTAACATGCTAAAGATATTTTTTACAAAAATAACCAATAACTTAAAAAGTAAAAATAATTGGTTTAGTTTTCTAGCTGGACTAAGTTTAGTACTTGCCTATGCGCCATTTTCTTTATGGCCTTTAGCTATATTGACACCGCTAATCTGGTTAAAACAGATCAATAAGGCCACAGCAAAAGAAGCAACCAAGCAAAGTTACCTTTTTGCTTTTGGCTGGTTTGCAAGTGGCATTAGTTGGGTTCATGTCAGCATAGATCAGTTTGGCGGTATGCCACTAGTTATCTCTTTGTTATTGATGTTGTTATTGTGTCTATATTTGGCAATTTATCCAGCGTTAAGTTGTTATATTGCGGCAAAAATAAGTAAAGATAATAAATTAAACCTATGGTTTATCCCTCCTCTTTGGTTATTCGGTGAATATCTACGTGGCATTATTTTTACAGGTTTTCCTTGGTTATCACTTGGTTACTCACAATTAAACGGTCCATTAAGTAATTTTGCCCCTATTATTGGCGAAGTGGGTATTACTTTTGTCATGCTGTTTTGTAGTATTTGTTTGTTTAAATTACTCATTAAAGAGCAACGTACTTTTGGCGGTTTATCCATTGCTATAGTTATTATCTCGCTATTTATTTCATCGCAAATAAACTGGACAGAACAGACGGATAGAAAGGTAAAAGTAGCCTTAGTTCAAGGTAATATAAAACAAGAGTTAAAATGGGCGCCTGAACAAGAATGGCCAACGATGCTAACGTATCTTGACCTTAGCCGAGCTAACTATGACGCAGATATTATAGTTTGGCCGGAAAATGCAGTCCCAGCAATGGAGCCCATGGCTCAGGACTTCCTTAACATGGCGAATCAAGCGGCATACTTAAATGACACCGCGATTATTACAGGCATCATTAATTATAACTTTGAAGTGAAGAAATATTTTAATAGCTTAATTGTATTGGGAAAAAAGCACCAAGATGACGAACAAGGTAGCTATTTTCACAATAACAGTAATAGATACTATAAAAATCACTTATTACCTATCGGCGAATTTGTGCCTTTCGAAGACTTTTTACGTCCTTTAGCACCGTTTTTCAATTTGCCTCAATCCTCGTTTAGTCGAGGCAGTTATAACCAGAACAATTTAATAGCACAAGACTTGAAAATATTACCACTTATTTGTTTCGAAATAGCTTTTGCAGAGCAATTATCGGCAAACTTTTTCAAAGACACAGATATCTTACTCACCGTCAGCAATGACGCCTGGTTTGGTGACTCTCATGGTCCTCATCAACATCTTGAAATTGCCAGAATGCGTGCATTAGAGTTTGGTCGCCCACTGATAAGGTCCACCAATAACGGTATTACCGCCGTTGTTGATCACCATGGAAACATTAGCGCTCAAATCCCCCAATTTAAACAAGCTGTATTAAGAAATGAAATTACCCTAGTTAAGGGAACAACACCGTATAGTGTTTACGGTAGAACCCCAACCTATATTATCGCATTTATTATCATAATCATCATTTTAGTCAACCAACGAAAAGTTATTAGTAATAAAGTCATAGCATCAAACTAAATTTGTCCTTATGATATTGTTCTAATATATTACATAAGAACAATAAGATGCGTAAACTTTTAACTCTACTATTATTGCAATTTGTTACTTTAAGCTCGATGGCACAATCAAGCATTATCTATAATGTTCAGGGCTACACCTTAGCTGGCGATGAATTAATCAAGTTTAATGCGATTCAGTTTACCAATGACAAAATCGATAAAGTCTTTAGCCAAAAAGAAACACTACCCACCAGTAAAGAAATAACCATGATCAACGGCAATGGCAAAACGTTACTGCCAGGGTTAATTGATGCACACGGCCACGTGTTAAATTACGGTTTAAGTTTATTACGCGTAGACTTAACCAATGTAGCTTCTGAAAAAGCAGTTATTACTCGTATTAAAAATTACTTAAAAAATAACAAGTCGCTTAATTGGATCCAAGGAAGAGGCTGGAATCAAGTACAATGGTCAAGCAAAGAATTTCCGAGCCATAAAAGTTTGGATAGCGAATTTGCTGATGTACCCGTTTGGTTAAAGAGAGTCGATGGTCACGCGGGTTGGGCAAACAGTAAAGCAATGGCGTTAGCAGGAATAAATGCTAAAACTCTATCACCAAATGGTGGACAAATAATTAAAGATAAAAACGGTGATCCTACGGGTATTTTTATTGACAATGCCATGGACCTCATCGAAAAAAGTATTCCTCAGCTGACCATAGAAGAGCAAAAAACAATTCTAATCAAAGCGATGAACTCTTTAGCATCTCTAGGGCTAACAAGTGTGCATGACGCTGGTATTAATAGAAATAATATTCAAGCATATAAAGAGTTAACTCAAAATAATCAAATGCCAATTAGAATTAATGCCATGTTATATGTGCCGAGTATTGCTTGGTTGGAAACGTTAAACAAAGGCACTTTTGTTAGTAAAGACTCGATGTTTGCCCTTAACAGTATTAAGATACAAGCTGATGGTGCTTTAGGGAGTCGAGGAGCCTCATTAATTAACGACTATTCAGATAAAGCCAATCACAAAGGCCTTTTATTGCACGACCAATCGGTAATGAAAGATTACATACAAAAGGCTATGATTGCCGGTTTTCAAGTAAATATTCATGCCATAGGTGACAATGCCAATAACTTAGTTCTTAATCAATATCAGCAACTCATTAGCCAAACTAAAACACAAGATTTGCGGCATAGAATAGAACATGCCCAGGTATTAAAACTAACTGACATTCCACGCTTTGCTGATTTAAATATTATTGCTTCAATGCAAGCAACACATGCAACAAGTGATAAAAATATGGCACAAGATAGGTTGGGTGAGCAAAGAATATTGGGCGCTTATGCTTGGCGTAAACTACTTAATGAAAATGTCACCATAGCAGCTGGTTCTGACTTTCCAGTTGAGTCAGCCAATCCTCTTTATGGACTGCATGCTTCGGTAACTAGACAAGATCACTTAAATCTACCAAAAGATGGTTGGTTTGCCGATGAGAAAATGTCTCGATTAGAAGCTTTTAAAAGTTTTACTTATAGTGCGGCTTATGCCGGACATCAAGAGAAATTATTGGGTAGTTTAGCAAAAGGTAAAAAAGCTGACTTTATTTTACTAGAGCATAACTATTTCACTATGCCAGAAAGTGAAATTTGGCAAAATGAAGTTTTAAGCACTTGGGTCAATGGTAAAAACGTCTATAACCGAGTTGCAGAATAACAGGCAATAATCGCAGGCTGTGCTTGGGTCGACCATTTAGGTCGACCGATTCAAAAAACAGCTCTATAACCTGAATTTATATAACCTACAAGCGGCTATTAACCTTGGCTAGGTTTAAGAAAAACAATCGTTGAATTGGTCACTCCGGCAGTCTTGTTTGCCGAAATACATAGATTTTAGCCAACAGATCCCCGATGAAAACAACTCGGGAATGATGGTGTTATAGAAGAATAACTTATCCCTAGTTAACTAGCATAATCGGCAACTAACATAATCAGTAACTAGCAATTTTTTGTAAGCTTACTTCTACAGATGCTCATCTGCCTTATCAAATTGCAATTCACATAACCTCTTATACAAAGTAGAACTCGCCAACAAAGATTTATGATCGCCACTCGCGACAATTTCTCCTTTATCCATCACAACAATAATATCTGCGTGTACTACGGTCGCTAACCTGTGAGCAATAATTAATGTCGTTCTATCCGCCATTAATTCATTTAATGCCGCTTGAACATGAAATTCACTTTCTGCGTCGAGTGCACTGGTAGCTTCATCTAAGAGTAAAACTTCGGGATCTTTTAAAATAGCACGAGCCAAGGCAATCCGTTGTTTTTGTCCTCCAGATAACCTTACCCCCTGTTCACCAAGAAAACTGGCATAACCTTGGGGCAATTGCTGAATAAATTCGTCTGCGTGTGCACGTTTAGCTGCTTCAATAACTTGCTGATCGCTAGCCTCAGGGTTGCCATAACGAATGTTATGCCATACGTCAGAGCTAAACAAAACTGGGTGCTGTGGCACCATACCCATAACATGGCGTAAATCCAATAACTTAAACGCGGTAATATTGTTTTCGTTAAAGTTTATCTGGCCTTTTTGTGGATCGTAAAAGCGCTGTAATAGCTCAAACAAGGTGGTTTTTCCCGCTCCAGAAGGTCCAACTAATGCGACAATTTTACCCGTTGGAATGGTTAAGTTTATATTTTTTAACGCCGGTTTATCGGGTCTAGAAGGGTAACTAAAATGTACGCCCTTGAATTCGATTACTTTGTCTGATTGTACGAAAAAGTCTTCGGTGACATCTGGTTCAACAATATCACTCTTTACCTCTAGTAGCTCCAGTAGACGTGTAGCAGAGCCTGCCGCCCTTTGTAGTTCGCCATACACTTCTGCAACAGTGGCAACAGACATGGCAACCATAATGGCGTAAAAGACAAAAGCACCTAATTCACCACCTGTCATTTTTCCGGCTAAAACATCCATACCGCCTACCCACAACATGCCACTAATAGCACCAAAGGTAAGTAAAATAACGGTAGCGATTAAAAAAGATCGCTGCTTTACTCGACGCTTTGCCACAGTAAATGCTTTTTCAACTTCATTGCCGAATGACTCTTGCTCGCGAGACTCATGTGTATAGCTTTGCACGACTTTGATATTCTGAATGATTTCTCCAGCATAGGTGCCAATGTCAGCAATAGCGTCTTGTGAGCTCGCCGCTAATTTTCTGACCTTTTTCCCATAAACCATCATTGGAATTAATATAACAGGCACAGATAATACAACAATAAGGGTCAGTTTAAGGTTAGTAATAAGCAGCATGACTAAACCACCGATAAGCATTAATACGCTGCGTAATGCCATGGAAAATGAAGAACCAATAATAGATTGTAAGAGTGCAGTATCCGTGGTTAATCGCGACATCAATTCACCACTTCTATTTTCTTCAAAATAACTAGGGTGCAAGGTAACAATGCGATCGAAGACAGCTTTACGTATATCTGCACTGACCCGTTCACCTAACCACGACATTAAATAAAAACGGCTAAAAGTGCCTATAGCTAGTAAGAAAATTAAGGCGATCAATATTAAAATAGCTGTACTTAATTGCTCCTGTGAACCGGCAATAAAGCCGTTATCAATAACCAGTTTAACACCTTGCCCCAAAGAGAGGTTTACACCAGCGGTGACCAATAAGGCGAATAAAGCCAAAGCAACCATAACCTTATAGGGTTTAATAAAGGCGAATATTGGATATAGACTGACAAAAGCTTGTTGTTTTTCTTCCTTGACAGTCTCTACTTCTTTGGACGTTATTTGCTTATCAAACTCACTGTTAGCGACGTCGGATTGAGTGTTTTTTTGCACAGGCGACCTATGATCAGAGGCTAAGAATTATAATAACAATTACTGTTACAACGTTTACTTAATTACATATAATGTTAAATACTATGGTTGCAAGAAAAAATAATTCAAGTGGCTATCGTAAACCTGAGCAAAAATACTTGTAATAACAGTATGTAAAATACAATAGTTTAACTTGCCAATAATATTCTTATCGTTTGCCTAAGTTTTTCATCATCTTGTTTAGAAAACTTTATTAGCAGATCATCTTTACCGTCGCCATTTAGATCATCAATCAATAGGTTTTCTCCCTCTTTTGGCAAAATGGTTTTATAACTTTTACTTCGACGAGAAAATAATTTGTCACCCAACTCGCCATAATAAACTTTAAATTTTTCATCACTGTCAGATAACAGCAAATCTTTCAAACCATCACCATTTATATCCGCTAATTTGACCACAGGGCTACCTGATTGACCAGATGATAAACTAAAGTTTAAGTCCACTTCTTTACTAACATTAGGCTTTTTATCAAATTTGGCTTGTTGGTCCATTTTAAAAACATATACATCTTGGTCGATACTGCCCGATAATAAGGCTCCAATAATTTGAGAAAGACCAATATCAAAGCCTGCTAACACCACTTCTAACTTGTTATCATTATTGATATCAACAAATCTAACACCTGTTAAAGTACCATCGGTGTGAATAACGCTATGGGCCTGTTCGGTAAAAAACAACTGGTTGTTTTTCTTTTGTCCCAAATAAATCTCATAATCATTAACGCGATCAAGCATTCCAGAGCTTTGTGTAAAACGTACTACCATATCTAAAACACCGTCATTATTCATATCTTGCAGTGACTCCAGTTTACGATATACCAAATCACTTTGATCTAAACGTCCGCCCGTTTCATCCTGTTGACTCCACCATTCTGCGCCATGAATTGATGACTTAATAACTAGAGTTTCTTCTATAGATGAAAACTGAGCATCATTGTCTTGCTGGTAAATTGTTAATTCACCGTTACCAACTAGGATAATGTCACTATTGCCATCAAAATTTGTATCCTCAAGATAGAACTTTCTTTGGTTATAACTAGCGCCATTAACTTGCAAATTCACTTCAGCTTTTATCGGTAAAGTTTGCTTGAGCATTTGACCATCTGATTGTCCAACAGCCAAGTGAACTTTGGTAAAATCAGCGATAACAAAGTCATCAATTCCATCTTGGTTTAGGTCAAAGATAAAGTCACCTTGAGAGATGAATTGCGGTTTATCCTCTAAGTAGATAGAACTCACTGTCAAAATAGTCTCAAACTTTCCAGGCTGATTATCTTGATTAGGCTGATACGCCAGTAGTCGTTCGCTTGTCATAAAGTATAAGTGTTGTAATTGCTGTTGATTTGAGCTGGCCTTGTTAACATCACTGGAATCAGTTTCACTGATATCAAAGCTGAATACTTGTTGAGGAATTTTTATCCTGTCGATTACCTGAACGTTGGATTTATCTTCGTCAATACTATAAAGATACAGCCACCTTTGATTGTCGGTATCAATACCAAGCGTGATCAGTTCCTTTCCTTTCGCTGGAAGAATATTAGCAATCATTACAGGATGAATTAACTTAATTGGTGACGCAATATTTATCTCATTGAACTTTAACGAGGTTTTCGCCGCACTAGCATTTACCATAAAAAAACAAAGCAATAAAAAAACACTACTTTTAAATGATAAAGGTGAAAAAGATGATAGATTTATTTTAAGCATTATGTAGAAAATCCTGAATGAGTCTAATACAGATTTGAATTGATATAAAAATAACACAGGCTTTTGTATAAAAACGCATAAAGTTGTCAAAAGGTGTTTCAAATAATTTCAGTAAGACTTTTTAACCCTACATTAAGCACTTAAGTCATCGCCAAGATCTCTATTTTATCGACCCTCCTTGCTAAAGAGTCCCAGAGTAACTCATTATTTTGTGGTTAATTTCATTAATATTTGGCGAAGCTTGCTAATACCAGCCTATTCACAATTAGCCAACTTACATTTAACACATAAAATTCAACAAGTTAAAATAGTGGCTCATTACCTGCAAATTGGTGGTATCTATAATTATATTCTAATAAATTTACAGAAGGTTAAATAATGAATAACGAAACAGCACTAGCTGAACCTACTGACGAAATAATCAACAACTCAGTTGAAATTAAACAAACTGAATTGGCGCCAACCAAAGTCAAAAACAGAATCGATGCCATGGATATACTCAGAGGTTTCGCCCTAATCGGCATAATCTTAATGAATATTGAGTGGTTTAATCGTCCTATAGCCGATTTAATGCGTTTCGACTTTTCTCTAACAGGGGTTGACTGGGGAGCAAGTTGGTTAATAAAAGTATTTGTTGAAGGTAAGTTTTATAAATTATTCTCACTGCTATTCGGCATGGGATTCGCCATTATGCTCTTTAAAGCACAGGAAGCAGGTAGGCCCTTTGGCGCTTGGTTTGTTAGACGAATGTTAGTGCTCTTTGTTATCGGCATGGCCCATATGATCTTTTTATGGGGTGGCGATATTCTTCATGATTACGCTGTTGGCGGTCTATTTTTGTTAGGCTGGGTATTACTCATCCGCACCAAACGGTTGCAAAGGTTTAATAACAATAAATCATTTTTACGCATCGGATTAGGCATGTCTTCAATAATGATCGTCGTAGCACTTGGCGCAGCAATCTTCTTTGGTGCGACACGTGACGAAGCCAAAATGATTGAAGATTGGCAACAAAGACAAGACGTTGCAACCCTGTACGAAACTTTAGATAAAGAGCAGGCGCTGACATTAACGTCGAACGAATTGTTAGCTGAAAAGGTCGCTGCAAATGAACTTGAGGCAGAAACGGCAGAAGAAGTCGACGAGGATACATTAAGTAAAGAAGAGTTAGTTAGCTATAAAGCGCAAAAAAGGTTAAAAAGTCGTACTAAGCGTAAAAATAATGTCGCTAAAGAAGTCACCGCATTTAATCAAGACAGCTATTGGGTCGCCACAAAGTATCGCGCAGAAGAAGCTTTATCAAGTTTAAAAAATACACCAATGTTCGCACTCTTGGTTGGTTTCCCTATCTTTATGATTGGCTACTGGTTTATTGCCAGCGGCGTTATGAGAGAGCCTGAAAAACATATCAATGTCTTCAAGGGAATGGCATGGGTAGGTATTGGCATGGGCTTATTTATGAATGTCGCAGGGGTATTAATCAGCTTGCATCCGGCAACCAAGAACGCATTAGAAATAAGGGCACCGGGTGATGTAATATTTTTCTTTGGCCAATATGTTTTAACTGCGGGATATTTAGGTTTGTTGATGTTGATGATACTCTCAAACAAAACTCGTCGCTTCCTAACTTGGCTCGCCCCAATGGGACGTATGGCACTTACCAACTACATCTCCCATTCAATCATTTTGACCAGTATATTTTACGGCTACGCTGGCGGCATGTTTGGTGAAATAGCTAGAGGTGGTCAAGTATTAATTGTCGTGGCGATAATTTTATTTCAAGCGGTTCTATCTACTTGGTGGTTGAAGAAGTTTCAGTT
>Ga0105359_10004297_pt1 | contig 11409 bp, 9 predicted proteins | sample GOMGulsemesocosm_6_FD_83659 | JGI IMG/M metagenome (GOLD analysis project Ga0105359, IMG submission 83659) | Methane-oxidizing microbial communities from mesocosms in the Gulf of Mexico - GOM8C Gulf of Mexico | ecosystem: Environmental > Aquatic > Marine > Cold seeps | place: Gulf of Mexico... | reverse complement strand
CGTTGAACTTCATCTGTCGATCTGCATAAAAGAGACCCTCATGGCTATCATTAAACAACAAGATTTAATTGAAAGTATTGCTGATGCATTACAGTACATTTCTTATTATCACCCGTTAGATTTCATTCAAGCACTTGAAAAAGCATATCATAAAGAAGAAAGCACAGCAGCGAAAGACGCTATCGCTCAGATCTTAATTAATTCAAGAATGTCGGCACATGGACAACGTCCTATTTGTCAAGATACCGGAATTGTGACTTGCTTTGTGAAAGTAGGCATGAATGTTCAGTGGGATAAAACGGACCTGACTGTACAACAAATGATTGATGAGGGTACTCGACGTGCCTATTTAAACCCCGATAACCCGCTACGTGCGTCTATTGTAAAAGACCCTGCTGGTGCTCGTATTAACACTAAAGACAATACGCCATCGGTTGTGCATATAGATATGGTTGCGGGCGGCGGCATCGAAATTATGATCGCGGCCAAAGGCGGTGGTAGTGAAAACAAATCTAAAATGGTGATGTTAAACCCAAGTGACTCTATCGCTGACTGGGTGGTTAAAACACTACCCACTATGGGCGCAGGTTGGTGCCCACCGGGAATGTTAGGTATAGGTATTGGTGGTACAGCTGAAAAAGCAGGTGTACTTGCTAAAGAAAGCTTAATGGACCCTGTAGATATTCAAGACTTAATTGACCGCGGCGCAGAAACAGCAGAAGAAAAACTTCGTTTAGAAATTTTTGAACGCGTTAATAAATTAGGTATTGGCGCACAAGGGCTAGGTGGTTTAACGACTGTTGTTGATATTAAAATTAATTCAGTACCAACACATGCGGCCTCAAAGCCTGTTGTGATGATCCCTAATTGTGCGGCGACTCGCCATGTTCATTTTCACTTAGACGGTTCAGGTCCTGCAGATTTAACGCCACCAAAATTAGAAGACTGGCCAGAAATCACTTGGGAAGTGGGCGAAAATGTTCGTCGTGTTAATGTTGATGACTTGAAAAAGGCTGATGTAAGCTCATGGAAAACAGGTGAAACCGTTTTACTCAGTGGTACTATATTAACCGGACGTGATGCGGCACATAAGCGTATTCAAGACATGTTAGCAAAAGGTGAAAAACTGCCCGTAGACTTCACCGATAAATTTATCTATTACGTAGGCCCTGTTGATTCTATTGGTGATGAAGCCGTAGGTCCTGCAGGCCCAACAACCGCAACACGCATGGATAAATTTACTGAAATGATGTTAGCTGAAACAGGCTTGCTCGGTACTATAGGTAAAGCTGAACGTGGCGCTAAGACTGTTGAAACCATTAAAAATCATAAGTCAGTGTATTTAATGGCGGTAGGTGGTGCAGCATACTTAGTTTCTAAGGCGATTAAAAAAGCTAAAGTAGTCGCTTTTGAAGATATGGGAATGGAAGCTATTTACGAATTTGAAGTTGAAGATATGCCAGTAACGGTAGCGGTTGACAGTAATGGTGAATCAGCTCACGTGACAGGGCCAGCTATCTGGAAAGCAAAGATTGAAGTACAAGAAGCTAAATTAAAAAGTTAGTTTAGTTTTCATTGTTAATGTTAAAAAGCGCTATAAGCGCTTTTTTTGTTGCTGATAATAGCTAATTACCAAGATGACCATTATCATAAAAAAATAGAGTAATAAATAAGCGATTACTGATAAGATACTAACACTCAAGAAAAAGGTTCATTTTGGGTGTACACTTAATATTCAAGTTACTAAATAAGCGATACTAAAAAGAAAACATGACCGACACTAATTTACGTACCGTTACCATTATTTATTATTGTGATAATTCACTTGAACTAATGCATGTCGTGGGACGTTTTGCACAAAATGCATCTGGGCGAGTTATTATTCCTAAGGAGTTTAAAGAAGATAAATCGATAATTGCAGTTTGTGAAGGAGAAGTGACAATTCTCAATAAAGTGGGTGACCGTGTTAATATGATTAACGATTATTAAATATCCTATCAATAAGAACATTAGAATAAACTTAACCTAAGCAAATTTCTATGCTTTAATACTGATAATATTTACAGTGTTAGTTGTGCGGTCGTATGCTTACTTTTGAACTTCCTATCTATTTAGAAAAAATTCCTACCGAGTCTTTCATTTTTCTCATCGCTGTTTTGTCGGTATTGTGTTGTTTAATGAGTTTTATTCTCGTTTATAGAATAAAAAAAATGTCATTACAACAAACATTTCAAAATGAACATGCCCAATTGTTATTCGAAAAATTAACCATTAACAATGAAATATCAAATAAAACACAACAGCAGTTACAACAACAATTAGGTATTAATCACCAGCTATTAATGAATCAACAAGTTGAATTGAAAACCTATTTTGAACAACAAATATCTGACTTTAAAATCAAACTATTGCGCCAACATGCCGAGCAAGGTGAAAAACAAACGTCGAGTTTGCATAACAATAGTGAGAAACTAAACAAAGCATTGCATGAACATCAAATCGCTTTTAATCAAAACCAGTTAAAGTCAGTTGACCAACTCGTTGAACATCTCAATAAAATTACCCAAGTTAGTCGTGAAGATTTAACAAAGTCATTGCAAATATCCAGTGAACAAATGGCCAAGCGCATCGATGGGCTAACCGTCTCTACAGATAACCGCTTAAAAGAAATTAGCGGGCAAGTAGAAAAACGTTTAGCCGAAGGGTTTGATAAAACAACCAAAACGTTTAATGATATTCTACAGCGTTTAGCCTTAATTGATGACGCACAAAAGAAAATCACTGAGCTTTCATCGAACGTGGTGAGTTTGCAAGAAGTATTAAGTGATAAACGCTCACGCGGCGCTTTTGGTGAAGTACAGCTTAATAGCTTGATTAGAAATGTGATGCCCGAACAGCATTTTTCTTTACAGCATACTTTGTCAAACGGAAAAATTGCCGACTGTATTTTATTTTTACCTGAGCCAACAGGCAATGTGGTTATTGACTCTAAATTTCCCTTAGAGAATTATAAAAAAATGATGGATAACCAATTGGGTGAACATGACCGAAAAGCGGCAGAGCGCCAGTTTAAAGCTGATATCAAAAAGCATATTAATGATATTAGTGATAAATATTTAATCGAAAAAGAAACGGCTGACGGTGCAATTATGTTTATTCCCGCAGAAGCTATTTTTGCTGAAATCCATGCACATCAAAGTGATTTAGTCGACTACGCCAATAAAAAACGAGTTTGGCTAGCATCACCAACCACATTAATGGCAATATTAACAACCTCTAGATCTGTGTTAAAAGATGAAGCCACACGAAAACAAGTGCATGTTATTCAAGCTCATCTGTCACATTTATCGCAGGATTTTGGCCGCTTCAAATCTCGTTTTGCGAACTTGGCAAAACATATTGATCAAGCTGCGAGTGATGTAAAACAAATTCATACCTCTGCGGATAAAATATCAAGTCGTTTTGACAAAATTGAGCAAGTTGATTTAAAAAGTGAAATTAATGAAAGTGAAAATAAAATAGATAATATGGAAGTAGAAAACGACCAAACATTGTCGGTAGTATAGCGGCTAAAGTATCATTTTAATATCACCTTAAATAAGAGGAATTACTGTTGTTTCAAAAAATCAAAGGGCTAAAGTCGCTATTTTTTAGTTTAGTCGTGTTTGCCTTAGTCTATTTTTTTGTAGTGGAAAGCCAAACATTTTGGTTAAAACAAATTGTAATTATTGAACAGTTGCTGCTTGTTTTTCTATCTGTAATCATTGTCTTTGCGAGTTATTTTAATCGAAGCCGTTTAGCTTTTTTATCGTTATTGTGGTTACTCTATTATGGCAGCTTTTCTTTTTCTCTACCTTGGTCAAATTGGTTAGGTCAACAACAGGATTGGTTAACTTTATTTGGCTGTTTTTCTTTGCTTTTATTATCACAAATAAAAGACCGTGGTGTTGTTTCAATTCATGGCGTTTATCGGTTGTTATTACTTTCGTTAGCAGGGGGAGCTGCATTCTTTTGGCTAGAGACTAGTGGATCAATTATTGCCTTTGTTCAAACCCTACCAAACACTGATCTGTTTCAAAAATATATTCCTTTAGATTTACCCATTACTTTATGTAGCGTTGTTATTCTTTGGCGCACGATTAAAAAAGGTGACTTAGTCACTTCTGCGGTATTTATTTCTTTACTCGTTTGGCTACTTTATCAATATAAATTAACCCATTTACCGATAAGTTTAACAATAACATTACTGTGCTTGCACTATCTATTCGTCATCGTTATAGATGCTTATTTCCTTGCTTATCGTGACGACTTAACTGGGTTGCCTTCACGTCGAGCATTAAATCAATTAGCGTTGTCGTTAGGGCGCAAATACACCGTAGCTATGTTAGATATTGACCATTTTAAAAAGTTTAACGATACTTATGGGCATGATATTGGTGACCAAGTCTTGAAATTAGTTTCGTCAAAGATTGGCAGTGTAAAAGGCGGAGGGAAAGCTTTTCGTTATGGCGGTGAAGAGTTTACTATTGTCTTTCCTCGTAAAAATATTGAGCAAGCATTACCTGAGTTAGAGGCTGTACGCCAAGCTATTGAAGAATACAAAATTGTTATTCGTCATCCTCAACGAAAAACCAAGGAAGAAAGAAACGGTAAAAAAGGAAGTAAGAGTAGTGACTTTAAAACGGTGAGTGTCACTATATCAATAGGCGCCGCTATTCGAGAAAACAAACAAGGTTTTGAACAAGCGTTAAAATGCTCTGACCAAGCGTTATATAAAGCGAAGAAGAAGGGGCGGAATAACGTCAGCTATTAAGGCCAAATAAATAGCCGTTACCGTCACCCTGAATTTATTTCAGGGTCTTTTCTTTAAGACACTGAAATACTGGTTTATAGTTCCTTACTAAACCTAAGTACCTACATCCTTGTAGGCAAATTCAGTATGACGAAAGTAAGTAGTAAATTCATGTAAACCACTAGATCTTAATTTAAAATCGCGACATTTACAAAAACTACCGTTAATAATAATGGGCAAACAAAGCGTAAGTAATTACCCCAAATAGGCAGCCACTTTCTTCCTTCTTGCAAAGCTTTATCACGTAACTTATTACCGCGGTTCCACAACCAACCAACAACGATAAAGTAGAATAAACAACTTAACGGCTGCAAAATTGTCGTTAATAATCGAATAACTAAACCAAATAGTTCATCAAAAAAAGCAATTAATAACATGCTGGCGCACAGCACGACGAAAGAAACTAACCACGTAGCCTTTGAACGAGTAAAATTCTTATCTTCAACTAAATAAGATACTGGTACTTCTGTTGAGGAAATGGTTGATGTTAGTGCGGCAATCGATAACAACAAAAAGAAGCAACTTGAAACAATCAAACCAACATTGCCCATTGAATTAAACAATTCAGGTAATATGTTGAAAATTAACTGACCTTCGCCAATTAATTCATTATCACGAAAAACTTCAAGCCCAGCTTCTTGAGCAACAAAAAGAGCAGGAATAATTAATAGGCCAGCCATAAAAGCGATAAATGTATCAAGGGCGGTAATTGAGAGTGCTAATTTGCCAATATCTTTACCTTTTTGCATATATGAGCCATATACCATCATGCCACCAACGCCAATTGACAACGAAAAGAAAGCTTGTCCCATTGCCGAGATAATAAGTTTTGGGTTGGTTACTTGCGAAAAGTCAGGAATTAAATATAAGGCTAATCCTTTTTCTGCACCGGGTTGACGTAAAATATAAACAATTAAGCCAATTAGCATGATAAGTAATAATGGCATTAAACGCGCTGACCATTTCTCAATACCAGCATTAACACCTTGATGAATAATTGCAGCACCTAACAAAATAAATAATGGCGTGAATAATAAATTACGTTCGGTGCTTGATGTTGCTAACCACTGAGAAATACTGGTTAACCCTATGAGTTCAGTAAATGCCGAAAGGGCATGTGCTAACATCCAGCCAGCAACTATGGTGTAAAAGCTTAACATCATCATTGCACCACATAAGCCAATTATCCCTGCGTATTTACCTACATTTGGAAAAGTGTCTTGGCAAGCTTCTTTTAAAGCCGCTACGGGATTTTTTTGAGCTTGGTTACCAATATATATTTCTGCATATAAAGCAGGTAGGGCTAGCAAGAGGGTAACTAATAAATAAACGAATAAAAAAGCCCCCCCGCCATTATTGGCTGCTTGTGTAGGAAATCCCCAAATGTTGCCTAAACCAATTGCTGAACCTGCCGCAGCTAATACAAAGCCAATACGGGAATGAAAAGAATCTCTAATTTGTGTCATATATTGTTGAATGCATATTATTTTTATTTGCTGATGAGCTTACCGAGTTCAGATCATATAGCAACGATTTTTTAAAATTTGTTTTTTAGTAAAATGTAAACACTTCAATAAAGAGTCAATACCCAAGCCACAAGAAGATGAAACCTGCATGTTCAAATGGTTTGGGTATAAAAGCTTGCTTTAAAGAATATCACCCTTATATATGTTGAAGTTTAATTATTTGTAATCTTAAATACATAAGAGAAATATTCGCATGCTAAAGTTTCAAATTATCCCTGTGACACAATTCCAGCAAAATTGTACGTTGTTTTGGTGTGACCAAACCAAACAAGCGGCAGTGGTAGACCCTGGTGGAGATGTAGAATTAATCATCAGTGCAATAGAAGAGCGCGGCTTAACCTTAGCTAAAGTATTGCTAACTCATGCTCATATTGATCATGCAGGAGCCACAAAAACCTTAGCGAATCACTTTAATGTTCTTATTGAAGGTCCCCATAAAGAAGATCAGTTTTGGATAGACTTAATTCCAAAGCAAAAAGAAATGTTTGGCTTCTCAAAAGCTGATGTTTTCAAACCTGATCGTTGGTTAGACCAAGGTGATACGGTGACTTTTGGTGAAATTGAATTAGAAGTGTACTTCTGTCCAGGGCATACGCCGGGTCATGTGGTGTTTTTCAATAGACAGTCTCAACTTGCGCAAGTTGGTGATGTTTTGTTTAAAGGCTCAATAGGTCGTACAGACTTTCCTCAAGGTGACCACGCAACGTTAGTTCGCTCTATTCGCGAAAAGCTTTTTCCTTTAGGCAATGACGTTAGGTTTATTCCTGGCCATGGCCCGATGAGTACTTTTGGCGAAGAACGTCAGAATAACCCTTTTGTTGGTGACAACGCGGCCTAATTTTATTTTCGAGAGATCCAAGTTATGAGTTCCATAGTGTTACGTGCGCAACAACGTTTAAAAAAAATTGACTCTAGCCCAATTTTTCAATGGTCAATTATTGCGGTTATTATTATATCGGCATTACTTATTGGCGCTAAAACCCATGATTTACCACCTCAAGCGTTGAGAGTGTTACTTTTTTTAGATAACGCCATTACGGTATTTTTTGTTTTTGAATTAACCATACGGTTTATGGCACACCCTAATAAAAAGGTATTCTTTAAAAGTGGTTGGAATATTTTTGATACCTTAATCGTGATTGGTAGTTTGATACCTACGGGTGGTTCAGGTGTATTGTTAGCGCGTTTATTACGTGTATTTCGTGTTTTACGTTTAGTTTCTATGGTGCCTGAATTACGTTTGCTGATAAATGCACTCATTAAAGCTATACCGCGTATGGGTTATATAGCTTTATTAATGTTTGTTATTTTTTATATTTACGCTGCAGTAGGAAGTATGGTTTTTCATAATATTAATGAAGAGCTGTGGGGCGATGTATCAATATCTATGTTAACACTATTTCGGGTTGCCACTTTTGAAGACTGGACCGATGTAATGTACGAAACGATGGTTATTCATCCTCTGAGCTGGATTTATTACCTGACATTTATTTTCTTAACCGCGTTTATATTCTTGAACATGATGGTCGGCACTATCTTAGAAGTGATGAGTGAAGAGCACGACAATTTTAGAGCAGAGCAACATGGTGAAACGGGGGACGGTGGAGAGCCGGCTAGCCGAGCACAAATTGAGAAACTTGAGAGTGAGATAGCTGAAATTAAAGCTTTGCTAAAAGAAAAACTAACTGGCTAGCTTTAATTTCTTTGTCGTTTAAATAACACTTATAGGATTTCATTAAATAAGATGCTATAAAAGTAAAGGTTTTTTTTATTTAAAGTATCTTGGTTGCTGTTGATGATTGCTTGTAAGCGTATATATTTACTATCGATTTCTATTTTCATTAATGCTTTGTTTTGTTCATCACTTACCTATGCGGATGTTCAAAACCAAGCATTAATAAATAATGGCAGTATTTCACAACAAATTAAAAACCTCGAAAAAATAGAAGACAACCAAAAAGCACTCAACTTTACAACGGTACTGCTAAAACGTCCTGAGTTAACCATCCTACAACGAATTACTATTTTACAAGAACAAGAGCGCAGATATTACCAAGTGCGTGAATTAACATTTGCACTCGATACAGCCAAACGAATTCAATCACTAGCCACTGAAAATAATTTTCTTAAAATTGAAGCAGATGCTTTCAAAACTATCGGTATTTACCATTACTTAAAAAGTGAACATCAAAAAGCGATTGCAGCCTATAACAAATCTTTAGTTTATTATTTAAAAGGAAATGAACCGCTTAAGTTAGCCGCGCTTTATAATAACATTGCCCTAGCTTATGCTGTATTGGGAGATATTAGTAAAACCCTAACTAATTATCAATATGCCGAAGCAATATATCAAAAACAAGGTACAGAAGAAGATAAAGTTGATGTTCGGTATAACATTGCCGGTTTGTATTTACGCTTAAAACGTTATGACCTTGCTGAAAAACTTTATCTCAATGTTATCGATAAATATCTAATCTTTGGTGATAAGTTAGGCATGGCAAAAGCTAGAGGTGAATTAGGTTCAGTTTATAAATATTCCGGAGAGTATCAAAAAAGCTTGAAATTACTGCTACAAGCGATTGAGTATTTTGAAAACGCTAATGACCAATATAACTTGGCAACTTTTTCTCACAATGTTTCTGGTCTCTACAATATGATGAATCAACCTATTAATGCGATCAAATATGCAACTCAAGCTATTAAATATGGCCAAGCTAGTAGCCATAAGGCTGCTTATGCAGGTGGACTATATAGCTTAGCGCAAGCACAATTCTCTTTGGGTTTTGTTGAAAAAGCTTATCAAAACCTGCTAATTTCTAAACAACTGGCTCAAAAAATGGGTTACGAAGAGCAGCTCAATAATAATCTGGCGCTACTTGCGTTAATTTATTCTGCGCAGAATAAGCAAAGTGCGGCACTTAAAACCCATCAAGATTTCATAAAACGAACAAGAGATATTGCAAATAATAAGCTTAATACTCAGTTAGCAATTTTTGAGTCTGAAAAATTAAATCAAGAACTAAAACAGATCAAGCAAGATGGGAAACTTAGAGAGTTTCAAGCGGATAAGGCTAAGCAGTTGCGTAACTTTAGCATGGTGGCCGCTGCTTTTATAATTGTCATCGTGTTGTTTATTTTCAACCGAAATATAGATAAACGATCAAAATTAAAGTTATCAGAAAGGGTAAAGCATCGTACCCAAGAGCTCGAATTACTAACGAGCGAATTAGTTAAAGCAAATGCAATAAAAAGTCAATTTTTAGCCAATATGAGTCATGAAATTAGAACGCCATTAACGTCAATTATTGGTCAAGCAGAGGCCATTACCAACGGCGATATTGATAAAGAATATCTACACAATGAAGTCGAAATTATTCATGATAATAGCTTACACCTTCTAGAGTTAATTAATAATATTTTAGATTTGAGCAAAATTGAAGCTAATAAGTTAGAGTTAGAGTTAGTAGAGCAAGACTTGCACGTTATTTTATATGACCTGGTTAACATGTTTATGAAACCAGCAAAAGCTAAAGGCCTACAATTTCAAATAATTCACACTTTGCCTCAAATATTTATTCTTAAAATTGATAGTTTTCGATTAAAACAAATTTTAATTAACTTATGTTCAAATGCGATTAAATTTACCAGTAAAGGTTCAGTTACCTTAACTGTATCAATAAATGATGCAGCATTAACCATCGATGTAAGTGATACGGGCATCGGTATGAGTGAAACACAATTACAGGAAGTATTTGAGAGCTTTACTCAAGGCGATAGTAGCATTAGTCGACGTTTTGGTGGCTCAGGCTTGGGCTTATGTTTGTCTGAACAATTAGCAAAATTAATGTTAGGAAAAATATCCGTAACAAGCACCTTAAATCAAGGGAGCACTTTTACCTTAGTCTTACCCTGCCAGGAACTCGAGCCAGTTGAACTAGTTGATGTTTCTCCTACAAAGATTATTGCATCTGAATTGACTCTCCCGAAAAATGATACTAGCTTTAGAGGTCAAATTGTACTAGCCGATGACCATGATGATAATCGCCGTTTAATCGCTCGTTTATTAACATCGTTAGGCTTGGATGTATTGTGTGCGAGTAATGGTCAAGAAGCTGTTGAGTTATGTTTAGATAACACACCCAAGCTTGTTTTGATGGATATTCAAATGCCAGAAATGGATGGCATTGAGGCATTTAAAGTCTTACGTCAACAAGGTTTTGCTCAACCGATTGTAGCGCTAACAGCCAATGCGATGTCCCATGAAGTTGACAATTATTTAAAACTTGGTTTCGATGGACATTTGAAAAAGCCTATAGAGCGAACTCAGTTTATTGACACTATTGAAAAGTATTATGGAAAACAAGTTGATAAACATGTTGCTACAAATGCCATTGCATCGGTAGATATGTCTGATTTAGTAATAGAATTTAAATCAAACCTAGTCCTAGAGCAGCAAGACTTGATCCTTCATATTAAAAACAATGAAATGATAAAGCTTGCTGAGCTTGCTCATCGCATTGCAGGTGCCGCGCAAATGTTTGGCTTCTCACTCGTTTCAGTAAGTGCAATTAAATTAGAGAAGCACATTAAAACGGGGTCCTCAGAGCTCATTAGTGAATCTGCACAAAACCTACTCAACGAAATAGACCAAGTTCTCTGGTAATTATTGGTAATATAACGCTCACTTAACGCTCTTCGGTATATAAAAACACTTCGTTTATCGATTGTTCAAATATATCAGAAATTTTGAAGGCAACTTCTAACGACGGAGAGTATTTACCTTTTTCAATCGCCACAATTGTTTGCCTCGAGACTGAAACCGAATCAGCAAGTTTCTGTTGAGTCATTTCTTGATGCTCAAAGCGTAACTTTCTAATGTTATTGGAGATAACTTTTGTCATATTAATATCCCCGACGATAAGATGCTAATTTCACTAACGAACACACAACTTCTGCAAGCAAAGCAAAAGCAATGATTAAATGCATGATTTCATATTCTTTTGCCAAACCAGGCATTGAAAAAGTAAATTG
>Ga0105359_10004295_pt1 | contig 11412 bp, 8 predicted proteins | sample GOMGulsemesocosm_6_FD_83659 | JGI IMG/M metagenome (GOLD analysis project Ga0105359, IMG submission 83659) | Methane-oxidizing microbial communities from mesocosms in the Gulf of Mexico - GOM8C Gulf of Mexico | ecosystem: Environmental > Aquatic > Marine > Cold seeps | place: Gulf of Mexico... | reverse complement strand
TCTTTTACGCAAAGATGCTCAATCTCACTTCTAATATCTCACTTCTAATATCTAGTTGTTGGTTGTTTGTTGCTGGTTGCTGGCGAGATGTTGCTAGTATCGAATCTAAAGTCCTGTTTCTTGATTCCTAATTCCTAAGTCTTTTACGCAAAGATGCTCAACTAAACCAATCCCCTTCGTTCTCCATTTCTAAACAAATCTTTAAAATCAACATGGCGTTCTTGTCTCCATCTGCTCATGATTTTAAGAAAAAGAAGGGCGGTTATATAAGCATCACCAGCCGCGGTATGTCTGTCATGTGCGGGGATATTGAATGTGTTGCATAGGCTATCCAAACTCAGGTGTTTTTTAGGACTTTGAGTTAATTTTTTATATAAAACACCGGTATCTATTACTTTGTTTTTTAGCGGTTTTAAGTCCATTCGTTTGAGGGCTTTATTTATCATGTCAATATCAAAAGCAGCATGATGTGCTACAAGAACACTGTTTCCTATATATTTTATAAAGGCTTCGATGGCTATTTTCTCTGCTAGTTTTTCTTCAAGTCCATCTTTGGTAATCCCGTGGATCGGTACGGAGTTTTTATTAAAATGGGATTGCTGTAAAAATTGCTCAAAACTATCATTTACAAACAAGGTGTTTTGTTGTACCGCAATGGCTCCAATGGATAGAATCCGATCTGTTTTAGGGTCTAATCCTGTAGTTTCTGTATCCAAAACCACAAAGCGGCAATTAGCAAAAGTTAGTTGCTGTTTTTTTTTGAACAATGCTTGATATTGCTTCCAAAATACGGGTTTGTTATTTTTTTTTAGCCAATGAAACATTAGGAAGATAGTTGAGAAAGTTGAAAACGCACACTGATTAATTCTTGAATTTCTTTGATCGGTTTAAAGCAGTTTTTTAAATTTAGTTTGTCACTTTTGGTGAGTTCAGAAAGGAGCATATACCTGCCAGAATTTTGGTGTTTTAGTCCTTGTTCAGTTCTGAAACGAAGTAAGGATTTAAAGGCCATGTTACAGTCATCATAAAGCAACTTGTTTTGTGGCTCCGCCAAGGCCAATTGTTCAAAACGTGCATTGGTATTGGTGGCATTTGGAATCTTCAGGGACAAGCACAATAAACGCGCCGCATCTATTAATGGCATAAGTGCGCGACTTTTTAAATCGAATTGGTCTTTATGTTCCCCATTTTGTTCTACTAAAAACTGTCTAAAGAAGCTTAGTGGAGGAGGGTTTATTAAGGCATTTTGTCCTAAGAAATTTAGAAATATTTCATAGCGTTGAATTTCGTTAAAAATACTGTTGATGAGTTGGTTATATAAACTTTGTGAACCATAAATAGGATGGATGTCAAAAAAGATGGTACATTTTAAAACCGCTTCTTTATCTGGTTTATGTATCCAATGTTTAAATTGTATTTTCCAGTCTGTGAGTGATAAGCACCATGCCGGATTGCTTGCCATCATAGCAGCGGGGCAGTAGTCAAAACCTACTTGCTGTAACTTTTCTGTTATCTTTTCTGCCAAGCTCAAGAAATAGCGGTGGACATTTTCCTGTTGTTCGGGAGGAACATCTGCAAAAATAAGGGCATTGTCTTGGTCCGTCATCAGCAATTGTTCTCGCCTTCCTTGACTTCCTAAGGAGAGCCATGTAAAAGGAACCGGAGCCTTGTAAGTCATCTCTTTTTCAGAAAATGCTATTATTTTTTCTGTAATATGTTCATTAATGGTCGAAATAATACGACAGACAAAAGAAATTGGAACTTTCTTATCCATGTAATTTTGAAGAAGTACCGTTGTTTTTTTTCTGATTTGGGATAATTGTGCAGTTGAGGTAGCTCGCTTTATTTCTTTGATAAATACCGATGGATTGTTTCCGTGTAATACTACAATATCGTGTTCTGATAAAATCCCTAATACGGGGGTTTTCGGAGTCCCATCTTTGGTGATACATAAATGTGATATTTTATGAGACAACATAGCTATTTGAGCTTCTGCAACACTCAGACTTTCTGGAAATGTTTGAACAGGGCTGCTCATTATTGTTGTAATGGAGCTTAAAATATCGAAGTTTCCAGTAGCGACTTTAACTCGTAGGTCTTTATCGGTTACGATACCTATGGGGAGTTGGTTTTCTGTGATTACGATAGAGCCTACCCGCTGTTCACTCATTTGGATAGCGGCTTCTTTTATACTGTGAGAAGGACTACAAATAACGGGTGTTTTATTAATGGCTACAGGTTGAATTTCCGTGAAATATGCGGCATTACTTTCTAGCTCTTCGGTAGTATTAAACAAACGCCCTGAAATAGCATTGCTACTTCCTATATGATGATTTGATGTAAAACTTGCTTTTAAAAATTTGTAAACCTTTGTATTGTTTTGTACAATTTTTTGTAGAATTTCTACATCTATCCCATATAAAATACTTTCTTCTACGGACACAGCGTCCATGGCATAGGTGTCTTTTTGCATCAATGCTCTCAATCCAAAAATATCACCAGCATCACAATTATCCACTAATATGGCTTCCTCATCGATGCTTCTGTAGAGACCAATAGCGCCTTCTTTTACGATATAAAAGTGTTTGTGGGGTGTTTGATTTACAGTAAATATGTCAGTACCCTTTTCAAAATACATCACTTTCGTTGTTGCTGCGATGTGATTTGTTTCTTCTAAAGAGCAGAGATCAAAAGGAGGGAAGTCTTTTAAAAAATCGGCTATGCGTGTGGCTATTGTGTTTCCCATAGTTTGTTGTTGATGATTTAAAGTTACAAAAAAAATATGAGCCGCTTAACTTTTATACAATGTGGAGGTATATGGGAGAACGGGCATCGTTCAAGAAGTTTGGACTGGAGGCTTGTCTTGTTGTATCCATAGGATTGTCTTTTTAAACAATGGCTATTAAAAACAGCGTTACAGATCATTATTGCTCACCAGTAGGCATCGTCATTTCTTTTGGATGGTTGTTTTCAACGAGGGTTCCATCGAATCCTAGGGCGGGAATCAACATGGTTTGTAGGAGAGAAAGCTAAGAGAATCGCTTTAAAAAAAGCTTCTTTGATACCTTTTTAGAATCGTATTTCCAGGAGAGAATATATGCCAATGATAATTAACAGAAGTGTATTAAGAAGCATATAATTAGGTTGTTTTAGGAGTTTTGTGGCGTATTCTTCCGTTGTTGGTTTTATTTATTTAAGAATGTCCTAGATTGTGAAAAGTTAAGATAATATCTATAACTAAAATTGCGAAAAGGGTCCCCCAATGTTCCCTCAAATTATATTTTTTTTTAATGAATAAATTGTTGCTAAAGCATATGATATGCTCTTGTGATTTTTTATACAAAGCTGCTTGTTCATACATTGAACTGTCTGTACATGCCGTTTTTTGAGCTAAAGATATGCTTGATAATAGGGGGATTTAATCGCTGTTTTTTTATAGAAATGATAGGTTAGGTGCACTCAAATTAATGGGACTGACCGTGGCGAAGCCATGAAATAAGGAGGTCTTTATCTGTTGATTTATTTCACTGAAGAAAGCGTGTAGGTTTTAATTTTATACAACAATTTTAAATGAAGAAGAAAATTGCATTAATCACTGGTATTACGGGGCAGGACGGGGCTTATTTAGCAGAACTGTTATTGAAAAAAAACTATATCGTTCACGGTATTAAGCGTCGTGCCTCCTTATTTAATACCAATAGGATAGATCATTTGTACCAAGACCCTCAAGTTGAGCATCGTAATTTTATTTTGCATTATGGAGATATGACCGACTCTATGAATATTACGCGGATAATCCAAGAGGTTCAACCAGATGAAATATACAATTTAGCGGCGATGAGTCATGTTCAGGTGAGTTTTGATACACCAGAATACACGGCAAATGCGGATGGATTGGGGACACTTAGAATTTTGGAGGCTGTACGATTTTTAAAGCTTACAGAAAAGACCAAGGTGTATCAAGCCTCTACGTCTGAACTGTTTGGGAAAGTGCAAGAAATTCCTCAAAAAGAAACCACACCTTTCTATCCACGTTCTCCTTATGCTGTTGCCAAAATGTATGCGTATTGGATTACGGTCAATTACAGAGAAGCGTATCATATGTTTGCCTGTAATGGAATTTTATTTAATCATGAATCTCCCTTGAGAGGTGAAACTTTTGTGACTAGAAAAATTACGAGGGCAGTGGCTAAAATTGCCATGGGATTGCAGGATACTCTGTACTTGGGAAATATGAATGCTAAGAGAGATTGGGGACATGCCAAAGATTATGTCCGCGCCATGTGGTTGATATTACAGCAAGACGAGCCAGAGGATTTTGTCATTGCCACAGGAATTACAACGACCGTCCGTGAATTTGTGAAGTTGGCGTTTTCTGAGTTAGGAATTACCATTGCTTTTAGAGGAGAAGACTTGGATGAGCGAGGCTATGTAGCGCACTGCTCAAACCCAGACTATCAGTTAGCATTGGGGCAGGTTATTGTAGGGGTAGATCCACGGTATTTTAGACCTACTGAAGTGGAGATACTTATTGGAGATGCCTCCAAATGTAAGAAACAGTTGGACTGGGAACCTGAGTTTGACTTGAAGGCATTGGTTCAAGAGATGGTTATTTCAGATGTGGAATTGATGCGAAAAGAAATGCTATTAAAAAGTGAAGGATATGCCGTTCTTAATGAATTTGAATAATAAGAGTCTCCATTGACATAACAACAATTGCACTATTTAAAAATGAAAAAAACAGCTAAAATCTATATAGCAGGACATCGAGGATTGGTTGGATCTGCCATACTACAACATTTAAAATCTAAGGGATATAGTACGATCATTACGCGTACTCATAGCGAATTAGATTTATTGAATCAAGCAGAAGTTATTCGCTTTTTTAAAGAAGAGAAACCGGAATATGTGATTCTTGCAGCGGCTAAAGTGGGCGGTATCATTGCCAATGCGAACTACCGAGGGCAATTTATTTATGAAAACTTACAGATTCAAAACAATGTAATCCACCAAGCGTATGTACATGGTGTACAAAAACTATTATTTTTAGGTAGCTCTTGTATTTACCCTAAAAATGCCGCTCAACCAATGCGTGAAGATTGTTTGTTGACCGGGGCTTTGGAACCAACCAATGAGCCTTATGCCATTGCAAAAATAGCAGGACTTAAAATGTGTGAGGCGTATAATCATCAATATGGAACTGATTTTATCGCTGTCATGCCTACGAATTTATATGGTGAAAACGACAATTATAATCTTGAAAATTCCCATGTCTTACCCGCGCTAATTCGCAAGATGTACTTGGGGAAATGTTTAGAGAATAATGATTGGGATGCCTTGCGTGCAGATGTGAATAAATTACCGATTTCTGGGATGTCAGGAACTGCTTCTAATGCAACGCTTATAGAAACACTAGCGCGTTATGGAATTTCTTTACAAGCTGAAAAAGTGACGGTGACACTCTGGGGAACAGGGGCGCCTTTTCGCGAGTTTTTGCATTCGAATGATATGGCAGATGCCTGTGTTTTTCTGTTGGAACAGATTAGTGCAAAAGAAATTTCTGACATAAATAGCCGTGTGGATACGAAACAATTAATAAGTTATTTAAACATTGGAACAGGAAAGGATTTAACCATCAAATCCCTAGCAGAAATGGTAAAAAAAATCGTTGGTTTTAATGGTGAAATACTATGGGATGTTACCAAACCCGATGGTACTTTTCAAAAATTACAAGATGTAAGTAAATTAAATGCGTTGGGTTGGAAGGAGAACATTGAATTAAAAGATGGGATTTTGGCGGTTTTTAAAAGCTATTTAGAAGAAGAAGTAACAGCAGTGTTTTAAATGATAATTAAGATAAAAAAAAGCATCAAAGAAATGATACCTACCATCGCAAGGATTTTACATGCAAACAGCGAATAGAGTAGCTAAAAACACCATGCTACTGTATGCCCGTATGGTGATTACTCTTGGAATTTCACTCTATGCAACACGACTTGTATTGTTAGCATTGGGTGCGGGTGACTTTGGGGTTTTTAATGTCGTGGGAGGGGCTATTGCCATGTTGACATTTTTGAATGCAGCTATGGCATCGTCTTCACAACGTTTTATGTCTTATGCGCAAGGGGAAGGAAATGTTAACAAACAAAAAAACATTTTCAATGTAAGTGTCTTGCTGCATTTTTTTATTGCTATTGCCGTAGTATTGCTACTTGAAGCAGCAGGGTATATTCTTTTTAATGGAGTCTTAAAGATTGCTCCGGAGCGTATGGAGGCCGCTCAACTTATATTTCAATTCCTCATTGTAAGTACCTTTTTTACCATTATTTCAGTGCCTTATGATGCCGTTATTAATGCACATGAGAACATGCTATTCGTAGCGATACTAGGGATATTGGAATCCATTTTAAAATTGGCCATTGCATTCTTTATTACGTATACGGCTTTTGATAAATTGGCTTCCTATGGTTTTTTAATGGCTTCTCTAGCAGTTTTACTGTTGGTTATTCGGCGTATTTATTGTCATTGGAAATACGAAGAGGTAGCGATTGATTTTAGAAAATATTTTGACAAACCGCTTTTTAAAGAGATGACGCGTTTTGCAGGATGGTCCTTTTTGGGTAGTTCAAGTAGTATTGTTTCCAATTATGGTCAAGGTATTTTGTTAAATATGTTTTTTGGCACTGTGGTGAATGCCGCACAAGGTATTGCCGCGCAGGTGAGTGGTCAGTTGGGAGTTTTTGCGAATATAATGTTAAAAGCATTGAACCCAGTAATTGCAAAAAGTGAAGGAGCGGGCAATCGTAGATTGATGTTGAAGGCTTCTATTTTGGGAAGTAAAGTCTCCTTTTTTATGCTACTGTTTTTTTATATTCCAGTGTTGCTAGAAATGCCTTTAATTTTTAAGTTTTGGTTACAGCAAGTACCCGAATTTACCATTGTATTTTGTCGTTTGTTATTAATTAGAAACCTCATTGAACAATTGTTTTTAACATTGTCTTCTTCGATTGCAGCGGTAGGGAATATTAAAACATATCAAATTGTGAGTTCCCTACTGAACTTCTTACCCCTAGTGGTTAGTTATGTACTGTTTTCGTATGCTTATGAACCTTACTATTTATACTTGGTTTTTATACTATATGCAATTATGAAAGCAGGGGTTATTTTATTCTTTGCGAAGCGTCATTGTGGCTTACTAATGATACCGTTTATAAGCAATACAGTACTCAGGTCGTATGTGGTGATGGGGGGCATTATGTTGTTTTCGGCGTTGCCTATGGTATGCATGCAAGATGGCTTTGTTCGATTGCTATGCGTTACAGGAATTAATATGTGTGCTTTTGCTTGCTTTGTTTGGTTGATAGGATTGAACAAAGAAGAACGAATTATTTTTAGTCGAATATTTAAGGAGCTAAGCTATAAAATGCAGGGAGCAATCACTGTGAAAAAACAACGATAGTGTATGATCTTATCAACGCTTATTTATAAAATTAAATCTCGTTTATGGTGTAATCTTGTAAAAAGAACACGTACTAAGCGTTATTATCCTCAATTGTATAAGGCCTATTGGTATGCACGTTTTTGTAAGTCAAAAGAAGCGGTAGGAGTTAATTATTTGACGGCAATTCCTAATAGAGGCGCAGGAATTGGACATCAAATGGCCAATTGGATTGCTGGGTATTGGTTTGCAGAACAGTTTGGTTTACAGTTTTCACATTGTCCGTTTTCTTCCTTGGAATGGGAGGAGTTTTTAGGCTTTGGAAAAGATGAAATTCACTTGAGTCAATTAGTGGAAAAACAAGGATATAAAAAAGTAAGACTGCCGTTGTTTAATGAAAAAAATGCAAGGGAGCTTGCTCAAATACAAAAGATAGTAAAGTCGTATAAGCATCAAAATATAGTGTTTGTATGTGAACAGGATCAGTTTTATAGAGATCAGTTTGGAGTCATGAGTACTATTAAAAAGAAGTTTTACAATGCTTCATTTGATAAAAAAAACAACTTATTGTATTCGGAAAACTCCTACAATATTGCTATTCACGTACGTAGAGGTGATATTGTAAGTGGACAAGAGACTAAAAATCCAAATTTACTGATGAGGTGGCAGGACAAGGCCTATTTTGAAAATGTACTCACCGCTGTGCTTGCCAAGCTACAGAGCAGAAAACCAATAGCTATTTACTTGTTTTCTCAAGGAGCCTTGGAAGATTTTAAGGAGTTCGACCACTTTGAAAATATCAACTACTGCTTAGAGATGAACGCGCAAGACTCTTTTTTGCATATGGTCTACGCTGATCTGCTAATTACTAGTAAAAGTTCTTTCTCTTATAAACCAGCTTTACTATCCAATGGACTAAAAATATGCCCTGCTAATTTTTGGCATGGCTATCCCATAGCGAAGGATTGGATATTGGCTGATGAGCAAGGGGGTTTTAATGATACTGCATTTGATCTTTTAATAAATTCTAAATCACCTATAGCATAAATGAATGCTCTAACTATTAATACATTAAAAGTACTTCGAAAATTATATGCACTTGTTGTTGGCATTAAGCAAGTTCAGAAACCAATGTGTGATCAAAATCCAGCTACAGTCTCACAAAAAATTGTCACAGCGTTGGAATCGGAAAATCCATGTATGATTGCTCGTTTTGGTGCCTTTGAATTGGCAACATTGGTAAATTATATAGGAATCCAACGAGGCAAGAAAAATGTATTCAACTATATAAAAGGAAAAGAATTAGACTGGTGGTGGAATAGCTCTCTAATTAATTATATGCATAGTAATGCGGGTTTTTTTCCTCCTACAGAAGAAAAAATGGAGCAGTTTTGTGAGTTGATCATGAGCGATATGTCACAGGTAGATATCCTTGGTTCGTGGTTGGCTAATGAAACTTTTTTGGAGAAGCAATTGGAAAATAAGTTGAAAGTACAACGTATTTTAATGGAGCCTTTTTGGGCTGATTTTCCATGGACACTAGCCTTAGAAGGCAAGAAAGTTTTAGTGATTCATCCTTTTACTGAAACTATTGAAAAGCAGTATTTAAAACGTAAGAAACTATTTGATAGCCCTGTTTTACCTGAGTTTGAATTGATAACAATAAAAGCTGTTCAGAGTATCGCTGGTGAAGAAAATTTGTTTTCAGATTGGTTTGAAGCGCTTGAATCAATGAAGAAGCAGATGAAAAAATCTACTTATGATGTGTGTTTGATAGGTGCTGGTGCCTATGGTTTTTCATTAGCTGCTTATGCAAAAAGTCAAGGTAAAATAGGGATTCATTTAGGAGGAAGTTTACAGTTGCTTTTTGGAATTAAAGGAAAACGATGGGAACAAGAACATTATAATGATTCCTATAATTACCCAAGTTTATTCAATGCCCATTGGGTGCGACCTAGTGAAATGGAAATACCCAAGTCTGCATTAAAGGTGGAGGGTGCTTGTTATTGGTAAAATATAAAGTCTAAGATATGAATATAGGAATTGCTGGCCCTATCGAAATGGCCTCGCTGCTCAAGTTTTTTCCGAATATAAGTGCGTATGAGCAACAATTAGGACTTGGAGGAACGGCTGTAAATCTTTTGATAGAGGGGTTGTTAGAAGAGGGCCATCAGGTGACAGTATTTTCTTTAGATCCAAATGTTAGGAATAAACATTGTATAGAAGGAAAAGGAATTAAAGTGATTTTTGGACATTTTAGAAGCGCTTCGAAAATGAAAACACTTGATTTTTGCAGAAAAGAATATGTTCAAATTAAGGAATTTATACACTCAGAAAAAGCACACTTAGATATTGTAAATGCGCATTGGTCTTATGAATTTGCGATAGGAACTATTTTGGCTAAAGTACCGCATATCATTACGTTTAGAGATCATGCGCCTACTATTTTAAAGTTAATGAAACAGCCCTATAGGTTTAGCAGACTTTGTATGGATTTTTGGGTGCGAAAAAAGGGGGACGCTTTTAGTTACAATTCAACATACCTACAAGATTTGATTGGGTTACCTGGTGCGGTTTTACCTAACCCGATTAAAATTGATCCTCAGGTAGTCGTCAAAAAACGGACGGATAATGACCGTCATTTTAATATATTTTTTATGAGTAATGGTTGGTCTTTTTTAAAAAACCCAGAGGTTGCCATTCAGGCATTTTCAAAACTTAGAAAAGTAAACAGTCATATACATTTATTTTTATTGGGGATTGGTTTTGAAGAGCACAGTAAAGGGTATCAATGGACGGAAAAAACAGTAGGGCTTGAGAGGATTCATTTTATGGGAGCTGTCTCTCATAAAAAAGTAATGGAAATGTTGGGTAATTGCCATTTGATGTTGCACACTTCTAGAGAAGAGAGTTTTGGGAATAATTTAATAGAAGCCATGGCACTTGGTATTCCCGTTATTGGAGGGGAACAATCTGGAGCGGTTCCTTGGGTATTGGATCATGGAAAAGCAGGACTATTAGTAGATATTGAAAATAGTAATGCTGTGGCCGATGCCATACAACAGCTATTGTCTTCAGAACCACGTTATGTTGAATTTAGTCAAAAAGGATTGAGCAATGTTAAAAATCGGTTTTCTCTAAAAGTGGTCACTGCGCTTTACCTCAACGCCTTCACAAATCAAAAACAGCTTCAAAAAACGAATGAAAGTACTACATCTTTTTAATGAAATTCAATTTTCTGGAGCAGAAATAATGTACGCCAATGCGGCCTCTTTGTACAAGGATATGGGAGTCAATTTAGTGGCTTTCAGTACCGGTCCTAACATCGGTATTTATGCTGCTGCATTTGAAGAAAATTTTATTGAAACATATCATAAACCGATTTTATTTAGACCACTTTCTTTTGAAGGACTGAGGTATTACAGTCGTTTGTATTCTTTTATTAAAAAAGAAGGTATAGCGGCTTTACATATCCATAGAAGTGATTTGTACTTTGTTGCTTTTATAGCTTGGCTCACAAGAATACCTTGTGTAAAAACGCAGCATAGTACTTTTAAAAATAGGGCTTGGACACGTCCCATTGCAATTATTAGACGTTTTATTTTACGGACTTTTTTTAATGTAACGTTTCATTCCATTGGAGAGACGGTTTACAATCATGAATTGAAATATTATAAAAATCCATCGGTACAGATCAATAATTGGTTTGATAAAAAGCGTTTTTTCCCCTTAAGAAATACAGCAGAAAAGATACGTCTTCGTAGCGCATTAAATATTCCGATAGACAGTTTTGTCATCATATCCACAGGGGCGTGTACGGTCAATAAAAATCACAGTGCTATTCTTAAAGCACTCGCTTTATTGGCCCCTTTAAAAAATATAACATATATCCATTTAGGTACTGGGGAATTAGAGTTGAGGGAGAAAGAATTGGCGTTGGATTTAGGAATTGTAGATAAGGTACAGTTTTTAGG
>Ga0105359_10004293_pt1 | contig 11418 bp, 10 predicted proteins | sample GOMGulsemesocosm_6_FD_83659 | JGI IMG/M metagenome (GOLD analysis project Ga0105359, IMG submission 83659) | Methane-oxidizing microbial communities from mesocosms in the Gulf of Mexico - GOM8C Gulf of Mexico | ecosystem: Environmental > Aquatic > Marine > Cold seeps | place: Gulf of Mexico... | reverse complement strand
TTATTCCAAAAGGAATCAATGACAATGATATCAATCCAGAAGATATTTTATACAATGGAGATTTAAAGAAAAAAGACTTAGAAGCATTTTCAAGACAATTGGACTCTGCTCAAGTTCAAAAAAGATAAAGAAGAAAATTTTTCTTTATCTTATATGCTCATCAATTAAATGAACAATATCAAAAACCAGTCTTGAAATTATTTTAGCCCCTATAGTTTTTTCATCAAAACTGGGATTAAACTCTGTAATATCTAAAAGTTTAATTCTACTTTTATATTTTTCAAAACAGTATTTTAAAACTTCATACGTAATTTCAAGACTAATTCCTCTTGAAGCAGGAGCTGAAACAGCTTCAAGAATATAGGCTGAAAAAACATCTGTATCAATGGTAATATAAATATGTTCTTGCTTTTGTAAAAATCTATCAATATCTTTTTTGATTTGCTCTAAGTATAAAAGATTCATTTGTGTATCTTCTATATAAACAACATTCAAATCATTTGCTTTTTTATACAAAGCTTTTGTATTAGAAGCTTTAGAAACTCCTAAACACATATAAGAAAATTTTCTTTTCTCTTTTTTACACAAGGCTGCTATTTGTGCAAAAGGTGTTCCTGAAGTAGCTTCAACATTAACTCGTAAATCAAAGTGCGCATCAAAATTAATAATGGCGATGTCTTCTTTTAGATGTTTATGTAAAGCCAAAAAACTTCCATAAGCTGTTTCATGCCCTCCTCCTAAAACAAGTGGAAAATGTTTGTTTTTTAATATTTTTTTTAAAGTTTTGGCATAATTTTTTTGAGATTTTTCTAAGTCTTCATTTGCTATAACTTTTCCTGCATCGTAAAGAATTTTATTTTCTAAATGATAAGCAAAGTTTCCCATGGCTTTTTTTAAAGCATCTCCTGCTTTTGATGCTCCAACTCTTCCTTTATTTCTTTTAACACCTACATCACAATCAAAAGAAAAAAGACAAATGCCTTTTTTCTTTTCAAAAGGCTCTTTAATAAATTGTATTTTTTCATGCCATCGTTTGCCTAATTCTTTATCTTCTTTATCAACTCTTCCGCTCCATAAATCTTCATTTGCTTCTTTATACATTTACTACTTCTCCTTGATAAACACTAGAATGTAATGCTGTTGGTCTAAATGAGCAAACTAAATCTCTGATATGATCAATATCCCAAATACAAAAATCAGCATCATAACCTAGGGCTAAGAGCCCTTTTGATTCTTGAAGTCCAAGAGCTTGTGAAGCGTGTTTTGTAACTGCTAAAAAGGTTTCGTTTACACTTAAAGAAAAAATAACAGCAGACATATTCATCATTAATTGCATGGAACATAAAGCGGACGTTCCTGGATTTAAATCACTGGCAATTGCTATTGGTACTTTATGTTTTCTAAAAAGGTTAATTTCAGGCATTTTTGTTTCTCTTAAAAAATAATATGCACCTGGTAATAAAACAGCAACCGTATTACTTTCTTTCATTCTTTTAATATCCTCTTCTTGCGTAAATTCTAAATGATCTACACTTAAAGCCTCATATTCACAGGCAAGTGTACTTGCCCCCATTGATGAGAATTGTTCTGCATGAAGTTTCACTCTTAAACCTAAACTTGAAGCTTTTTCAAAAACTCTTTTTATTTGATCAACTCTAAAAGCTAAATGTTCACAATAGGCATCAACTGCATCAATTAGTCCAGTATTGTGAACCTCAGGCAACATTGTTTCGCAAATATAATCTATATAAGCATCGGCATTGTTTTTATATTCAGTAGGAACAGCATGGGCACCTAAAAATGTTTTTTCTATATGTATAGGATAATTATCTTCGAGTTTTTTCATAACTTCTAACATTTTGATTTCACTTTTTGTATCAAGACCATAACCTGTTTTAATTTCAATACATGTCACACCTTCTTTAATTAAACAAAGTAAGCGTTTTTCACTGCTTTTATATATTTCGGAAAAACTACTTTCTCTTATTCCTTTAATAGAAGAAACAATACCACCGCCTTGTGCTGCAATTTGCGCATAGCTTTCTCCATTTAGTCTTTTTTCAAATTCATTTGCTCTGGATTTAGCATAAACTAAATGGGTATGACAATCAATCAAAGAAGTAGAAATAAGTCTATTTTCAACATTAAAACTTTCTTTAGATGTAAATTTTGATAAATTTTGCATTTTATCTATTTTTACAATTTTTTTGTTTTTTACTGCAATAAAACTGTTTTCAAGTACCTCTATTTCGTTATTTTCATCAAGAACTGTAATTCTTGCATGGGTCCAAACTTTATCAAAATCTTTCATTATTAACTCACTTTTAGATATATATAATTAAATTGTATTGACAATTAGATTAATTGTGTATATAATTGTAGCATAAAATATTTGAGGAGACAAATTTATGAAAAGTACAGAAGTAAAAAACATTTTTGTTTTAGGAAACATTTTAAAGTTTTCTATATTAAGTATGCTGGGAATCTTTATTTTCTTTATTGCTATTGAGTTTAATGGCAAAACAACCATTCCATTGGATCATATAGTAGGTTTATTTAAAAGTAATATGGCTGATCTTTTACCTTATTATGCACTTATTGTAATTTTTTTAGGTGCTGTTTATCCCTTTTATAAAAAAGAGTGGAATAAAGATACGGTTACTATTATTTTCTCTCTTGCAAAAGTAATTGGGTTTTTTGTGGCTGTCATGGCAGTTACTAAAATAGGACCTGATTTTTTATTCCAACGAGGAATGGTGCCATTTTTATATGACAAACTTGTAATATCTGTAGGCTTAATTGTTCCAATTGGTGCTATATTTTTGGCTTTTTTAATTAATTATGGACTCTTAGAATTTATTGGTGTACTTTTACAACCTGTAATGAAACCTATTTGGAAAACACCTGGAAAGTCGGCAATTGATGCAGTTGCTTCTTTTGTTGGTTCGTATTCAATTGGTTTATTAATTACAAATAGAGTTTATGTGGAAGGAAAATACTCTGCTAAAGAAGCAGCTATTATTGCGACTGGCTTTTCTACTGTAAGTGCTACTTTTATGATAATAGTTGCGAAAACACTGGGTTTAATGGAGATGTGGAATTTCTATTTTTTCTCAACGCTTGCAATCACATTTTTAGTAACTGCGATTACTGTAAGAATGTATCCCTTATCTAAAAAATCAGATTTAAATTGTAATAATGAAAAAATAATAGAGATAAAACAAGAAGGAAATATCTTTAAAAATGCTTTAGTTGAGGGTCTTAGTGGAGCGTCAAAAGCAGAGCCTGTGCTTAAAAATATAGGTACAAATTTTATTGATGGTTTTAAAATGACTATGGCTATTTTACCTTCTATTTTATCTATTGGACTTTTTGGTTTATTACTTGCTAAATATACTCCCTTATTTGATATAGCAGCATATATATTTTATCCATTTACTTATATTCTTCAGTTACCCGATCCACTAGTAACTGCTAAAGCTATAACCTTAGGAATTGCAGAAATGTTTTTACCAGCGCTTGCTTCAAAAGAAGCAGCTGAGATTGTACGTTATGTTGTAGGTGTTGTTTCTATATCATCTATTTTGTTTTTCTCAGCTTCCATTCCTTGTATTCTGTCTACATCTATTCCTTTGAGTATGAAAGAGATACTTATTGTTTGGTTTCAAAGAACTGTTTTATCCTTAATCATAGCATCAGGCGTTGCTCATTTATTTTTATAAATAAATGTAAGGATTTTTAAGAAAAAAGATTAATTGTATTGACAATTAATCTTTTTGTATGTATAATATAATAACAGAACGATAATAAGGAAATATTATGGAAAAGAAAAGAGTAATAAGAGCAAATACCGGAACAACAATTGAAACTAAGTCTTGGCAAACCGAAGCAGTTTTAAGAATGTTAAAAAACAATTTAGATCCAGAGGTAGCAGAGCGACCTGAAGATTTAGTTGTTTATGGAGGAATTGGAAAAGCTGCTAGAAACTGGGAATGTTTTGATAAGATTGTAGAAGTATTAAAACGACTTGAAGATGATGAAACCCTTCTTGTACAATCTGGAAAACCAGTAGGTGTATTTACGACACATACAAATGCACCCAGAGTTTTAATTGCAAACTCTAATATTGTTCCATATAAAGCTACGTGGGAAACATTTAATGAACTGGATAAAAAAGGCCTAATGATGTATGGTCAAATGACAGCTGGGTCTTGGATTTATATAGGATCACAAGGAATTGTTCAAGGAACCTACGAAACATTTTTATCTATGGCTAAAAAACATTTTAATGGAAGTTTAGCAAAAAGATGGATTTTAACAGGTGGATTAGGAGGAATGGGTGGAGCACAACCTTTAGCTTCAACACTTGCAGGAGCTTGTATGTTAGCAATTGAATGTGATGAAACAAGAATTGATAAAAGAATAGAAACAGGTTATTGTGATTTTAAGGCTAAGTCTTTACCTGAAGCTCTAAAATTAATTAAAGATGCTACGAATGAAAACAGAGTTATTTCTGTTGGCTTATTAGGAAATGCTGCTGAAATTTTTCCTCTTATATTAAAAGGCGATTATTTACCAGATGCAGTTACAGATCAAACATCAGCACATGATCCTTTAAATGGCTATTTACCGATTGCTTGGTCAATGGAAAAAGCAAAAGAGCAAAGAATATCTAATCCTGACTTAGTAGTAAAAGAAGCAAAAAATTCAATGGCCGTACAAGTAAAAGCAATGTTAGGTTTTCACGAACTTGGAATTCCAACTTTTGATTATGGAAACAATATCAGACAAATGGCTTTAGAAGCAGGTTTAGAAAATGCTTTTGATTTTAAAGGTTTTGTTCCTTTATATATTAGAGATTTATTTTGTGAAGGTACAGGGCCTTTTAGATGGGTTGCACTTTCTGGTGATCCAGAAGATATTTATAAAACAGATGCAAAAATGAAAGAATTATTTCCCCATAATAAGGGTTTACATACGTGGTTAGATGGTGCAAGGCAAAAGATTCAGTTTCAAGGACTTCCTGCAAGAATTTGTTGGATAGGAGCAGGAGATAGAGCAAAAGCGGGACTTGCATTTAACGAAATGGTTAAAAGTGGCGAGTTAAAAGCACCTATTGTAATTGGTCGAGATCATTTAGATGCAGGTTCTGTAACAAGTCCGAATAGAGAAACTGAAGGCATGAAAGATGGCTCAGACGTAGTTTCTGATTGGCCTTTATTAAATGCGCTCTTAAATACAGCAGGAGGAGCTACTTGGGTATCATTACATCATGGTGGTGGTGTAGGAATGGGATTCTCCCAACATTCAGGGGTTGTAATCCTTGCAGATGGAACGCCCGATGCTTCAAAAAGATTAAAAAATGTTTTAACAAATGACCCAGCAACGGGTGTAATGAGACATGTTGATGCGGGATATGATTTAGCTATTAATAAAGCAAAAGAACAAAATTTAGATTTACCAATGATGAAAGAATAGGATTAAAAATGTTTAAATTAAATTTAGTACCAGGAAAGTTAACTCTACAAGACCTTAGAAGAGTAAAAAATGAACAAACTTTTGTTACCTTAGATAAGAGTGCAGAAGACAAAATAGCAGCAGCAAATAAAACTATTTTAGACATAGTTGAAAAAGACCAAACTGTTTATGGCGTAAATACAGGTTTTGGGCTGCTTGCGAATACAAAAATTGCAAAAGAAGATTTAGAAGATTTACAAGAAAGAATTGTATTATCTCACAGTGCAGGAATAGGAGAATATATTTCAAATGCATCTGTACGTTTAATGATTTTATTAAAAATAAATTCTTTATCATTGGGATTTTCAGGAATTAGATTAAAAGTGATTCAAGCTTTGATAGATTTAATTAATAAAGAAGTTTATCCTTGTGTTCCTAAAAAAGGTTCAGTGGGTGCCAGTGGAGATTTAGCACCACTTGCTCATATGGCAGCTATTTTATTAGGCTATGGTTATGTTAAATATAACAATGAAATACTTCCTGCAAAAGAGGGTTTGGAAAAAGCAGGCATGAGTACTGTTGTTTTGGGAGCAAAAGAAGGTTTGGCGCTACTTAATGGAACACAACTTTCTACTGCTTTTGCTCTTGAAGGTTTATTTTATGCAGAAGATTTATTTGCATCTGCTGTAGTTGCAGGTTCTATGACAACTGAAGCAGTATTAGGAAGCCGTTCTCCTTTTGATAAACGCGTGCATGAAATAAGAGGGCATCAAACGCAAATTGATGCTGCGTCTATGTATGTAGACTTATTAGAGAAAGAAAGTGAGATTTCTTTAACACATGTTAATTGTGACCGTGTACAAGATCCGTATTCTATTAGATGTCAGCCTCAAGTTATGGGGGCTTGTTTAACTCAAATCAGAAACTCTGCTCATACTTTATTAGTAGAATCTAATGGCGTAACAGATAATCCTTTAATATTTGTAAATGAAGGAGATGTTATTTCAGGTGGAAACTTTCATGCTGAACCTATTGCTTTTGCTAGTGATAATTTAGCTTTGGCAATTGCTGAAATTGGAGCTTTAAGTGAGCGAAGAATGGCTTTATTAGTGGATAAACATTTAAGTCAATTACCTGCATTTTTAGTAAATAATGGAGGAATTAATTCTGGTTTTATGATAGCCCAAGTTACTTCAGCAGCACTTGCTAGTGAAAATAAATGTTTAGCCCATCCTTCAAGTGTGGATTCACTTCCCACATCTGCTAATCAAGAGGATCATGTTTCTATGGCTACTTATGCGGGAAGAAGATTAGCTGATATGGCTGAAAATACAGCTGGTATATTAGGAATTGAATTATTAGCAGCTGCTCAAGGTATGGATTTTAGAGCACCCCATAAATCAACAAATAAAATAGAAGCTGCTAAAAAAATCATTCGAGAAGAAGTGAGTTTTTATGAGCAAGACAGATATTTTACAGATGATATAGAAAAAGCTATGATCGTGGTTCGTTCAGGGAAATACAATGATTTTATCAAAAGTGACTTAATGCCAAGTTTTTAAGTTTATAGATCCACAAAGATGGTTTTTTACCATCTTTGTGATAAAATAAATAAAAAATCGCTCAAGGCCCACATGAAACAACCTCTGTTTAAAATCATAAAAGAACATATTATAAAACAAATTCTAAACCATGAATACAAAGAGGGAGAAAAAATACCCACTGAAATGCAACTGCTAGAAGAATTTAAAACAAGTAGGCCTACTGTTAATAAAGCTATTTCAGAATTAGTAATAGAAGGGTATGTTGAACGCTTTGCGCGACTTGGAACCTTTGTGAAAAAACAAATCTCTCAAAGCTCAATATTAGATTTAAAAAATATTGCAGATGAAATAAAAGAAAGAGGGAATAGCTACTCAAATGTTTTGCTTTGTTTAGAAGAAATTAAAGCCAATGAAGAAATATCAAAAATCTTACATGTAGTAAAAGATCAAAAAATATTTATTTCTAAAATAATTCATAAAGAAAATGATGTTCCGGTACGTTTTGATATACGTTATATTAAACCTTCTTGCGTACCACATTATATAGATCAAGATTTTACAAATACCACTCCCACGCAATACTTGCAAAAAGTATGTCCTATTGACAAAGTAGCAAATACCATTGAAGCAGCCTTAGTTAGTCCTACCATTCAAGAGTATTTGGATATTAACGATTTAGAACCTTGTTTATTAATATCAAGAACAGTTACTTCAAATGATGAGATTGCATCTTATTCAAAACTTTATTACCCAAGTTCACGTTATAAATTAAATTCATCTTGGGAAAATACAAACGAGAATTTTTTATAAAATTCCCATTCTCCTAGTTTTTTTTATTTGTGTCATTTAAAAGTTTTTTTAATTTTTTAAAGATAAAATACAAAAAGATTAGGGATACTAAAATAATAGCATCAAATTGTATGCTGTTATAATCTTCATGTAAATATGAAAAAATCATACTTCCAAATAAAAATATAACAATAAAAAGAAGGATGTTTTTAATCATTTTTTTTATTCATACATATTTGGCAAATACCTTTAATAATAACATTTTCAATTTTGTAGCCAGGAAGCTCAATATTTGAACGCTCACTTAAACACTCTACTTTTGAACAAAGAGAACATATAAAATGAGAATGCGCATTTTTTTTAATTTCAAAATAGCGTTTCTTATCATTGGATTCAAAAGAATTTATAATGTTTTCTTCTTCAAATTTAGAGATATTTCTATAAAAAGTTGCTTTGTCCATTAACAAATCTTCTTTTATATCTTCATAAGATAAAGGTTTAGAAGTTTTTGCAAAAACTTCTAAGATAGCAACTCTTGCAGAGGTTAATTTTATATTTGTATTTGATACTAAGGCTTCAATATTTTTCATGCGCAAGTATAACATAAATATCGACTGCAACTAAGTTGCAGTTAAGCTTTTTTTATATATTATTCTTTTTATATATGCACCTTAGTTGCAAAAAAGGACAAGAAAATGAGATTCATATTTATTTCAATATTTTTAATAATAAACACATATGCGTACGATGTCACCGTAAGTATCTTACCGCAAAAATATTTTGTAGAAAAAATCGCAAAAAATAAAGTCAAGGTAAATGTAATGGTAAAACCTGGATTTTCACCTGCTACGTATTCTCCAAAAACTTCTCAAATGAGAAAACTAAACAGCTCAACAATATATTTTTATTTAGGGGTTCCTTTTGAAAATGCATGGTTAGATAAGTTTGCTTATTCAAATAAAAAAATGCTTATGATTGACTCTTCTAAAAACATTAAAAAACTAGAAATGCTTGCACATGAACATCATGAAGAGAAGCAGCATGAAAAACACGAAGAAGAACATCATGAAGAACACGAAGAAGAACACACAGGACTTGACCCACATACATGGACCGATCCTTCTTTAGTAAAAATTCATGCAAAAAATATCTTAGATGCTTTAATAAAAGTAGATTCAAAAAATACTACCTTTTATACAAAAAATTATAATTCTTTTATAGAAGAATTGTCCCTTCTTGATAATAAAATAAAAGATATTTTAAAAGATAAAAAAGAAAGTACCTTTATGGTTTTTCATCCTTCTTGGAGCTATTTTGCAAAAGCATATCATTTAGAACAAATTGCAGTTGAGAAAGAAGGAAAAGAACCCAAGGTTAAAGAAATCATTGCTTTAGTAAAAGAAGCAAAAGAGCATAAAATTAAAACACTTTTTGTAAGCCCTCAGTTCTCACAAAACGCAGCAAAAAAGATTGCAAAAGCCATTAATGGAAATGTTCTTAGTGTAGATTCTTTGGCATATAAATGGGATGAGAACTTACTAAAGATTGCTAAAATCATCAAGAATCAACAGAAATGAAAAAAGTAATATTTCTCTTACTTTTTTTACAAGCTTTTGTTTTAGCTTGTGATATCTGTGTTTTATCAACTCCTAAAACTTCTGTTTTAGTAAGCGTAGTCTCTACTAAAACACATATTCAAAAAATAGACTTTGTATGGATAGTATCAAAAGAATTTACCACAAGTTTAAATCAAATTTATGATCAAAACACCAACAAAATATTGGACAAAAATGAAATAGAGAATATCTATAATGCTTTCATTTCTTATGTTCGACCTAAAGACTATTTAACAAAGATTTTTTATTATGAAAATAAAGAAAAAAAAGAACTTGAAAAAAATATCATTTTAGACGATGATGTTTATATAAAAAATGAGCGTTTACATTTAACGTATAGTATAGAACTAAAAAAAGAAATTAAAAATAATTATAAATTGGACATCGAAGTTTTTGATGAAAATCAATATTTTGACTTAAAAATAAGTAAAGAATATTCAAGTTTTAAACACGTTAATACACAAAAAGAAAGTGATTTAAGTGGTATTCTTTTCACAATTTCTACTACAAATATAATTAAACCCCAAGAAGAAAAAGAAGAAATAAAAATCACAGTAAATAAAGAAGATAAAAAAGAACCTTCTTATCTGCAAAACTATTCTTTAAAAATTAAAGAATATTTACAAAATATTAAAGAAGGTAAAGACAATTTGGCCCTAGTATTTTTGCTCTTTGTATCTTTTATTTATGGAATAATTCATGCTATTGGTCCAGGTCATGGGAAATCTTTAGCTTTTTCATACTTTTTAATTAATAAAACATCTGTATCTAAAGCTTTTGCAATATCCCTAGCTACTGCATTCATTCATATTTTGGGGGCTTTTATTTTAGTACTGGTTTCTGTTTTTATTTTGGATTCTTTTTTAAATTCTTTTGTAAATGACTCAATTTACATGCTTACTAAGATTTCAGCTGTGTTAATTATTTTGCTTGCTTTTTTTATACTTTATAATAAAATATACAAAAAATCTTGTTTTTGTATATCTTGTCAAACTCCTAAAAAAGATAATACGCTTAAGCAGCCAAATAACCTTAATAAAATGTCATGGTCAAATGTAAAAACAGATGAAAAGCAAAAAAGCGAAACAAATAAACAAGACCTATATTTTGTATTAACTGCTGGCCTAATACCCTGTCCAGGAACTGTTATTTTATTTATTTATGCTTTTGTATTAAAAACTTATTTAGCAGTAATATTAGCAAGCATATTCATTTCATTAGGAATGGGATTGGTTATTTTTGCCTCAGCTTTTATGGGTTTAGGATTTAAACAATTATCACATAATTCTCACAAGATATCATCTGTTTTAGAGTATGCAGCAATTTTAGTAATGCTAATATTGGGAATAGTATTATACTTCTCGTTTTGATGTAAACATGTTTTGTAAGTAGATTTATCTACTTACAAAACTATTTAAATGTTTTTATATATATTTTTTCAATAATAATTTGTAAAAACATACATAGAGATGAAATTAAAATAATAGAAGGACCTGAACTTAAATCATACATATAAGATACAAACAGTCCTGAAACTGTAAAAATAGTAGAAAAAGAAGCTGAATAAATCATCATTTCTAATAAAGAATTTGCAAATCTTGATGCTATATACGTAGGAATACTTAAGAGCGCAATCACCAATATAAGTCCAACTATTTTAATAGCAATAACGATACTAATAGAAGCCATTAAAAGTATAATCGTATAAAATACTCTTGTTCTTATTCCTCTTAACTTTGCATATGTTGTATCATATGAAACAGCTAAAATATCTCTATAAAAACAAATCAGAATAAATAGTATTACAAATAATATGCTTGACATAAAAATAATATCATCTAAACTTACAGCTAAAATAGAACCAAATAAATACGAAATTAAATCCGCATGATAACCAGGAGTAATATCAACCAATAAAATACCAAAAGACATTCCAAGAGCCCAAGTAAGACCAATAATACTATCAAGCTTTTCTCTATTTTTGTAAGTTAGAATTGCAATAAATAAAGTAA
>Ga0105359_10004292_pt1 | contig 11420 bp, 11 predicted proteins | sample GOMGulsemesocosm_6_FD_83659 | JGI IMG/M metagenome (GOLD analysis project Ga0105359, IMG submission 83659) | Methane-oxidizing microbial communities from mesocosms in the Gulf of Mexico - GOM8C Gulf of Mexico | ecosystem: Environmental > Aquatic > Marine > Cold seeps | place: Gulf of Mexico... | reverse complement strand
GGTTTGCGGTTGCCAAAAAGCAATAGCAATACAAGCATGCCCTTGAAATGGTGCCGGGTAAGGGAGCTGATTTTGTTCTACTTTTTCAAACTGCTCTTTAGATAGTTTAGTAATAGTGCGACCAATATCATAAAGACGGTATTGTGAATTAGACGTGTTTAATAGTTGAGAAATTGTATCAATAGTATCCATAATAGCCGTAATAAATGAGTAAGGTATGAAAATAAAAGAGTCATTGTTTTAGCCGTGTATTATAAGGATAATACCGCTATTAACCTAGTAAAAAACTGTAGAAGTACCACTAAATGACCGATGAAGTTTGTTGTCTACCTGAAAAACCAATCCTCACTATTTTATATCAAGACGACTATGTCGTCGCGGTAGATAAACCTGCAGGTTTGTTTGTTCATCGCAGCTTTATGGACAAAGATGAAATATATTTTGCCTTGCAGTTAGTACGCGATCAAATTGGCAAGTATGTTTACCCGGTACACCGTTTAGATCGACCCACTTCGGGGGTGTTACTGTTTGCACTCACCAAAGAAGCTGCACAGAAACTCAATCAAGATTTTGCTGATAAATCTGCTGCCGTTGAAGGGAGTGAAAACCAGAACATTACGACTAGTGATCAAAGTGACAGCCTTAGCAAAACCTATTACGCTTTGGTTCGTGGACATTTAGCGCTATCAGCTCAGCCGGTGTTAATTGATCATCCGTTAAAAGAAAAGCTTGATAAGTTAGGAGACAAAGATGTTAGTCGTGATAAAGCAGCACAGTCGGCTCAAAGCTATTATCAAGTGATAAAGCAGGCTAGTTTACCTATTGCGGTAGGTAAGTTTGATAGTGTCCGTTACTCATTAGTTAAATTGACACCAGTCACTGGCAGGCGTCATCAAATACGTCGTCATTTAGCCCATTTACGCCACCCTATTATTGGCGATATTAACTATGGTGATAACAAGCAAAACCCATTTTTCAATCAGCACTTTGGTTTTAAGCGGTTAATGTTAATTGCTAAATCGTTACGTTTTACTCATCCGGTTACTGATGAATTTATCACCGTGACAGCACCTTTTGATGAGCAGTGGCAGCAAGTTTTTACTGCGCTTGATTGGGATATTATTAAGTAGACAATGATGAGTAGCGGGTACTGAGTCGCTAGTGCTAAGAGCAATTCAGCTAAGTAGTTGTGTTGATGATTTTACTTAGCAAAGCACAAGGATATTTAAGGGGCGGCATTAATGCTAACCGCGTTGATATCTTGTTCAATTAAACTCATGTACAAGTTAGCGGGTCGGTTGGTATTAGCTTGATTAGACGTTATTTGCTTGGCTCCTTTAATTTGCACACCCATAGCATTTACATTGGCATTGAACCCGGGAAGTGTCGCATAATCATTGGCGCGTTGTTGGGCAAAACTAATCATCATCATTTGATCTGCGGTCATTGGGCGACTGAGTAACGACATCATTAACTGATGATCAGAGATTAGCGTTTTCTTGGTGGAGGTATTATTCATCGCGCTAAAATTAGTTCGGGCATAATTTTCGCCAATATATCCCTGAGCATAACCTTGACTAGAGTAGCTATTGTTTACTTGCTTAGTATTACTACAAGCAAAGACAGATAAACAACAGAGTAAACAACAGATCATTTTAAGTAGATTCATAATAAGCCTTCACCACAATTAACACTTCAATAGCAGTAAAAGGGCAAGTGTTATGCCAAATGGTTTTTTGACGTTTTATTCTCGTTTTGTGGATAAGCTAAGTTGTTGTTAATAATTAAAAATGGTTGATTGTTTATTTTTGTTAATTTATTTTAAACTCGGTGTTTTACCTCGTAAATTACTTGAATTTATCAATAGGCGAACAGCGTCAATTTTTTGATGGTTAGCGGAGCGGGGCATTTTTAGGTATGGACATTAGTCGCTATCGTAATATTAACGTCAGGGTTAATTTAAAGCTAAAAAAACCAGCGATTGCTGGTTTTTTCTTTACTTCATAACGAGTTAATTCGACGTTTAGCTAAACCACTGAGCGAAAAGCTGCTTAATATAATCAAGGAATTGTGAAAATAAGCCACCTTCGTTTACTTCCGCTAACGTCACTAGTGGATATTGAGCAATATCTTCACCATCAAGCTGTAAGAATAGTTTACCGACTACAGTACCTTTGGCTAAAGGGGCTTCAAGTTGTTCATTTAACTCAAAGTTAGCTTGCAGGTTTTTACGTTGTCCTCGTGGAATGGTAATTGGCGTGTCTAATAAAATTCCTAAATCGACTTGTTCGGTATCGCCGTACCATACTCGGTTACTAGCAAATTTTTCGCCGGCTTTATAAGGTGTAAATGTTTCAAAGAAGCGAAAACCGTAGTTTAACAACTTTTTACTTTCTACTTTACGAGCACGTTCACTATCGGTACCCATCACTACAGTCACTAAGCGCATTTCGCCCTTCGTGGCAGAGGTTACTAAGCTGTAACCCGCATTTGAGGTATGGCCGGTTTTCATGCCATCAACATTCAGGCTTTTATCCCAAAGCAATGAATTACGGTTGTATTGCTTAATGTTGTTATAAGTAAAAGATTTCTGCTTATATAAGGCGTACTCTTCTGGCACTTCACGAATGATTGCTGAGGCAAGGGTCGCCATATCACGTGGCGTTGTCATGTGTGATGAGCTATCAAGCCCGTGACTATTTTCGAAAAATGAACTCGACATCCCTAATTGCTCGGCATGGGCATTCATTAAATCGGCAAAAGCACTTTCACTGCCGGCAATGTGCTCAGCCATTGCTACACACGCATCGTTACCCGATGCTACGATAATCCCTTGATTTAACAAGCTCACTGGTACTTCAGTACCGACTTCAATAAACATTTTAGAGGAATCAGGAAAGTTCTTTGCCCAAGCATTTTCGCTGATCATCACTTTATCATTGCTAGTAATATTACCACTTTCTAGCTCTTTACCGATGATATAGCTGGTCATCATTTTCGTTAAACTGGCCGGGGCTAATTGCATGTCGGCATTAGCCTCTGCAATCACTTTTCCGGTAGTGTGATCGATGAGAATAAAGCCTTTCGCATTAATTTTGGGTGCGTCAGGAATAATCGTAATGGCTTGAGATAATGGTGAAATAGCTAGTACGGAGCCAAATAAAGTAGTACTAAATAACTTGAATAGTTTACGGGGAGCAGCGGAAAATTTTAAAAGCATAATTTTAGTTATTCGCAGAAAAAGGAAAAATATAACGAGAAAGTATATCACTTATATATTTCTTGGCTATGGGTGAACTCAGCTTAATTGTCGTTTTATTACCATAAATTTTATAAGGTTCTTAAATACGCTTGGGGATAGCCATTTTGTTTTACTTGCTCCAACAATTTAACTTGCTGTATTTCATTGATAACCGGACCTATTTGGATACGGTAAAGGCCATTTACGGCTTGATATTTAACGGCTTGAAGGTATTGTTTACTTAGTTTAGCAACGGTTTTTTTAGCGAGTTCAATGTTACTGGTAGCAAACAGTTGGATAAATTTATTACCTACCTTTTTATCTTGGGTATTCGCGATAACGGCTGTATTAGTGTTGTTATCAACACTGCTACTATCAATACTGTTACCAGATGTTACAGGGCTGGTTGCTTGCGATAATTTAGCGGGAAAATCGATAAAATCAGTGATTGCGGTAATTTTTACCTGCGCGGTACCTGTGTTAAGCATGCCCAACTTATAAGCGGCACTATAAGATAAATCAATAACACGACTTTGATGGAAAGGACCGCGATCGTTGACACGCACCACAACCGTTTTGTTATTTGATAAATTAGTGACTTTGACATAGGTCGGCAGTGGTAAGTTTTTATGCGCGGCACTCATGGCATACATATCATAAATTTCACCATTTGAGGTTAAATGGCCATGAAATTTTTTACCATACCAAGAGGCAATACCGGTTTGCTCAAAGCTTTGGGCATTAGCCATTACCTGATAGTTAATACCACGGACTTGATAGTTCTTGTTACCACCGCGACTATGCGCTTCGGCACGCGGAATAGCATCGTTAAGTTGTGCTTGGTTAGGGATCTTAGTAGGAATACTGTCGTGAGTTTGCTGATAACGGCTCGTGGTACATGCCGCGAGTAATAGTATCAAGCTCGACAATAAAAGTGCTTTCTTGGTACCCATAATTTAATGACTATCCCGATGAATATCTAATTTAATAATTTTAAACAGGCACGGTCAAACGTGAAAGCGCCGGTGTGTGCCAATAGCCATTAGCATGCCAAATCCTGCTAATAAAGTCACCATTGAGGTACCGCCATAACTCACCAGCGGTAATGGTACCCCAACCACCGGCAATAAGCCTGATACCATACCAATATTAACAAACACATAAACAAAAAAGGTTAACGTGAGGCTACCAGCTAACAACTTAGTAAAGGCATGCTGAGCATTAACGGCAATCCACAAGCCGCGCATTACAATAAATAAATACACCGAAAGTAAAACGCCAACGCCAAGTAAGCCGAACTCCTCGCTAAATACCGAAAAAATGAAATCAGTATGACGTTCAGGTAGAAACTCTAGTTGTGACTGAGTACCTTGCAAGTAGCCTTTACCTTCTAAACCACCTGAGCCAATCGCTATTTTAGATTGAATAATATGATAACCAGAGCCAAGCGGGTCTTGCTCTGGATTTAAGAAGGTCATCACCCGCTGCTTTTGATAGTCTTTCATCAGAAATATCCACAAAATAGGCGCAAACGCCGAGGCAAGGCCGGCGCAGATACTAATGAGTTTCCAACTAGCGCCAGCAAGAAAAATAACAAAAATTCCTGAGCTAGCAATCAGTAATGACGTGCCTAAATCAGGTTGTTTAGCAATAAGTAATGTTGGTATCAGCACTAAAATAAAGGCATAAATTACCGTTGATATTTTTACCGGTAAATTATCTTGGCTGATAAACCAGGCAATCATGATTGGCACAACCAGCTTCATGATTTCCGAAGGCTGAAATTTCATAAAGCCTAAATTTAACCAACGTTGTGCGCCTTTGCCGACATGGCCAAAAAGCAAGACCCCAATCAACATTAACAAACCAATAACGAACACGGGTACCGCCCACTTACGGTAAGACAGTGGTGGAATTTGCGCAATAGCTAACATCACGGTTAACGCAATCCCTAGACGAATTGCTTGACGAATAACAATCGCCATATCTTGCCCACCGGCGCTATAAACGATAAACAAGCCTAGTGCCATTAGTGATAATATTCCTAACAGCAAGGGTAAATCAATGTGCAACTTTTGCCAGAGGCTTTTTACTTGTTGTTGATCTTGTCCGCGATTACGCATTATTCGCTCTCTTGGTGACGAGAAAAACTCGGCTGATGTTGATGAACTTGATGAACTTGATGGGCATTTGGGTTAGCCGTTGCTGTCGGTGTAGATATGCTTGAAACGATGACTCTTGAGCCAAAGTATTGATCCATTATTTGTCTAGCGACCGGGCCTGCGTTAGTGCCTCCACCACCTTTAGCAACATTTTCAATGGCAACAGCGACGACTATTTCAGGGTTTTTATAGGGGGCAAAGGCGACAAACATGGCATTATCGCGTTTACTTTCTTGGGTACTCTCGGCATCATATTTCTCATCTTGTTTAATACGTGCTACCTGCGCTGAGCCCGTTTTACCGGCGGCATCATAGTGAGTGTCTTTAAAAGCGGAATGACCGGTGGCATCAATACGTTGCACGGTTCTATGCATGGCCTCAAGAACTAGATCCCAGTTCTTGGGGTTTGAGAGTGCCAATGGTGCTTGCTCCTCATACTCAACCGGGACATTAATATGTTCATTGCTGCCATCATCATTAAGGCTAATTTCACTAGTTTTTTGCAAAAAATGCGGCACTTTTCGGTGGCCTTTATTAACTAAGGTTGTTAGTGCTTGGGTCAGTTGCAGTGGCGTTACGGTCCAATAACTTTGACCAATACCTACCGACAAGGTTTCACCCGTGTACCAAGGTTGATTATAGCGCGCACGTTTCCAGCTGACGCTTGGCATAATGGCACGACTTTCTTCATGAATATCGACCCCAGTGTAATCACCGAAACCAAAACGCTCCATCATGTTGCTGATTTTAGTGATACCAAGTTTAAAAGCGAGTTCGAAAAAATAAATGTTACAGGATTGCTCAATGGCTTTATTTAAATCAACCCAGCCATGGCCCCATTTTTTCCAATCTCGATACTTATTAGGTAAACCGTCCAGCTGATACCAGCCCGGATCCCATACTTTACTAGTAGGGCTGATCACTTGTTCTTCTAATCCAGCCAATGCTAAAAAGGGTTTAACGGTAGACGCGGGCGGATAACCCCCTTGTACGCTGCGGTTAATTAATGGCAAGTTTTTAGAATTAAGTAACTTTTTATAGTTTTTAGAGCTGATACCATGAACAAACAAATTGCCGTCGTAGCTAGGGTTTGAATACATTGCCAAAATACCACCGGTACGAGGGTCCATGGCCACCACTGCACCACGCTTACCTGAAAGTGCACGTTTGGCAATCATTTGTAATTCTATATCTAACGTTAAGGTTAAATCTTTACCGGGTACTGGCGGGGTAAAGTCGAGTATGCGGATCACTCGTCCTTGGTTGTTTACTTCGACTTCTTGGTGGCCGATGCTGCCATGTAGTACATCTTCATAATATTTCTCTACCCCTAGCTTACCAATAGCATGGGTGGCGGTATAGTTTTCGGACTTGCCGGCAAGCTCTAATTTATTTGCGTCTTTGCGGTTGATACGCGCCACATAGCCTAAACTGTGGGTGGTTAAATCACTAAAAGGGTAATAACGCTTTAAACGGGCATCAACAAAAATTCCTGGGTATTTATGCTGGTTGACCGAAAATAGCGCGACTTGCTGTTCGCTTAATCGGGGGTGTAAATCGACTTGTTTAAACCGGCGTTTACGTTTTGCCGCTTTTAAAAACTTTGTTTGTCTCTCTGCACTGATTGATAATAAACTGCTGACGTTTGCAATACTGTTGGCTAAGTCGTCTACATCTTCAGGGATCACCGATAAACTATAGATAGGCTTGTTGTCGGCAAGAATAACGCCATTGCGATCATAAATTATGCCTCTGTTGGGCGCAACGGGAAGTAGTTTTATTCGATTCGAATTAGAGCGGGTTTGGTATTTTTCAAATGACTCCACTTGTAAGTTGTAGACATTACTAAAAAGCACCAATAATACGATAACCACGCCAATAAAGGCAATAAACGTTCGTCGAGCAAAGAGATTCGCCTCAGCGCTCTGATTTCTTATAAGTACGCGACGAGGTGCCACCCACTAACTCCCGTCGCTTGGTGAGTTGAATACCATAAGATAATATTCTTGGGGGCTTTGGTTGGTTAATAAAAGGGGAATACTAAAACAATAAAGCGGCATTTATTATTCTCTATGGTAAGGGTGATTAGTATTTACGCTCCAAGCGCGATATAAACTTTCAGCAATGAGCACTCTGACCATCGGGTGAGGTAAGGTTAATGGCGATAATGACCACTTTTGTTCACTGGCGTTAATGCATGCAGGCGCTAAGCCTTCAGGACCACCAACTAATAATGCTACGTCTCTACCATCAAATTGCCAGCGCTCTAGCTGTTTGGCAAGTTGTGGGGTATCCCAAGGTTTACCTTCTACTTCTAAGGTAACTATACGACTTCCTTTAGGAATAGCGGCTAAAAGTAGCTCGCCTTCTTTGTCTAAGATACGCGAAATATCGGCATTTTTGCCACGTTTCCCAGCATTTATTTCTACTAAATCAAAAGCTAAATCGCGAGGGAATCGTCGCGCGTATTCACTAAATCCTTGGCTAACCCAAGCGGGCATTTTAGTGCCGACGGCATATAACGTTAATTTCATAATTTTATGTAGCATCAAGCTTGTGGCAAGGGAAACTGGGCTGGTAAGAACTTGGGGAGTGAATGAAATACTCGTTAAACCAAGCTCGCTGTGCGTTCATTGATAGCGGTAAGTTATAACATGGGTTAACTTAACGCTATCTCTTAAATGATGACACTCATTACTTAAGATTAAGAACTAATTACTCTTCAGCCCATAATTGCTCAAGGTTATATTTATCACGTTGTTCATCGGTCATAACGTGAACAATAATATCGCCTAAATCAACTAAGGCCCATTCACCAACATCTTTACCTTCAATGCCTTTAGGCTCACAGCCTTTGGCGCGGCATTCAATGGCTACCGATTGAGCGATTGATTTAACATGACGATTAGAATTACCTGAGCAAATAATCATGTAGTCAGCAAAACTGGCTTTTTCGGTGATATTAATAGAGATAATATCTCTGCCTTTCATGTTTTCAATTGTTTCTATAACAAATGCGTTAAGTGCTTCGGTTTGCAAGGTACTTTCCTATTTTTTTCAATGTTAAAAGGAGGGCAATCAATAGTGAATATTTATATTACGCCCAATCGGCGAATATTAACATTAATTCGCCCATAGGTTAACGATAAAGCTGATTTTTGTTGATAAAAGCTAACACTGGCTCAGCAAGTAAGTGTTGACAATTGCTTTTCTTAGCTAAACGGGCACGAATGTCGGTAGACGAAATGTTGAGGTTTATCTTACCTTTAAGTTCGGATTCATCATTGTTACTCGTTCGGAAATTGTTACTTTCTTGCTGTTGTTGCGGTACAAAAATAATCCCGCCTGAGGGTTTGTTTTTTAGTGCGCTAATATCACTGCACTGGTGTTGTGCGAGTAACGCTCTGGTTTCATCGTTTAACGAGTCGAGCTGATAATTGGGCCGTGTGTTTACTACCAAATGACATAAGCTCAATATTTTTTGATAGTGGTGCCATGTAGTAAACGTGAGTAGTGAATCTAAACCAATAATAAAAAACAACCGTTGCTGTGGGTATTCTGCGGCTAACGCTTGTAAGGTGTCTACCGTATATGAATGACCACGACGGGTGAGCTCGCGTTGATCACATGAAAAGCAGGGGTGTTGTTTACAGGCTAATTCGACCATGGTAGCGCGATGCTCGGCACTAATGTTTGGGCTGGATTTATGAGGCGGAATGTTGGTTGGGATCAGCAGAATTTTATCTAACGATAAAAATTGTGCGACCCGCAACGCTGGCTCGGTGTGTCCTAAATGGATGGGATCGAAGGTACCCCCTAAAATGCCAATGTCAGTCATGCTGTTTATTGTTAACCGTTTCGTGTGAGGTTAATGATACTTATATTTTTAATGATATTCATAGTTAAGGGAAAAATGTTGGGTTGTTTCCCCGTGGTACAGGGTCACGCAGAGATCAGCTAATAAAATAAAGGCATTAAATTCGCTACTGGTTTTACTGAGCAAGTCAATATCGGCCAGACGTGACATCGCCCGTTTCACATTAGCCAAGCTAATGTGGGTTAGCGCGTGTTGGTATAAAGGCTTGCGCTTATCCCATACTCGGTACTCTTTATAAATATCGCTGAGTGCCGTACCCTCGCTAATTTTAGTTAACATCGCGTACAGTTGGGTTATTTCTTTATGAAAAACCCAAATCAATTTTGCCGGGGCAGTGCCTTCTTGCTGAATTTTATCGAGCATGGTGACGCACTTTTTACATTGGCCGAGTAACAAGGCATCAATAATTTGAAAAGGATTGAATTTGGCTTGGTTGATCACCAACTGCTCGGCATCACTCAAACTGATGGCTTGACCAGCAGGAAATAATAACGATAGTTTTTGCAGCTCTTGCGCTAATGCCGGTAAATTTCCCTCGAATAGCTCGGTCATTAATAACGACAATTCGGGGGATAAATTAACCTGTAAACTGCGGGCTTGGCTTTGTAACCAACGGGGTAGTGCCTTGGCGTCAATGTCATAAAGCGGTAAATAGCAGCCTAACTGGCTTACCTGTTTAAACCACTTTCGATTGGCGCTCGGGCCATCTAGCTTCTCGCCGTGAAAAATAAAAATAACATCTTGTACGGCGTGTGGCCCTTTGGCATCGGCGATTAAACGCTCAGCCAGTGCTAACATCGCTTTGTTGCCAGCATCGCCGAGTTTATTGGTGCTAAAGTCCACTTCAATAATACGCTGGCTGGCAAATAAACTCATTGATTGATATTCATCCATCAATTGATGCCAGTCAAAGCTATTATCAACACTAAAGCGAATTAATTCACTAAAGCCTTGCTGATTAGCATGCTGCTTAATAGTGGTTAAACTATTATCTTTTTGCCACGGCTCATCACCAAAGACCAGCCACACCGGGATAAATCCTTGGTTTAACGTTTGTAGCAGTTGGTTATGATATATTTTCATTAGTCATCCGCTAGCGTTGAATGTGCGCCATATCGCGTAATATTTTATCCGCCGCAGAGCGCCTCATTTCACTTAATAGCAATGATAGCTCACGCGATTTAGCCAGTGCTAAACTGGGATCATCTTGATAATCACGGTTGAGCTCAAAGGTGAAATCTTGAGGCTCTTCGTTAGCAAAACGTAATTGATAATGCACCGCATAAATAAGTTCGTATTCCGCGACTTGTCCATTTTGAAAAACGGACAAGGTCCGGCGATCTAACTTATCAGACATTATCCGTAATTCAGGCACCTGCGCATTTTTATGGGCGAGTACCTTCACTTGGTTACGGGTTAAATGCTGCTTGAGCTTACGGGTTAATTCACCATGAACATCACTAGAGCTCACATAGAGTGTTTGCAATTGTTCATTCAGTAAATAGTCACCGCGCAGTTGAAAGCCACAACTACTCACTAAACCAATTAGGCAAAGTAAGCCAGTTACCACAATACGTTTGCTGGTAAAGGCAGACAGCTGTGCTGATAAAGCAGCGAAATTCATCTTAGTTCGCCACAATATTAAGTAGTTTACCCGGAATATAAATTACTTTACGGATAGTATTACCGTCGGTAAATTTAAGTACCCCTTCATCCGCTAAGCCGGCAGCTTCTACTACTTCTTTACTGGCATCGGCGGCCACGGTGATTTTGGCACGTAACTTACCGTTTACTTGTACGATGATCAGTTTTTCATCTTCAACCAAGGCTTTTTCATCGACTACGGGCCATGAGGCGTCTTCAACCGCTTCATTACCACCACCAATTTGTTGCCATAAGTAATGACACATATGCGGCGTAATTGGCGTTAACATCAGTACTAGCGCACGCAGTGCTTCTAACATTACCGCTTGGTCTTCTTTGGTTGCTACTGACGCTTTACTTAAATGGTTCATTAGTTCCATCATGGCAGCAATAGCGGTGTTAAAGGTATTACGACGACCAATATCATCGGTGACTTTAGCAATGGTTTTATGCAATTCACGACGTAGTTTTTTCTGATTGGCATTTAGCGTTAAGC
>Ga0105359_10004286_pt1 | contig 11426 bp, 5 predicted proteins | sample GOMGulsemesocosm_6_FD_83659 | JGI IMG/M metagenome (GOLD analysis project Ga0105359, IMG submission 83659) | Methane-oxidizing microbial communities from mesocosms in the Gulf of Mexico - GOM8C Gulf of Mexico | ecosystem: Environmental > Aquatic > Marine > Cold seeps | place: Gulf of Mexico... | reverse complement strand
CAAAATTGACTACTATTACCAATATCATTAATAGTAAATTTATTTAGAACTTCCGTTATTTTTTTAGCTCGGTACAATCTTTCATCATGCTCAGGGTGTGCTAGTTTTGTTTTTTTGTGGTGATAAAATAAGATCACATCCTGAGCATCAATTCAACTTAATTCCTTAAGATCCAACCACCTAATCGACATTAGGTGGGCTTTGTGTTTTCTTACTTCTAAGCTACATGATTAATTACAGGTGTGACAAGTGACGTTGACAAGCTAGCGAGTTGCTGGGCACTGCTGACCGAACCGAGTGATTCATCGGCATTAAAGGACACCATTGCTTTGGTTAACAGATTTAAACGTCGCGCCTCACCGTCAGACGAGACCTCTTGAACTGCTACAGCCTCTTGAACAACGGTAACATCATCAACCTGTTGGAAGCGACTATCGTCTTGACTGACATCGACCAGCCACTGTTCAAGATCCGTCGTAGTCAGCGTTTGATCGGAAAACTCCACACCACCTGCAAGTTGCCCAGAAATAAACGAAGACAGCTCTCTCACATCAAAGGTAGTTTGAGTAATATCCGGCACGACGAGACTATATAGAGTGTCATTGCCACGATTAAAGTTAAGAGTTAACCCTTCGGCTGATGAAGCCAACGACAGCTGTACTTGATCAGCGTTGATATCAGTTAAAGATATTCCCTGATTACCATTAATATCAACAAAGATACGCGGAATATAAGACTGGTTATTCACTCGAGCCTGAAGGTAAGCCGTCGTATCGTCTATCAGCCAAGTTCTGTCTTCTCCTTGGAAGGCAATATAAGCGGGTTTACCAGTAACGCGAGCCAATACTCTACCATTTGCTAACTCAATATTGAAGACCTTGAGAAGGTTCGGATAGGTTATATCACGCTTAATCAAGATCTCTTCGATACCGTAGTTTTCGATAACCAGAGTGTCTTTACCCAAAGCAAAGTCCGCCCTAAATGGAGCACTCAGTTCGATGTTTACGACTCGCTCTGAGTTACCAATAACCACGGTATCATTGCCTTCACCAGTAACAATAAACTGATTTCGATCAATATCACGGGCACTGTACTCACGAGTACCAGCATTGACATCAAGACTGTTAGAGGAGCCTTCGGTTGCAACGATGATATCATCACCGGCACCGGTATTGATGTAACGTCCAGCGACCTTTCCAAAACGATCTGAGTAGAAAACATCATCACCGCCACCGAAGGCTATATTTAATGGCCCACTCATCGAACTTGCTTTCGTGAATATGTTCCAATCACGACCTACATTTTTTGCTCCAATAAGAAGACCCACCTGATCGGCCACACGTGTATAGATATCACTTTGAGTAGCCGCTACTAGGTCAGAGCCATCAGTTTCTGAGAAATTGATCTGCTGGAAACGACGACTAAAGTCCAAAGCCAAATCAAATAGATCCGTCTGCCCTGCATTCAGCTTTTCTGCCCACACAGTATCAACAAATACAAGCTCTCCGTCTAAGTTTCTTGCTTCAAGTTCATTATTGTCATTGATGGTAAATGTCAATGAATCTAAACCAGATACACCTTTAATACTTAATGTATTAGCAAGGCTATTTTCGGTGATTTTGGTGTAGGATCCGACACTCTCATACTCAACAAGTATATTATCGCTACCGTTGGCGGCAAGAGAAGCGAAGTCATTGCCCAGTTGGAATACCAGTTGGTTATCAACAACCGAAACTGCCCCTTTTGAGGTTATTTCATTGCCTTGTCTATCGACTAAACGCACACTATTAGGATCAAGGGTAAGGAATGATTTATCATCACCAAGTACATCTATCGTTAATTTTCCATCTTGCCATTGTCCTAATTTACTTGAAGCGGACACGGCTTGGTGTGAGTCACTGCTTACTTGAATTAACTGTCGATCGGTAATCCGTGAATTACTGATCGTATAAAGATCATTACCTTCACCTCCTGAAAGGTGATGACGACCAACTCGGCTTATCAGATGATCATCGCCCTCTTTACCAAACAATTGATCTTGTCCTGATTGAGCAACGAGTAAATTATCCCACCTATCACCGATAACTTGATCAGAGCCGCGTCCAGCGATAATAGTATTAAAATTGATAAAAGATGCATTGAATGCGCCAGTGATTTGGCCATATTTAAGCCCAACATTAACATCCTCAGCAACGGCACTTAAATCGAGAGTATCATTACCTGCTAGGTTGATAAACCTACTATTATCTCCAGTTTTAATAATCCGAAGGGTACCATCATTCAGCGACGTGGTTACCTCAGCTCGGCTATCCACATTAACCGTTATATTCAGTGGGGACTGTATGCCTGCATTTAAAATAAAAGGCTTATCATAGCTTAGGTTTCGTCCTTCTAATACCACGGACTCGATCCCATTTATTTTGTAAACTCCATGTCCGGAAGAGCGGTAATCGTCTAAAGTAAATTTGAATGGTGCATCTCTCTGAGCCCAAGATCCATAGCGTTCTAATGACTGACCCTTTAAAATTAACGTATCATAGCCGTCACCGCCGTCTATCGTTTTTATCCCAATAGTGCCAGATGTTGTATCTTCAACAATAATAGTGTCATTACCTGCGCCAGCATCGAAAGTGCCACTCACTTCATGGCCGGCTCTTATCACATTGTTTTGTTCATCACCTGTGATTCTGTAGTTTCCATACTGGGTCAAACTTAGATTCTCGATACCGCTGATATCTGTTCCACTTTGGAACATGGTATAGAGCTGAGCCTGTACAAATCGATTCGGATCAAAGAACCCTCGGATAAACTCCTTCCCATTAGGCACATTGTGACGGGAGATAGCATCGCCGAAGTCTGATAATTGCAAAACGCTTTTATGAACGACTGAAGTGTTTCCATCATTGATCTTATAGAGATTGACACCATCAGTAAAGTAAGTATCACCAACGTCCGTTTTGTCTATAAACCAAAGCTCTTTTCCTATCACTTCTGTCGCAAAATCGTTAGATAACGGATCTGAATTAGAGAATAATCCTTCTAATTCATCCTGAATCATTGACTCATTACGATCAATGCTAGCGGAGGAATCACCAGTAACATAAGTAAAAATAGAACGATTTGAAAAGCTGCTGGTTTTTTCCCATAATTGGCTCAATGATTGAACATCAAATTTATATTGCTCATCGACACTGAGCTGAATAATATCTTCATTCAGATCAACAGTGAAATCGCTGAATGCTATATGATCAGTCCATTGCCAAGCTCCTGAGCGAAATAGGGCACCATGGTCACCCTCTGACACCAAAACAGGTGGTCTATAATTTAATTCTAATTGGGTTCCAATATGTGTTGTTCTTGTGGGTGTGTGGATGAGTAAGGTATCATTGCCACTCCCGCCATCTGCCACAGTATCAACGATTAATTCAAGATTGATGGTGTCATCTCCTTCCTCTCCAAATACCTGATCCACACCGAATCCGCCATCCAGATAATCGTTACCTGCACCACCGTAAAGATAATCGTTACCTGCACCACCGAAAAGGGAATCATCACCATCACCACCGTAAAGATAATCGTTACCAGCTCCAGCCAGTAAAATATCATTCCCCGCAAGACCATTAAGGGTTTTGTTACCTTCTCCCAACACATTAATCAGATCATCTGCAGGCCCCGTCTCTAACACTTTATCACCAAATGTATTATCGATAAGGGCGATACGTAAGTTAGCTATATCTTCTTTTGCCTTATCGGTTAATTGACGCGTTATCTCTTTTGCTTCAATTTTCTTCTGCACAGCCTCATCGTCGCCAAGTTCTGCAGCTTCTGGATCAATATGAAACTCCAGTACGTCATAACCTTGTTCTTTGTAAGTGTCAGCTAGGCCATCAATATAACTTTTAAACTCTGCGGAGGTGATATAATCATTAAAATCAGCTTGTAGCTTTTCTGTCGGCGTTCGAGTATCCACCGCCTCGGTAAAGAATCCAATCAGATCGCTGAATAATCCAATCACAGTACTGACCAGATCGACGACAAAGGACACCGCCGTACCAATACCTGGAATGAAGTCCAGACCGGTACTGACGGCATCTAAAACTAACGTTACCGAATCCAGTGCCGCCATAACCCCAAACATGGCAGCGCGGCCATGATTACCACTGAGACGAGCATCATTGGCTGCCATGGAATTTTTAGTGATAGACAGAGCACCTAAACCAACGCTGATAATACCACCGACAATCGGCGCAAAACGAGCCGCTTTTTTGGCCGTGGCTGTACCTAAATTTTTAGCCACTTTCTTGGTAACCAATTCAGCAATATTGGCGACACCTTTACCAATACCCAGCGCGCCACCTGCAATTCTCAATCTTGCACCCGTCGCTATCTTGTCATAATCGGCTCTGCTGATATCTCCATTCTGATAGTCACCCCAAGCAGTATCCAATTTAGCATCTCCAGCTGCAATGCTCACGCCGCCTTGAGCAATACTAAAGCCAGAACCAATAATCTTTACACCTTTACCCACTTTTGCTAATGTTTTTTGGGTTTTACTCAATCCCTTTAGCTCAACTTTGGCACGTTTTAATTCATTGGCTGAGATATAAACCTGTGCCCCTAATTTATCTTTCGGTGATAATGAATTATGAAGCGTTATCGATTCACCTGAAATAGTATTAATGTTGACATCACGACGTTGACGGTAAGCCACATCAATATCGACGCCATAGGTTTTTTTATACAGCTTATTCGCTTCGAGGGTTCTATTCCATGCTTTAACATCCGCTCTTAACTTAGTCTTTAGACTCACCACATTACGAACACGATTGATGCCAACGCTGTTTTGGGTGAAGCTTTGTGCCAAACCGGGCAAACCGGGGATAAAGCCACCCACCGAAGAGCCTGCTCCAGAGATGTAATCACTATAGCGCACTAAATCATTATCATTGCCAAGCAGCACCTGAGCGTTAAGACCTGGATCATAAGTAGGGCCACTGACACCTGCAGCGGCGAGTGGTGCTGCACCGACCGTACTGATGTCACCGTCACCATCCAATGCCTGCTGAAATTTGGTTATTTCCGCTACAATCTCTGGATCATCCTTCAGAGATACCACGGCGGCAATGGTCTCAGCATCTGCACCACTTTCGGCTAGCGCACTACTCATCGCATCAAAGATAGCCAGAGGATTGAGAGCATCAGGACTTTGAACGCCGCCGATAAGTAAACTACTCAGTTGTTTCATTACTGCACTTTGAGCGTTGCTATCAAATTCTAGCTCGTTGTCTGTATTAAGATTATTGTTCGGTATTGGCATTTGCCATTCCTTATATCGTTTAAAAATTAAAGTGCTTAAGTGAAGCACTGAGGTTAAAACATACGTTTTAAAACATACGCTTTAAATCAGCTGCCTTGCTGAAGATGCCAAAGCTTGGCGTACATGCCTTGTTTGGTGAGCAGTTCATCATGACTGCCTTGTTCAATGAGACGTCCTTGGTCAAGCACCAAGATACGATCAGCGTGGCGTAATGTGTTGAGTCGGTGGGCGATGCTGATCACGGTTCGTCCCTGCGTAAAGGACTCCATATTGGCCATCACCGCAGCTTCAGATTCATAATCAAGGGCACTCGTCGCTTCATCCAAAAGTAAAATTCGCGGGTTAGTCAGTAGCGCACGTGCCAGTGCGATCCGCTGGCGCTGGCCACCTGATAACAGGCTGCCTTTCTCACCGACCTGAGTTTGATAACCTTGTGGCATCTCACAGATAAATTCATCGGCACCGGCAAGTTGCGCAGCGTGTTGTACTTGCTCATCGCTGGCTTGTGGGTCACATAAGCGGATATTGTCGGCGATAGAGCCTGAAAACAAGATGCTCTCTTGCGGTACGACGCTCATCTTTCGGCGTAACTCGACAGGATCGGTGACCGCCAAATCGATGCCGTCAATCAGCACTTGACCATGCTGTGGGGTATATAAGCGTTGCAGCAGCTTTACTGCAGTGGATTTACCTGAGCCAGACGGGCCTGTGATGCCAATAAATTCACCGCTTTCTATGGTCAGATCCAAAGCCGATAGCACCTCTTGGCTTTGTTCATTGTAGCGAAACCGCACCTGATTAAATTCCACATGCCCGGTTAGATTAGGTATTGACGCCATACCATCACTGGTAGCTTCCTGAGGCTCTTCTAAAATGTCACCGATCCGTCTCAGGGCGATCAAGGTGTGTTGAAAATCTTGCCACACCTGTGCCAGACGTAAAATAGGCTGAGTAACATGCCCAGATAGCATATTAAAGGCCACTAGCCCACCCGGCGTCAGAGAGCCTTCCATCACAAGGGTCACGCCCCACCACAAGACCACTGCCGAAGTGATCTTCTGCACCAGACCTATACCTTGTCCTGCCCAAATCCCTGTGATTTGAGCGCGGAATCCTGATTTTACATGGGCTGCTAATTGCCGTTGCCACTGATGTAAAAATCGTGGCTCCGTAGCCGTTGTTTTTACTGTTTCTATCCCCGTCACTGTCTCTGCCAGAAAGGCGGTGTTGTCTGCACCTAACTCATACTCGTGCTTTACCCGCGATCTCAGCATGGGGCCAATAGCCAACCAAAATAGGAAGTAAATCAGTAAAGAACCGAGCACTATCCAAGTAAGTGGGGCTGCGTAAGAAAACATCACGGCAATAAACAGTACGACAAACGCCATATCCAATAGCATGGTGAGCGCGGAACCAGTCAGGAATTGACGCACCTGATTTAGCTCCCGGATCCGAGAAATAATGGTGCCAGTGGCGTTTTCTTGGAAAAATTGGCTCGGGAGTGCCATCAGATGCTGATACAACCTGCTCGTTAGCTCAGCGTTAATGCGACTGGCGACATTGGCAAACAGCCACGAGCGTATAAACCCATAGAGAGGTTCAAACAGCGCTAACGCTAATAGCGCAATGCCCAATACCTGCATACTGGAAAGCCCACGACTCACGAGCACCCGATCGATGACATTTTCGAACAGAATAGGCGTCACCAGTGGGATCAACTGCATCATCAAAGAGACCAGCACCACATAACCAAACTGTTTACGGTGTTTTTTAATGGTAGGTAGGAACCAGCGAAATCCAGATGTGGCCTTATTGGCTGTATCGGAGATTTCAGCCAACAGCAGCGTATTGCCCTGCCACCGCGCCAGTAATTCCGCAAATGAATATTGACAACGCGACGCCTGACTTGATTGAGACAGGATCACCCCCTCCTCATTGACCTCTTCTAAGATCAACCATCCCTCTTGGGTTTCCAGCAAGGAAGGGAGGGGAAGTGTGGCCAGTCGCGAACGGTCCGATTGAATAATTCTAGCGCGTAATCCAATCCATTGTGCACAACGACATAGATCGATAGCGTTGATCGTCTTCTCACCACTGCCTAAACGGTGTTCAAGCTGTTTGGCGTCGGCCACCTGACCAAAGTCAGCGGCGGCCCGCACCAAGGTTTGCAAAGATGCTTGTATATCGTGACAAGCTGCAGGCTGTTTAGCAACGTCATATTGTGTCATTACCGTTCCCTCAACGCTTCAGATTGATACTGTTGCAAAGGGCTAAGTAGGTAGTCGATGACACGTCGCTCACCCGTGCGTATTTCCGTGTTGATAGTCATTCCCGCTTGCAGTGGAACCTGTTGTTCACCAACCAGGATATGATGGCCTAACAAGACAATTTTAGTGGGAAACACCAACCCCAACTGTTCATCTTCCACCGCATCCTTGGACAGGTGAGAAACCGTCCCGGAAATGGTGCCATAACGGGTATAAGGGAAAGAATCTATTTTTATCTCCACCGATTGACCGGGATGGACAAAACCCACATCTTTATTAAGCACCATCACCTCTGCTTCCAAGGGCGCATTATCGGGCACTAACACCATCAGTTGCTGAGCCGCTTGTATGGCACCGCCAAGGGTATGGATAGCCAGTTGTTGCACCACGCCGTCAACGGGTGCAACGATGGTATGCAGACGTCGACGTTCTTGCTGCTGGATCAGCTGCTGGGAGATCACAGCAAGGCTTTCTTCCACCTCAGCCAGTTTGACGAAGTAGTTCAAACGTTGATCGGCCAAGAAGCTGTCACGTTTCTGTATCAAGATGTTATTTTGAGCCTCAAGAACGTTCAGATCTTCTTGTTTTCGAGCCAAGTTGAGTTGCAGCTGCAGCGCTTCTTGTTCCTGTATTAACAGCTCCATACGTGGAAATTGATCTTTCTTAACTAATATTCGACTGGCAGTAATGCGGGTTTCCACATTCGCGATAAGGTTGGCTAATGCGGCTATCTCTGCCTCAATCGCCGATTGACTCGCTTTATTGGCTTCTAACTCTCGCTCAAAGTTTGCCAGTTTCTGCTTTAATTGGTCCCACTCACTGCGTAGATACAGCGCGGTTGATTGACGTTCTTGCTCGGTAAATTTCTCCGATAAAGAGAGCGCCTGCAATGGCTGTGGGCTCTGTAGCGCCTGTAGTCTGGCTTGCTCTAATTCACGGTAACGTTGTTGTTCTTTAAGCTCTTTAATTTGAGCATCGATGCCTACCGGATTCAGGGTAAATAACACTTGCCCCTGTTTTACCTGCTGACCATTTTTCACCTTAATAGCCGTGATTTCTCCCGCCTCGACACTTTGGATCATTTTGGAATGACTAGAGACAAGCAGACGCCCAGAGGCCCTTGCGTAGATCTCAAGATGGCCAATAACAGACCACACTAATGCGCAGACAATCAGAGCGACCAAGGAAAAAGCACTACGACGAGCCCATGGCGATGGCGAGCGTTCTATAATTTCTAAATAGCCGGGTTGGAATTCATATTCATCTTGTGTGCGCACAGTAAGAGCAACTTGCTTATGCTGTTCTTGCCATGACTGCCATAGCGTAGTGAAAAATCGTTTACTCATAACAGCGTCTCTTTACTTAAATTTTGTTGTAATTCCCAGAGTCGAGCGTAGGTACCACCTTGGGTAAGCAATGCATGATGCTCACCCGATTCGGTAATACGACCTTTTTCTAAGGTGATAATTCGATCGCAATTGCGAACCGTGGTGAGTCGATGAGCAATAATTATCACCGTTCGACCTTGGGCTATTTGTGCCATATTGGCTTGCACAATGGCCTGTGATTCATCATCGAGTGCACTGGTGGCTTCATCAAAGATGAGAATGCTAGGGTTATTAACCAGCGCTCGGGCAATCGCCACTCGCTGACGTTGGCCACCAGAGATAGAGCGCCCGGCTTCGGACAGAACGGTATCGTAGCCTTGCGGCATCTTCAGAATAAAATCGTGAGCACCTGCTAATTTCGCGGCTTCCACCACCCGTTCAAAAGAGATACTGGGGTCGTGCAGCGCAATATTTTGGCGTACAGTGCGATTGAACAAGAAATTCTCTTGCAATACCACGCCCACGTTTTGTCGCAGTTGATGTGCATCGATCTGCGCCATCGGGACACCATCAAGCAAGATAGAGCCACTATCCGGGCTATACAGTTTCATCAGCAGGCGTGCCAGTGTGGATTTCCCCGAGCCAGATGGCCCCACGACACCAATACTCTCGCCGGCTTTTATCTCTAGATTTATACCATCGAGAACAGGGGGCAGATCCGGTCTATATTTAAACTCCAACCGCTGTAATAGATAGTGGCCTTTAAGTTGAGTCGGCATATCTGCCAATTGTTGGTCCTTATCCACCGGCATATTCAACATTTCAGCCAACTTATCGACAGCAACCCGAGCTTGAATAAACTGCTGCCACAAGTCGATAAGCTTGGCCATTGGTTGGGTCACATGAGAAACCATCATGTTAAAAGCGATAAGCTGACCGATAGTGAGTTTGAGATCCATCACTAAAGTGGCCCCAATCCAGATAACCAATACACTCGTCACCTTTTGTAGCAAGGTGACGCTGTGACTAACTGCAGCGCCCAGCGTTTGGGTGCGAAAGCCTGCGTCGACCATCTCTTGAGTTTGGCTCTCCCATCGGCGGCGCATCTGCGGCTCTACCGCCAGACTTTTAATGGTTTCTGCTGCGCTGACAGATTCGTTTAGAAATGAGGTATTTTGCGCGGAGGTTTGAAACTGGCGCTCGATCCGTTGTTGCAATGGCGAGGTACTTAAATAGGCCACTAAAAAATACACCGGTAACGTCGCTAACACGATAGCCGTTAGTAGTGGAGAGATATAAGCCATCACGGCAAAGAAGACGAAAGAAAAGAGTACATCAACGCCAAGCGTCAGCATCGAGCCGGTAAGAAAACTGCGGATACTGTCGAGTTCTTGCACTCGAGTAATAATAGCGCCAACTTGACGATTCTTGAAATAAAGCAATGGTAGCGCCAGCAGATGCTGAAATAACTTGACGCCGAGGTTGATATCAATACGACTGGTGGTGTGAACAAACAGGTACTCTTTCAAGCCAGTAATAATCACTTCAAAAATACCCACGATAACCAGGGTAAAGACCAGTACATCGAGTGTGGATAACGCATTGTGAACCAGTACTTTGTCCATCACCACTTGAAAAAACAGAGGTGTTGCTAAGGCAAGTAACTGGATCATGAGTGACAGCAGTAAAACATCCGTTAATAGCTTACGATGACGAACAAATTCAGGGATAAACCAAGTAGCATCAAACCGAGCCGCTGGTTGATGTAATAGGATAACTTTAGCGCTCCAGCATGCCTTTAACTCGTCAATAGTAAGCAATTGTGGTTGCTCACTATCATAATATTGGACTAATGCTTGTTCATCTGATAAGCGAACTAACAGGGCAAATCCTTTGTCAGGGTGCCAGAACGCTAAGGGTAACGGGGCTTTTTTTATGTTCTTAAACGATAGGTTGGCAAGCTTGAATTGCACATTATAATGCTTCGATAAGCGTTTAATTTGTTTCTTAAGCGTGTCTTCCGGTGGTGGTTCATCATCTATATTATCTACATCTAACCTGGATAATTGCACCAATAGTTTGCAACAGGATAGTGCCGACTTTATGGATGTTATTGATTTATTCATAATCTATAAAACTAACCTCTCGCTTTAAAAAGTTTGCAACATTATTGATAATATTTGCAACACGAAAAAATCATGAAGAACCCTATTCACTAAGGCTTGCGAGAACAAGAAAAAGATAGATTTCATTCATCGCACACTTCATTCTCTCTCGTTTTAGACTCGCTTTGAAACTCTCTTCATTTTTCAGCAAGTTAAAACTCATTTGTCTGACCCTTGCAAAACTTTCCACCGCTTCTGATAAAAGTTCAATTTATAATGATCTTGCCGTGGGGTTAATAGTGCGAGTGTGTTTTTATTTTTTATAAACATAGAGTTATTTTCTGTTTGTCGAATTTTGGAAGCATTTTATATTAAACATATTTAAATACAAATAATTCTCAATACCACT
>Ga0105359_10004285_pt1 | contig 11427 bp, 8 predicted proteins | sample GOMGulsemesocosm_6_FD_83659 | JGI IMG/M metagenome (GOLD analysis project Ga0105359, IMG submission 83659) | Methane-oxidizing microbial communities from mesocosms in the Gulf of Mexico - GOM8C Gulf of Mexico | ecosystem: Environmental > Aquatic > Marine > Cold seeps | place: Gulf of Mexico... | reverse complement strand
GCTTCAGGTATTTCGCGTTTAAAATTACCATCTATTGTTTTTGCCGTACTTTTCATATCGATTGTATTTTCTTCATCAAGTGCAGTTTGCAGTGTCTGAAAGTTTTCTTGCAATAAAGCGACAGTTTGCTCAAAGCGATTATTTTTCATAATATGATTGAAGCTGATTTTTGTAGTCTCAGTACCTGCTAAAAGTTCTTCGGTATTATTTAATGAAGCGTTAAGAGCTTGCCAAATATCTCCAGACAGCTGAGATACATCTATCGTTAAATCACGTAAACCCAAGTAATCATAAAATTCTTGAACTGAAACTGTAATCTTTTCAATGGCAGCTTCTCCCGTCTCATCATCTAGAAAAGATTCAAGCTGGTTGTTCACTAATAACTCGCGATAATTACTTCCTGTGTCTCGATAGTCAGTATTCCAGCCCTGCACAATAATATCCGCGCGGCGTAACAGTTCAGTACTAAAGCCTGTTAGAAGCTGGCATTTGCGGGTATTGGCAAGGTACTCGTTTATTATGCCTGCTTTAACCAATGATTGGCTGGCAGCATCTTCGAATAAAGAAACTTCTAGTGCTAATAGACCGACATACTTAAAACTCAAGCTTGAAAAAGTTTCTGCAGTGATTTCACTATTGTCGGCGAGTAAGCTATCAATTTTAGTACGTACTGTGGCTATATAGTCAGTACCGCGTAAGCGGTAGGAGTCGATAAACGTGTAGGTTGGAAAGAGCTCACTATTAACCATTGGGCCAAAACGATAAGGTAATAGTTCAAACCAAGCTTGGTTCGTTTGTTGCCACTGGTTTTGTAACGCGGTCAAATTATCTTCAGTCGTATTAGCCGTGATACAGAAATTTTGACTATCAGTAATTAGCTGATCTACTTGCTGCTGAAAACGAGTAGCGGCTGGAATAATCGTATTATCGATCACTTCCGTTGCAGCGATGTTCAGTTCACTATTATGGCTATTAAGAGATGAGCTGCTGCCACCACATGCCGTTAGTAGAAAACTTATGCAAATTAGAATGCATATCGGTAAAAATCTATTCATTGTATAAACCTAAATAATACTATTTTTAAAATGTTAACTATTACTCGATAACACTGAAATCATATGGTTATCCCAACTAGCTTTGGCAAAGCCAAGGCTCTTTTCTCTTTCAAGCTTAAGATTAGCTGCATTGATCTGGCGGATTTTACCTGCAGAGTTAGATAAAACGAAATATTTATTATCTTGGCTGATCGTTAGTCCACAAACATCATGAAAGGCATGGTAGCCCTGCAAAGATAAGTCATCTAGGTGCCAAAACATGGCCAGGTCACCTTTGGGGCTTGTAAAGGCAACTATTCGATGTTGATTATTGATCGCCACACTGCCCATATAGTCGTTGAGTTTAGTGGTTAAAGTTTCTGGCGCGTGCAGCATTTGAATATTCTCACCCGGTTTATGAATGGCGGCTAATGGGGTTAGTTCATTATGCTTCATACCCTTGCGTTGAACTTGAAGGGCGATGGCGACAGTGCCGTCGTCGGCTACATCAAGATGGCGGATACTGGCTTTTTTTTCCGCAACAAAATATTCACTTATCAATGCACCATTACGACTATCGATATAGGTTAAACTTGAACGCATAGACTCAAGGTTGAGAATTTTACGTCCTGAATCTGGGTGTGTTAATAGTCCGCCATTGGCAATGACTAGGGTTAAACCGTCTGGCATTAAGGCAATTTCATGTGGGCCTATTCCATGGCTATCAAACTCATTTATTAGCTCAAAGCTTTGCGCATCACGTACTGTAACTTTTCCTCGGCCGCTACTGATTTCGGATTCAGTACAAAATATAAAATTGCCATCGGCGCTAAAACAACCGTGGCCCTGCATGTGTCTGTCAGTTGCACTGGTGAAGTGGCCGTCTAACTCACCGCTTATAAGGTTTAAACGAATACCTTGCGTACCTGGGCGACGGGCAAACATAATGATATGTTCGGGCTTTGCTTGATTTTGTGCTAAACCATGGCCACGGAAATTGGCGAGTGCGAGATCATTTTTTCGATTATTGGGATTTACCCAGCCAAGAGCGTATTCATCGGGTTTGCGCCCTTGGGCAGACAACCAAATTTCTGGCTCGCTTTTTTCATCAGCCAGGCCAAACCAATCCCAGGCACTGTGACAAGTACTGGGTAATGAACTGGCTAGGGTAAGCGCACCAGAGGTTAATAAACCGCGGTTAAACTTGCGGCGGGATATAGTATTTTTCATAACGAGCTATCGATACTAAATTTATCTCTAAAGAGATTGTTATAGTGAATTCACAAACCGAATCAAACTATCCCTGTCTGATTGAGTGAGCTGGACAAAATATTTTTTTGCTTGCTCGGCTTCACCGCCATGCCATAAGACAGCTTCTTCTATGCTGCGTGCGCGACCGTCGTGCAAAAATACTTTACTACCATTGATACTTTCTAATAAACCAACTCCCCATAAAGGGGCCGTGCGCCACTCATTGCCTGTCGCTAAATAATCTGGACGTCCGTCGGCCAATTCTGGCCCCATGTCGTGCAGCAATAAGTCGCTATAAGGCCAGATCACTTGCGCAGACAAGTGCGGAGCATCGTCACTTTTTTGTGTGACGAATCTAGGATTATGGCATTGATTACAGCCAGCTTGGTAAAACAATTCACGTCCGGCCATGACCGACTCATTTTGGCTATTGCGTCTTTTTACTGGAGCAAGATCACGATTAAAGTTAATTACTAGCTCTAACAAGTTATCCGGTAATTCAACCCCTTCTTTGTCATTACCGTTAGGAATTTTTAAACAAGCCGCTTGTAAATCTGTGCAAGGTTGTTTCGGCGCTAAGGAGTTAGTAATACCTATATCGTTGGTAAATGCCCCGCCGACTATCATGGCCAAGGTTGGCTTATTGCTTTTTAAACCAAAACGACCCACCACTGTGGCTTGCTTCTCGACATCCCAAACTTTATTCACACGTCCTGATATACCATCGTTATTTTTGTCGTCTGCATCTGTTAATGCAATGAGATCCTGTTCAGCAATTAAGCCTAATAAACCCATGCCGTGAATGGTGGGTGCGACTCGTATACTGTATTGGGTATCTTCTCCTAATGGGCCATAACCGAGATATTGAAAATCTAGCTCGGGTTTGCGTAAAGAAACCTGATGTTGGTCTGGATAGGTGAAGGTTTCCTCTATCCAATTTATATGTACATAGGCTTCTGGTGGCACGTCATGTTTTATCGTGCCTGGCTTTTGCGAGTGTCTTAATTGATGTGCCAAAGAAACCGACTGCCCTTGAATCTGATCGCCGTACATTGGGTGAGGAATAACTCCGGCTTGCTTAATAAATTCAGAATTTGCTGATAAATCTTGTTGGTCGAATACCTTACTTAAACGTACTAAGGTTCCACGGATCGGTGTTTCGTTATTGCTCGGGATGAAACCTTTGCCACCTTTAATATGACACATTAAGCAGGTACGAGCGTTATATATTGGCCCTAAACCATCGCGAGCAAAAGTCACGGTGGGCGCTTTTACCCATGGTTGATTTGCTAAAGCTTTACCTGCGTGAAAATTGGGCTTTAATTTGTCGGCTAGATTGGCTGCAGGTAATTGCAAACTGGGTTGAATGTGATTAGCGACTGTCGTTTGGCCACCAGGATTGTTTTCTGCTTCTATGAATTTAGGCGCTGAGCGCTCAAGATAACTTGCGGCAGGATCTTTAGCTTGATCGCAAGCGCTGAGAAAAATAATGCTAGCTATGAATAAAACGACTTTCATAAATCCTACTTTGCATAAAACCTATTTTGTTAAAACTAATAGGCAAAAAAACGAAAAAATAATTGTTGGCAATAAGATAGCAGAAAGCCGAGCAGAGCTCGGCTTTCTAGATCAATAAAAAAGTTATTTATTGATGTTTTTTGCTAATAAATTAGCAACCTTCCGCAGACGTTGGGTTTGCAGTATCACAACCTGATGCATCAGATTCTACTACGATACCTAGACCGAGTTGGTCGGCAGCGGTTTGAATCAATCGAGATTGAGCATTCAACGATTTAATTGTCAGCGCTACTGCACCTTCTTCAGTTGGATTCTGAATTAATACGTCAAATGGTGTTCCGGCACGAGCTGAAGTGTCGATAGCAGTATAGTTTGTTTGAGTATCAGTCAGAGCTGTAGTCGTATCTGTTACGATAGTCGTTAAGCCAACTTCTGTTAGGTAATCATTAATACCATAGCCATCAACCGCGTTAGTTGTTGCGTCATCGCTACCGTTTAGGTCACTGTCGTAACCAGCATAGGTACCATAGAAGCTGTTAGAAACCCCTTCAGCGTTCAACCAAATATCACGGTGAGTATTATCAGAGAAGCAAGAGTGCTCATCTTCTTGGGAGTTAGAAGAGAATGCGATTTGCATACGTTCACCGGCTAGCTCACCTTCAGACAGTGTGCCCATGCCGTTAAGAATTTCAGTCAGCTTAGTCTTCGCGTCTGCTTCGTTAGTAAGTGTAGTGAAGTTAGCGCGATAGTTGTTTTCATCACCGATTGCCCATTCAGCTTGCACGGCTTCAAGGTCAGCGATTAGCTTATCAACCACGACTTCTAAGTACATGTGACGTCGTGTTGCATTGGTATCAGTTGTGAAATCAGTAAGAGGGCGTTGACCACCAGCAGCAGTAGCATTTACAGCTTCATCACGGTCAGTTCCGTCAGTAGTGCTTTGGTCAGTAGTATTTAAGTCTTGACCCCAAAGCAAGAATTCAATGGCGTGATAACCACTAATTACATCGTGCTCATCTTCGGCAGCAAGACCTTTTGCCAATAATGCATCGTTAATTACGATGTCAGTATTGCCAATAATAGTATTGGTATTCGCTTGCTGAGAGGAAGCATTGGTTACATCAATAACGGCTGTGATGTCATCACCAAAACCGTGTTCAGTCACACCGATTTGATCGTTATCAAAATCGTCGCCGTCGTTACCCGTATTAACGTAATCGATTAGTGCTTCACCTAGTGGCCAAGCGTTCAAGTCACCTTCAACATCTAGAGCGTCAACTGGAGAATTACGGAAACGGTAAACTTCTGTTTGACCATATGGTTCGCGAGCAACTAACCAGGCTGTTTTAGCGGCGGTTAGATTTTCAGCTGTTGAAGTAGTCTTAAAAGTTGCAAGTGCTACTTTCAATGCTTTAGCAGTTTCAACAGAGTCGGTATAAGCCGCATATGCGATGGCAGCATTAGTATTTACAACTAGCTGAGCCTTTTCCATGTTGATAGCAGGAATAGAACTATTGTTATCATCATCGCCACCACAGGCGATTAATAAAGAAGCTGAGGTAATACAGGCAGCTAATTTTAAAAATTTCATCGCATTAAATCCTATCTAATATTGAGGGGATATTCTCAGATTGATAATTGATCAACTGAATAATAATTGAGCGGTAAGGTAATACAAATGAAAATGATTTGCAATAACGTTATTGATACGAATCTTGACATAAGGCAATACGACTCATTACCTATACTGTTTAATTAGCGTAAGATTGCGCGCAATATTGATTCCTGTGAGGTATGGGTGACTATGAAGAAAGCAGTATTTGGTCTAGCTTTATCTGGCCTAGTATTAACGAGTTTGATGGGCTGTGATGGCGATTCATCGGCGGATACCCCTGAGTTGAGTAACAAAGTGCTCTTGGGTGAAAAATTGTATTCAGATAAAAACTTGTCTTTAAATCGGACACAATCCTGTGCGACTTGCCACAATCCAGAGCACGGTTTCATCGATGAAAGAACCAATGATGCGAGTCGAGATACGGGTAATGGCTTAGTTGCGAGTGCAGGTTCATTAGGAGACAACGGTACTTCAATTGGTGATCGCAATGCCCCGACAGCTGCTTATGCCGCTTTTAGCCCTGGGTTTCATGAAGGCAGTCGTGGTCGCTCCAATAAAATTATGGCGGACTTAGATATAGGTCCCTATCAAGGGTTCATGGGCGGGCAATTTTGGGATGGTCGTGAAGATGATTTAAAAGGTCAAGCCGGTGGACCACCGACTAACCCAGACGAAATGGCAATGCCGAGCAAGACCGCTGTGGTTGATCGTTTATTAGAAGATGCTGCCTATGTTGCAGGTTTTGAATATGTCTATGGCACGGATATTTTTAATGATGTCGATAGTGCTTATTTGGCGATGGCAGAAAGTATTGGTGAATTTGAGAAAACTGATGGATTTGCGACTTTTGACTCCAAATACGATCGCACTTTCTTGAATACGAGTGATCCAGATTATTACGATTTACCTATTTCTTCGAAAGCGAGAACAGGACAAGTCTTATTTTTTGGTAGTAACTTATCTTGCGCTGCTTGCCACCAGTTGCAGCCCCTACGTATTAAAGAAGAGTTATTTACTAGCTTCGAATATCACAATATTGGAGTTCCAGAAAATACTGCACTTCGTACTCATAACGGTGTGACGGTATTGGATGAAGGTTTGTTAAAAAATCCGGCTGTTGATGCTGCATCTGAAAAGGGCAAGTTTAAAGTGCCTACATTACGCAATGTCGCGGTCACTGCTCCTTATATGCACAATGGTATTTTTAATGAATTGGACACTGTGATTCGTTTTTATCAGCATGCAAAAGATCGTGCCTTAAGCGTGACGGCGGGTGCAGTGAATAACCCTGAAACCGGAATGCCCTGGGGAGCCCCTGAGATCAACGATAATGTTGCTCATGACATCCTCGGGAAAAGTAAGCAAAATTTAGGGGATGGCGAAGTCGAAGCCATTGTGTGCTTTATCATGTTATTAACAGATGCTCGTTATGAGCATTTATTAGATGCTGAAAAAGTGACTGGCTGCCGTATTTAATGGATATAGGAAGTTAGTTAATCTCTGAGCAGCTTATTTTTTATTGAGTAAGCTGCTCTCTTGTTGATTTACCTTATTAAAAATACTTCTCATTTGTGTTTAAATACCAGCCATCACTCTTGTCGGAATTTATAAGTCTTGAATTACTTTCCTATTATTCGTTTTCTTTCTTTAACACTGATATTAGCCAGTCAAAACATTTTCTCTTGGGCAGAGCAAGGGATAGAGTTGGATAATGTATATATCACGGGCGGTAAAGATGAAGTATTGCAACAGCCTGGGTCAGCCACATTCATTGACGATGTGGCATTAGAGGCTTTCGAATATACCGATATTCATCGCGTATTAAATGCTGTACCCGGAGTGAATGTGCAAGAAGAAGACGGTTATGGATTACGTCCGAATATTGGCTTGCGAGGCACTTCACCTGAGCGCAGTAAAAAAATAACAGTGATGGAGGATGGTATTTTGTCAGGGCCTGCTCCCTATGCAGCACCAGCGGCTTATTATTTCCCGAATATTTCTCGCATGAGCGCTGTGGAAGTTTTTAAAGGTCCTTCAGCAATTCAGTACGGTCCAGCGACGGTTGGCGGAGCAATTAATATGGTTAGTCGTGAGATTCCGTATGAGTCTCAGGGTGAATTGGATGCTCAATATGGTAGTGATAACTTTCAGCGTTATAACTTGTATCAAGGTCAGCAGGTTGGCGATATCGGTTATCTAATTGAAGGCTTACGAGTGACTGCGGATGGTTTTAAAGACCTTGATGGCGGTGGTAATACGGGCTTTATTCGTAATGATGTCAATTTAAAAACCAGCTGGCAAAGTTTGGGTGAAATTAGCCAGTTGGTGATCTTAAAACTTGGTTATGCAGATGAAGATTCTAACGAAACCTATTTGGGTTTAACTCGTGATGATTTTAATGATGACCCATATCGCCGTTACGCGGCTTCTCAGTTTGATAACAGCAAATGGGATCATCAGCAATTTCAGCTGACTCACTTGTTAGAGTTAGAGACGTTAACGATTACAACCGATGTGTATAGAAATAATTTTGATCGTGATTGGTTTAAGGTGAATGGTTTTAATACCCATGATGGCGACCTCACTTTAAGCAAAATTTTAGCCAATCCAAATTCAGTAGAAAACCAGCCTTATTATGATGTATTAACGGGAGTGGCGGCGAGCAATGGTTCAAGTCAGCAATTACGTTTAGGTAATAACGGTCGCCAGTTTTTCTCGCAAGGAATGCAGACTCGGATCAACCAAGAAATCGATATATTGGGTTTCGAAAATAATTTAGAAGTAGGAGTTCGACTTCATCAAGATCAAGTTCAGCGTCATCATACCGAGCAAAATTATAATATGTTAGTCGGGGGTGATTTGCAGGCGATAGCCGGTAGTTATAAAACCACCGCAAGAAATGATAATGATGCTCTGGCATTGGCAGTTTACCTTCAAAATGAGATTGATATCGATGAGACTGTTTTAAGCTTGGGTTTACGCTATGAGACGATAGAATCTTCGAAAACGATTTATGGTAACTTGACGGGTATAAAAGAGCAGAAAAATACAGTGATTCAATCCGTACTGTTACCTGGAGTGGGAATCTATTCTCAGGTCAATCCAGAGTTCGGGGTCTTGGCTGGGATTTATAAGGGCTTTACTGCGGCAACTGCAGGAGCCAGTGGTAAAACAGAACCTGAACTTAGTACTAATTATGAATTAGGCTCGCGTTTTTCCGGTGCTTGGGCTTTGGGTGGCCAAGCAGAGGTGATCGGTTTTTTAAATGACTATAGCCAATTCAATGGTACTTGTAGTTTTGCGCAAGGTTCTTGTGATACCAATAATACGGGAGAACAAGCTAATGCCGGAAGCGCTGCTGTTTATGGACTTGAAGCGAGTTGGAAGCGAGAATTTTTATGGTCAGGTTTTGTTCTGCCGCTATCCACTAGCTATACCTATAGCCATGGTGAATTCGGTGAGAAGTTTGTCGATAGCTCAGGTGCTTTTGGTGAGCAAGGACAAGTCATTGAAGCGGGTTATGGCATTGGATATTTACCTGAACATAGGGTGAATGCTCAACTAGGGTTTGGTAAAGAAGGCTGGCAGGTGAATACTTCTGTTTTATATCAGAGTGAAATGCGTAATATACCTGGTGAAGGAAGCATCTCGAATGATGATCTAATTGAAGCTCATATGATTATCGATATGAGTGCCAATTACCAAATGCTCCCTGCGGTTCAGCTTTATACAACACTAGATAATATCTTAGACAAAAAATATGTTGCCGGTGTTAAGCCTTATGGCTTTCGCCCCGGTAAACCTCGGTCGATTAATATTGGCGCTAAATATCAGTTTTAAACTTAAACTCATTTCTTAACAGTGATTAAATAAGATACTCTTCTCTTTATTCACTGTTAAATAGTTTCCTGCCATGAAAAAAATCGCAATCTTTGTCGACGTACAAAACATTTATTACACAACTCGCGATATTTATAGTCGTCCTTTTAATTACCGCAAATTGTGGCAAAAAATCGCTCAGCAAGGTGAGATTGTTGCGGCGACGGCGTATGCCATTCACAAAGGCGATGACCAACAAATCAAGTTTCAAGATGCACTCAAGCACATAGGTTTTCAAGTAAAACTGAAGCCATATATTCAGCGCAGTGATGGCAGTGCGAAAGGTGATTGGGATGTGGGTATCGCTATTGATGTGATGGAAGCAGCGGCTTCTGGTGATGTGGACACAATCATCTTACTTTCAGGAGATGGCGATTTTGATCTGTTATTGAAGAAGGTTAATCAAGCTTATGGTATTACAACCGAAGTTTTTGGCGTGCCTAAATTAACTGCAGGCTCTTTAGTAGAAGCCGCTTGTCAATTCCACCCTATTCGCCAAGATCTACTGATGTAGACATTCGCACTAGTGATTTCTGCTGAATTGTAGCCGTTATGGTCGTTTAGTTACGTTATTTATACTGGAAACCCACAGAGTCCAAAACTCTTATCGCTATACTTATTAAATAATATTCAATTGAATTCTATTTATTGCGAGGTGAGCTTGATTAAATTCGTATCGATGGCGTTGATTTTCTTGGCTCTGGCATCTTGTCGTTTGTATAAAGAATCTTATGAGATGCAAGGTAAGGCGGGTGATATTGGCGATGCTATGGAACATTGCCGAGCTTTCTTAAAGTATAAGTTACCTAACGATACTTTTATTTATGTGGATTCAGCTTCCAGCCGTGAAACCAATGAGCATTTTGATATCTTTTTCGATCTGCAAGATAGAGATCAAGAAGGATATGCTCAGTGTCGAGTGAATAAGCGGGGTTTGATTACTTTCCATGCGGTTCGAGAGTTTCGTCAAAAGGCTCGCTCTTTTAATTAGCAGCAACTTAATTAGCAGTAATCCTCGATAATACTATGTATTCCTATAAAAATGCCGCGCAGGAAACTGAGCGGCATTTTTAGTTACGCTAGAATAAACGCTACAGAACGTCTTTTAAAGGCGCATGCTGCTGAGCATCTAAACGTGGACCAAATTGGCTTACCACTTGAGCCGATGCTGCACTGGCTAAACGACCTGCTGCGGCAAAGTCGTGGCCATGAGTAATGGCGTACATAAAGGCACCCGCAAACAGATCACCGGCACCATTAGAATCTACCGCAGTTACTTCATTCGCTTCAATCACATGAGTTGTCTCGCCATCAAAAGCAATAGCGCCCTTGCTACCTAACGTAATGGCGAAGGTTTTGGCTTGAGTACGCATGAACTTAATCGCATCTTCTAGGTTGTCTGCATCGGCAAAAAGCATCGCTTCTTCTTCGTTGCAAAATAACAAATCAACACCATCACCGATCATTTCTTTAAGGCCATCTTTAAAGAATTGAACCATAGCGGGATCTGAGAAGGTTAGTGCGGTTTTAATACCATTCTTTTCTGCTAGCTTACGAACTTCAATCGCGGCGGCGCGAGAAAGGTCAGATGTCACTAAATACCCTTCGATATATGCGTATTCAGAATCGGCTAACGCGGCCTCATCGATATGTTTTTGTTCTAGGTTCGCAGTAATACCTAAGTAGGTATTCATCGTGCGTTCAGCATCCGGAGTCACCATAACTAGGCATTTACCCGTTACGCCGTTATCACGATCATCACCCAAATTTGTGTCTACACCGGCAGCTTGCATGTCTTGCATGTAAAAATCACCAGCTTCATCGTTGGCGACGTTACAGCTGTAGAACGTTTTGGCGCCAAAATAACTTGCGCCAATAATGGTATTCGCGGCACTACCACCACACGCACGCTTTTTAAGACCAAAGCGATCTTTTAATACCGCTAGGCGCTCGGCCAGCTGATCTTCATCGATCAAGGTCATCATGCCTTTTTCGACATTTAAGTCGCTGAAAAAGCTATCTTCAACTTCGAATTCTTTATCAACCAGTGCGTTGCCGATGCCATAAATGTGGTACTTAGCCATGTGTCATGCCTCTAAATAGGTGGAATGAAATATTCTTAATGGCAGT
>Ga0105359_10004272_pt1 | contig 11458 bp, 9 predicted proteins | sample GOMGulsemesocosm_6_FD_83659 | JGI IMG/M metagenome (GOLD analysis project Ga0105359, IMG submission 83659) | Methane-oxidizing microbial communities from mesocosms in the Gulf of Mexico - GOM8C Gulf of Mexico | ecosystem: Environmental > Aquatic > Marine > Cold seeps | place: Gulf of Mexico... | reverse complement strand
ACTTTGGAATTTCAACAGAAAATAAGGGGATGATTGTTAATAAAGGATTATTGTCATGGAAAGAAGGTTTTGGAGCAAGAGCAACAACATATAAAACGTACTGTATAGAAACGATAAGTCATCAAAAAATTTCAAAAATATTTATATGATTCCTTTTTTAGATCTACGGCAAATTAATTTAAGGTTTGAGGAAGAGTTTAAGGATTCTTTTTCAGATTTTTTAAATACGGGGCAATATATATTGGGAGATAAACTGAGAAGTTTTGAAGGTGAATTTGCTAATTATTGCGGAACAAAATATTGTATTGGTGTTGCTAGTGGTTTGGACGCTATAGGATTAATTTTAAAAGGATACATTGAGTTAGGGAAATTAAAAAAAGGAGATGAAGTGCTAGTTCCTGCTAATACGTATATAGCTACAATATTAGCGGTGGTAAATTCAGGATTGACTCCTGTTTTTGTAGATCCAGATGAAGGTGATTTTAATATTTCAGTAAGGAATATTGAGGAGAATATAACTTCAAAAGTAAAAATGATACTGGCTGTTCATTTATATGGAGAATTAGCGAATATGACAGCTGTTAATTCAATAGCAAAAAAATATAATTTATTAGTCGTTGAAGATGCTGCCCAGGCACATGGAGCTATTTCAAGTTCTAAATTAAAAGCAGGAAACCTATCAGACGCTGGTGCTTTTAGCTTTTATCCAAGTAAAAATTTAGGGGCTTTAGGTGATGGAGGAGCAATTACAACTAATAATATTGATTTGTTTGATGTAATAACTAAACTAAGGAATTACGGTTCATCACAAAAATATAAAAACGATATTAAAGGTATTAATTCTAGACTAGATGAAGTGCAAGCATCTTTTTTATCCATAAAATTAAAACATTTAGATTCTGATAATGATAATAGAAGAGCAATTGCTAGTTATTATATAGAGCATGTAATTAATCAAAAAATAGAGCTTCCAAAATGGAATGTATCAAAGAATCATGTGTTTCATACGTTTGTTATTCGCTGTGGAAATCGAGATGAATTAAAAGAGTTTTTGTTGAAAAACAATATTCAAACTGTAATTCATTATCCAACACCTCCTCACAAACAAAAAGCTTTACAAGAATTTTCTAATTTGAAATTGCCTTTTACTGATGCAATTCATAAAGAAGTACTGAGTTTGCCGATAAGTCCGGTTCAAACCATTAATGATACAAAAAAAATTGTTTCAATTTTAAACAAATTTTAATTGAAGTTACCAGCTTTTATAAAAGATAATTTACTGTTAAAGATAACTTCTTTAAACTCTGGGGCTATTGGAGTTCGAGCAATCTTGGGGGTAATTTCTCAACGTATTGTCGCAGAAAAATTAGGGCCTGCTGGTGTAGCATTTATTGGTGATTTAAGGAATATGATTCCAATGATTCAATCCCTTTCTACATTAGGGATGTTTAATGGAATTGTTAAGTATGTTGCAGAACATAAAGAAAATAATGAAGAGTTGTTAAATTTGTTTTCAACAACTTTTGTGTATTTACTTTTTGCAAGTCTATTTGTTTTTTTTGTTCTATTCTTTGGGGCCTCTTATTGGAACGAACGGTTGTTTCCTGAAGGAAGTGATTTTACATTTGTTTTTAAAGTTTTAGCGTTAGCAGTTCCATTCATTGCAATGAATAGAATTGTAAACGGTGTAATCAGTGGGTTATCAGCTTATAAAAAGTTTGTGAAAATAGAATTGATAAGCTATTGTTTTGGTGTTTTGCTATTAATTACGTTACTATATTATAAGTTTTTGAATGGAGCTTTATTTGCGATAGCTGTTTTACCAATTATACAGTTTACTATTTTGTTTTATTTCTTTTCAAAAACGTTAAATGAATATTTAGATTATAAAAAAATATCATTTTCAATACCATATAGAAATAAACTTTTTGGTTTTACAATAATGTCTTTTGTAGCTACTTTGTTAGGGAATTTTGTAGAAATAGATTTGCGAGGACATTTAAAAAATAAAATTAGCGAAATAGATGCAGGATATTGGACAGCGATGACAAATTTGTCAAAGCAATATTTAATGTTTTCATCAGCAATACTTACCTTATATGTAATCCCTAAATTTTCTAAAATTAAGACTAGTTTAGAGTTTAAAAGAGAAGTCTTAAACATATATAAAACATTATTGCCTTTATTTGCTGGAGGAATGTTGCTTATTTTTGTATTGAAAAATTGGGTGATTGATATTACTCATGGACAAGATTTTTTAGATATGAAACCATTGTTTAAATGGCAATTGTTAGGCGATTTTGTTAAGATAGCGTCAATTATAATTGCCCATCAATTTTTGGCAAAAAAAATGGTTAAGCAGTTTATCATTACGGAGTTAATTTCATTGGCTTTGTTTTATGGTTTTTCAATATATTTTATAAAATCACTAGGAGCTGAAGGAATTGTTTTAGCACACTTTATTCGTTATATATTATATTTTGCGATAGTGCTTTTTATGTTAAGAAAGCACTTGTTCGGAAACAATACCATTAGTTAGTATAGGTTTTTTTTATAAAGATGGAATAATAAATTTTCATAATGAACAAGATGTATTTTGAAAATAAATCAATATCAAATGTTTTTAAAGAGCGCTTAGTCATTTCAAAAACTCTTTTTAATAACTTATGATGTTCATTAGTGTTTTTATTCAGTAAAAAAGTGCTTTTTAAAACTTTAAACGTAGCTTGATTAACTTTTTGATAGTGAGTGTTTTTTTTCTTTAAATTGTCGCCTAGAGAGTTTTTTAAAACCCTTTTTTGTACTAAATTGACATCAGTAAAGTCAAAATGATATTCCCTAGATGCTCTAATCCAGAAATCTAAATCTTCGTAGTATAAATCAGTATTGTAACCACTCAGAGCATTAAATATTTCCGTTTTTATCATTGCCGAAACAGAACAAAGGCTATGTATGTCAGAAATAATATATTCATAGACATCTCCTGTTGGAATTTTAGAAATTAATTTCTCATTTTGATCTCTTGGAAAATAAGTTCTTATGAAGTCACCTTTTTCATTTATTACAGTAGCATTTCCGTAAACTAAGCCTAAATTCGAATAATTACTATTATTGAAAGTTTCTAATTGGATTTTAATGCACTCAGGGTTTAATATATCATCTGCCGCTAAATCAATTAAATAGTCACCATTAGCAAAACGAACTGCTTTATTAAAGGATTTTGTTATACCAATATTTTTTTCATTCTGTATGTATTTTGTTTTAGGATAGTTTTTAACCCAAGATTGAATGACTATTGAAGAATTATCTGAACTGAAATCATCAACTATAACTGATTCAGTATTTGTATACTCTTGGTTTATAACCGAATTTAATGCTTCTAAAACATAGTATTCATGATTGTAACAAGTGCAAATAACTGTAACTAATGGTTTTTCTTGCATGATTACTGTTTAATGAAAAGTATCAGTTACGAATATATAAATTCTAAGCTATTTAGTATTCATCATTGCTAATAAATAGTATAGGATTTAGTATTTTTGAAAGTAAACAAGAGTAATTGATTTTAAAAAAAAACATTTGTGTTATTGCTTCTTCGCTTGGAGGAGGCGGAGCTGAACGAGTTGCTTCTCAGCAAACTAAAATGCTTCATGAAATGGGGTACAACGTTTTTGTAGTTACGTTGTTTAATAATATATCATTTCAAGTAGTTGGAAGAAAGTTGAGTCTTGGTTTTGAAAAAAAGAGAGGGTATAATGTTGTTGCGAAGTTAATTGCCCATTATAAAATTAGGCGATTCTTAAGAAAGAATAACATAGATATTATAATTGATCACAGGGGTCGATCCTCGTTTTTAAATGAAGTTTTATATAAGTTCGTTACCTATTTTAAAATCCCGGTAATATATTATGTGCATAGCTATGTTATAGAAAACTATATTCCCAGTAATAATTTTTTTACAAGACAAACATTTAAAAGGGCAAAGAGGATAATAGCTGTTTCTAATGAGGTTGCTAGAAAATTGAAGACTGAATATCGATATGAAAATGTAGAAGTCGTTTATAATCATATAGATTTTTGTAATATAAATGTTAATAATGAAAGCTGGAATACTCCAGATTTTGAGTATGTATTGTTTTACGGAAGAATTGTTAATGAAGTTAAAAACCTAAAACTGTTGATAAATTCATATGCTCAATCAGTATTGCCGGAATATAAAATAAAACTGATGATTGTAGGTGAAGGAAAGGATAAAAATATGTTGGTAAATTTGGTAGATGAATTAAAGTTATCAGAAATGATTTTATTTAAGCCGTATACCGATAATCCTTTCCCGGTAGTTAAACAAGCTAAGTATACATTGCTTACTAGTAAAAATGAAGGTTTTCCAATGGTGTTAATTGAATCCCTAGCTTGTGGAACTCCTGTTGTTTCAGTTGATTGTAAATCTGGTCCTAGTGAGATTATTTTAAATAAATTTAATGGGTTGCTTGTAGAGAATAATAATATTAATGCGCTTTCGGAAGCAATGAACTCTTTTGTTTTGGATAAAGAGTTGTATAAACATTGTAAATTGAATACTAAAGAAAGTATATTTAAGTTTAATAAAAATAGTATTGCTAAGCAATGGCTTGATATTTTAAAATAGAATCATGACTAATATTAACGACATTAAAATTATTGATATCCCAAAGATAAAAGACCCTCGAGGGAATTTGTCTGTAATTGAAAAGGATATAGTTCCTTTTAAAATACAAAGAGTTTACTATTTATATGATGTACCCAGTGACTCAAATAGAGGAGGTCATGCTCATAAAAAATTATATCAATTTTTAATTGCATTAAGTGGTAGTTTTGATGTTTTGATTGATGATGGTAAGAGTAAAAAAACAATTACTTTGAATAAACCTGATAAAGGACTATTGATTGTTCCTGGGATTTGGAGGGAGTTAAATAATTTTTCTTCTGGAAGTGTATGCTTAGTAGTGGCTTCGGAAGTGTTTTTAGAGGCAGACTATATAAGGAGTTACAGAGAGTTTATAATGTATAAATCTTAAGACTTTAACCATCGTTTATATTTCCAGAGCAGTTTTAGTGTAAAAGAAGGTAGCTTAAGTAAAAGTATTTGTTCCCATTTTATATTTGAAAGTTTAATATCTTTCTTGTAGTACTTATAAGTTTTAATATCGCCAATTATTTTGTGCTTTATAGCTAGTTCAGTGCGATACATATCATTAAACTTTTTAAGAGAGATATTAGTTTTTTCAATATCATGAAACTTTTCAAAAGTCATAAAACTTCTATCACTAGGTAATATGTTTGTAATTCTATTTTCAGCAGTAGTATTATAACTAACACTAACATTTTTATTAAATGCTACAGGATGTTTTAAAGCTATTCTTGTCCAGTAATCTGTATCTTGACCCGAAGAGAAAGCAGTATCAAATAAGCCAATAGAGTGAATGATTTTTTTTGGAATAGCTACTGCTGAAGTCCACGCAATTCGATACTCTAGGCTGGCTAAAAAAAAATCTGGAACTATCCCTCTCCATCCCTTTTCGTTGGGTAGAGTTGGGAAGTTAGTATTAACAATATTATTATTCTCATAAACAAAATTATAGTTGCAACAGTATAACCCACAGTTTGGAAAAGAATCAATCAATTGATTTAAGTTAAGTAAATGGTTTTCGTCCCATACATCATCGGCATCTAAAAAAGCAAAATAATCACCGTTTGCATGCTGCATTGCAAAATTTCTTGCTTCGGAGACACCTTTATTTTCATTATCAAATACAATTAGTTTATCATGTATAATATTTAAAACCTCCTTTAATCCATTATCTGTAGAACCGTCATTAACAATAATAATTTCAAAATCAGAATAACGTTGATTAAAAACACTATGTATGGTTTGTACAATATGTTTTTCCTTGTTGTATAATGGAATTATAATTGAAAATTTAGGCATACGAATTAATTTAATTTACTAAAATATCCTAAACGATAAAAGTCAAATAAAAGTAAGGAAGGTTTCTGTGATAATAGGTTTTTGATGATATGTTTTTTTGTTAGCGAGAAAAAAAAGGTAATAACTCTAGTTAAATAATACTTCTTTAAAATATTATGAAGTTTACTTACGGTATAAATTGAAGAAGGTAACTTGTGCTGTTCAATTAAGGTATGTAAGTTGGTAAGTGCTTTTGTGGTCTTATTAATGAAAATGGTAGAGGATTCTATGTTGTCATGATAAACAGTGTTTTCAATATGAGTTATTTCGGTATTTTGTTGCTTTAAATTGTATGCAAAAAGAACATCTTCACAGCCATATTCTTTTATGGAATCGTCAAATTTAATGGTGTTAAAAAGTTGTTTCTGAATATAAAAGCAAGCAGATGAAAAAGTGAAATAAGGGTTGTTATTTCTGGTTGTTAAAGAATTACATTCCCTAGAAATGGAGTATTTCCATCTTAGTACAGAATTTTTTTTTGGATTTGTAATACTACATTCAATACCACCAAATACTATTTGCTTTTTCTTATGAGTAATAAAACTTTTTATGAAATCTTTGTTTTTTGGAGTTACATCGGCATCTAAAAATAAAAACATATCATAACTAGCTTGAGAGGCAAGGTGATTTCTAATAGCACTTCTACCAAGATTATTTTTCAAAACACTAAAAGTTGTGTTGGGAAGTTTATTAATTGCTTCATTTTTTGAATTCAATATTGAATTTGAAGCATCATCGATACAAATAATTTCAAATACTATTTTCAATAATGTAGCCTGCCTGTTTAGTTCTTTTACTAAAGGGTAACAATTGTAATTATAACAAGGGATTAATATTGATAACATCAACTTTATGTCTTAATGGTAAAGGTGCAAAAAATGTTGTTAGAAATCAATATTACTGAATTAAAATGTATTTTTGAGTTTAAAGTTGATAGGTATAATGCAAAGAAAGGAAATAGCGAATAAGATATTGGTAAGTATAAAAGAGAAAAAAAAGGACTTAAGAACTATGTTTTTAAGCTCAAAGTCTACTATTGGTTATTTTTATATTGATGAACTTTTACCGCAAGAGTTGGTTGATCTATCCAATGATTTATTCCCAGACCAATCAAGGCTTACGTTAAAGAAAAGTTTAAAGCAGCACAAATATGTTTCTGCACAGATGGATGCACATGAATCTTTATTAGAAGAAGTGCTATTTGCTTTTCAAGATAAAAGAGTAGTGACTATTATTCAGGAAATTTGTGGCATTGAATCTATTGTTCAGGCGGATGAAAATCTATATGCCGGAGGTTTGTCCTTAATGAATAAAGATTGTTTCCTAAATCCGCATATCGATAATTCTCATGATAATGAAAGAGATAGATGGAGAGTGTTGAACTTATTGTATTATGTCAGTCCAAACTGGAAAAAAGAAAATGGTGGTAATTTAGAGTTATGGCCAAACGGAATTCATGGAAAAGCTATAGAAATTGAAAGCTTTCAAAATAGACTTATAGTTATGGCAACGCATAGCACATCATTACATTCGGTAAATAAAGTGTTGGTAGATGATTCAAGAAAATGTATATCTAACTATTATTTTTCAAAAGAAGCTTTGTCAGGGCATGAAGAATTTCATGTAACTTCTTTTGTGGGGCGACCAAATCAAAAACTTAGGAATGTTCTTTTAAGTTTAGATAGTAAAGTACGTATGGGGATTCGTAAATTATTTAAAAACGGAATACGTAAAAATCCACATATTTATAAAAAATAATTTATTCAGTTAAGGTCGATGTGTAAACAGGTGGTTAACTTTTCTTCTGTACTACTTCAAATATTTTATTATCCTGTAATTTTAATGTTTTTGAAGGGTACTTTAATATTAAAGCATAATCATGAGTAGCCATTAAAATAGTGTTACCATTTTGGTTAATTTCTCTTAAAATCGCCATTACTTCAATACTTGTTTGCGGATCAAGATTGCCAGTAGGTTCATCAGCAATAATTAATTCAGGATCGTTTAGTAGAGCCCTTGCTATAGCAATACGTTGCTGTTCTCCTCCGGAAAGTTGATGAGGATGCTTAAAACCTTTTGACTCCATTCCAACTTTATTTAAAACAGCCTCGATTTTAAGTTTCATTTCGCCTTTGTTTTTCCAACCAGTAGCTTTTAAAACAAATTCTAAATTATCAAAGATTGTCCTGTCGCTTAATAACTTGAAGTCTTGAAAAACAACACCTAATTTTCTTCTTAAAAAAGGTATTTCTTTTTCTTTTAGAGCAGCTAAATCATGACCAACAATGGATCCTTCACCTTTTTGTAAAGGTAAATCCGCATATAAGGTTTTCATAAAACTACTTTTACCTGAACCTGTTTTACCAATTAAGTAGATAAATTCCCCTTTGTTAATTTTAAGATTAACATCAGAAAGGACAAGGTTTTCTTTTTGAAAAATAGAAGCGTCTTTTAATTCTAAAACGGTAGTTGACATAAAAAGTAATTTATAGGGTAAAAGTAAGAACAAAAAGCAATAAAAGTTATTATTAAAATTAAAATATATTTTTTTTGATTAAAAATCATGATGATTTAGTTAATAAAGCGAATAAATTAGAGGGCTCAATAACCTACCTCAAGGATAAGAGTATGCTTCCGAAAAACTATATTCATCTTTAAGCATCCTGATTTTTTTGGAATTAAACCCTTGACTATCGCCCTGCGATTAAAATGTTTAATAAATTCACATAATTATCTTCATTTTTATTCGTTATTCATGATAGCTTACAGTATTTTTATACTCATTTTTTGAGCAACAATTTTCAAAATATTTTTATGAAAAAGCAACATGTTATATTGGTGTTACTCCTGTTTTTTATAATAGGAAATAGTAATGCACAACAAACAAAAATATATACACACGATAATGTGGCGTACGATAAAGCATTATCCTTATATAAATCAGAGCAGTATTTAGTATCTCAAACCTTATTTGAGAAAATTAAGAATACAACTGACGATACTCAGGTAAAAGGAGATTGTGCCTATTACATCGCGAATAGTGCGGTTAGGTTAAACCAGCGAAATGCAGATGAATTAATGGAGTATTTTGTAGATGATTATCCAACAAGTAATAAACGCAACGCAGCATTTAATGATGTTGGTGATTATTATTTTAAGAATAGCAAGTATGCCTATGCGTTAAAATGGTATGATAGAGTAGAAGATAATAACCTAAGCGGAATGGAAATGGAACAGTACTCCTTTAAGAAAGGGTATTCCTTATTTCATACGAATCAAAAAAAGAAGGCGAAAAAGTATTTTAATAAAATCGAAGATTCTGAGTTGTATGGCGCTCAAGCCAAGTATTATTTAGGGTTTTTAGCATATCAAGGCGATGATTATAAAGAAGCTTCTTCATATTTTGATCAAGTGCAAGACCAGGAAAAGTATAAAGAGAAGATGGCTTATTTTCAATCTGACATGAATTTTAAGCTTGGTAATTTTGATAAGGCTATCGATTTAGCGAGTCAACGTTTGCCATTAGCTATAGATGATGAAGAGCGCTCTCAATTAAATAAGATTATAGGAGAAAGTTTTTTCAACTTAAAAAAATATGACAAGACATTATCATATTTAAAAGAATATAAAGGAAAAAAAGGAAAATGGAGTAATACGGATCATTATCAATTGGGGTATGTGTATTATCAACGTAATGAGTTTCAAGCAGCAATTTCTGAATTTAATAAAATTATAGATGGAGAAAATTCAGTTGCTCAAAATGCATATTATCATTTAGCTGAATGTTATTTAAAAACTGATAAGAAAATCGAGGCGCTAAATGCATTTAAGAATGCCTCTGAGATGGATTTTGATTTGAAAATGAAAGCGGATGCTGCGTTAAATTATGCAAAGCTTAGTTACGAAGTAGGAAACCCCTATCAATCAGTACCAGAAGTATTATCAAATTATATAAAAGCGTATCCAAAATCATCAGAAAAAGTTGAAATTGAAATTTTATTAATCGATTCATATATTACTTCTAAAAATTATAAAGAAGCGATAACGTTGTTAGAGAATAAGAGTGGGTTAAATTATAAAACAGCCTATCAAAAAGTAACATTTTATAGAGGAATTGATTTGTTTAATGAAGGGTTGTTTAGTGAGGCGGCAATATATTTTAATAAGTCACTAAAAGAGCCAAGAACTCAAAAATTTACAGCGAGAGCACAATTTTGGAAAGCAGAATGTGATTATCTGTTAGATAATTATCAAGATGCTATTGTTGGTTATAAAGAGTTTGCTTTAAATGATAGCATAGAAAAATATTCAGAGGCAAAAAATCTAAACTATCAATTGGGATATGGGTACTTTAAACAAAAAGAATATCAACAAGCAATACCTTATTTTTTAAATTTTATAGAAAACAATAAGGAAGATGAGTTTAGGCTAATTGATTCATATTTACGTTTGGGTGATAGTTATTTTGTAACTACGGACTATTGGAAGGCAATGGAAGCTTATAATGAAGTTAAGAAGCAAAACGGAGTTGATGCGGATTATGCACATTTTCAAAAAGCAATATCCTATGGTTTTGTAGGGAACAGTACAGAGAAAATTGCTGACTTAAAATTGTTTTTAGCTGATTTTAAAAATTCGCAATATACGGACGATGCATTATTTGAATTAGGGAATACATATGTATTAATAAACGATACTTCATTAGCAATTAAAACCTTTGATCAATTGCTACAAGAATATCCTAAAAGTTCATACGCATCAAGAGGCTTATTAAAACAAGGATTAGTACATTACAATAATGATGCAAATGAACAGGCTTTAAATAAGTTCAAGCAAGTAGTAGAAAATTACCCTGGTTCATCTGAATCCAATCAAGCTGTTGCAACTGCCCGTTTGATATATGTTGATTTGGATAGAGTTGAAGAATATGTAACTTGGGTGAAGAGTTTAGATTTTGTAGAAGTTTCTGATACAGATTTAGATAATACCACTTATGAAGCAGCAGAAAAGCAATTTTTAGATAATAATATTAAAAAAGCAATCACAAGTTTCACAAGGTATTTATCTAGTTTTCCAAATGGAATTCATGCAACCAAAGCGCATTTTTTTTTAGGACAGTTACATTTTAAAAATGACGAGAAATTGGCAACAGTTCCTCATTATAAATATGTGATTGAAAAGGAGCGTACTATTTTTACAGAACAGGCTCTGGCTAGATTATCACAAGTTTATTTAGAGGATAAAAATTGGCAAGAAGCAAAACCAGTCTTAATCAGGTTGGAAAATGAAGCTGACTTTCCTCAGAATAAAGTTTTTGCATTAGCCAATTTGATGAAAGCAAATTATGAATTAGCTAATTATCAAAATGCAGTTGTATATGCTGAAAAAGTATTGCAAAACCCAAAAATGGAAGATGCTATAAAAAGTGATGCTCAAGTAATCATAGGACGT
>Ga0105359_10004264_pt1 | contig 11467 bp, 9 predicted proteins | sample GOMGulsemesocosm_6_FD_83659 | JGI IMG/M metagenome (GOLD analysis project Ga0105359, IMG submission 83659) | Methane-oxidizing microbial communities from mesocosms in the Gulf of Mexico - GOM8C Gulf of Mexico | ecosystem: Environmental > Aquatic > Marine > Cold seeps | place: Gulf of Mexico... | reverse complement strand
TATCAGCTTTACCAAGGGCTGCTATTTAGGCCAAGAAACCGTTGCCCGTATGCAATATCTAGGTAAAAACAAACGCGCGCTATTTGCATTAACCTCAACCTTAGCAAAACCACTAGGTGATGACGAAGCAATTGAACTGAAACTAGGCGATAACTGGCGTAAAGCGGGTGATATTTTGACTGCTTATCAAAGTGATGATGGCCAATGTTACCTGCAAGCAATACTTAACCGAGATGTTAATAACGACACCGTGTTCCGACTTAAACATCAACCTGAAGTAGAACTTACCTTACAACCCCTACCTTATTCTTTAATTACTGAATAACGTAGCTCAATAATTTAACGCAACTCACTAATTTATTACTTGGAATACTTATGAAAATCACTAAAAACTCAGTCGTTGTAATGCATTACGCAGTATCAGACAGCGAAGGCACACTCATTGATAGTTCGTACGATCACAAACCAATGGCCATTATACAAGGCAGTGGTTATTTAATTCCTGGTTTAGAAGATGAACTAATCGGTCATCAAGCCGGTGATAAGTTTGAAGTAGCGGTCGCTTGCAAGCAGGCTTATGGTGAACGTCACGATGAATACGTTCAAACTGTACCTAAAGAGCTATTACAAGGCGTAGAAGAATTGGCGGTTGGTACTCAACTCCGTGCCAGTACTGATGATGGTGAGCAAACCGTTATTGTTATTGACGTCACTGACGATGAAGTTACCGTTGATGGTAACCACCCTCTGTCAGGTCTTGATTTAAGCTTTGACGTTGAAATTTTAGAAGTGCGTGAAGCGACCGAAGAAGAGTTAGCTCATGGTCATATTCATGCCGAAGGTGAGTCTTGTGGCGGAGATCATACTCATGAACATAATGAAACTGAAGATGACTGTTGTGGCGATAGTAGTTGTGATACTAAACACTAAAGCTAGGCACTAAAGGTATTGAACTAAAAGTTCAGTAGTAAGAGAAAGGTGTAGAACAAAGCCTTTGCCAATAGCATAACAGCGAAAAAGACTATCGCGGTTATGCTGTTAATTTTTTCTTGGCAAGAATATTAGTACTAATTTCGCCGCTAATCTTTAAAATTAGTGAATTGAAACGATTGCTCTAATTCTGCCATTTTAACCGCATGCATTACCGCTTGTAACTCATCACGCTTTTTACTGGTAACACGTACTTGTTCACCTTGAATCGCGGCTTGCACTTTGAACTTTTCAGCCTTAATCAATTTAACTACTTTCTTAGCAACATCTTGCTCAATACCTTCTTGAAAGGTAACTTGCTGACTCCAATTTTTCCCTGTTGCTGACGGCGAGCCTAAAGACATGGCTTTAGCATCGACTTGACGCTTGGTTAATTGACTACGTAACATGTCACTCAGTTGCTTTAATTGATAGTCTCCCTCGGCTTTTATCGTTACCGCAGGCTTCTTCCATTCAAAGCTCGCTTCAACACCACGAAAATCAAAACGATTCGTTAATTCACGGTTAGCATTTTCGACTGCATTACGTACTTCTTCCATATCGATTTCCGACACTATATCCATTGATGGCATAATTATTCTCTTAATATTTTTAATTTACTATTTCTAATTGCTGTTCTAAAAATAGCCTTCATAAACGCATGGGGATATTATACGCGCGCGTTAGCAAGGTACAAGCAAGGGAATTACATTTTTCAATTAACATCTCGTTCAAGCATGATATTATTATGGTAAGTTAAATCAATGAATTCTTCCTGTGAAAGTAAGCCATCATCTGATATTTTTTATCATCGTCATTATTGCTGCGGTATTATTAGTATTGTCTGCTGATTACTTATTTACCAAAATATTAGCAAGCTTCTCATTTCACCGGCCTAAGATTGATACCATCGCTCACTTTGTCGGCTTTTTCTGCTTAGCCTGGCTACTGTATGCTTTGTTAAAAATAAGATTAATATCAATACTATTTACCTTGTCATTTTATGGTGCCCTTACTGAATTAGGTCAATATTTCTTGGGGTTTCGTAACGGTGAGTATTTAGATTTTTATGCTGACGTAGCTGGCAGCTTGTTTTTTGTGTTACTTACAGGGCTTTATTTACTGTGTAAAAAAATAATTTTTGGTAGTAATAATGTCGGTGAGGGGTATTTTACAGATAGTAATTTTACTGATGATGTCTTTAATACCGAGCATAATAAGCCACCACACTTACATAATAAGCTAAACAAATGAACTGGGTTGTAGTCGGTCAAGGCGCTATCGGCTTATTGTGGTATCACCACCTCAACCAGTTAACCTTGTTAAGCCAACAAAAAAACGATGGACAAAGAAAGAAAATTGACTCGCTTCATTTGTTAGCCTCACAAGCTCATGATTTAAATAAAACAAGCTATCAATTTACCTCATTAACTCAACAGGTATCAAACGGCATAATCAATTATTGCCAATCAACGCACTTATCATCGGCCGATGTTGTAGTTCTGTGTGTAAAGTCCTATCAAATATCTGGTGCTATTAAGAACATAGAAAGCGATTTAAAGGCCGGTTGCCAAGTTATCTTAGTCCATAATGGCATGGGCACCCTCAGCGAATTACCTGATACTTTTGTTAGTAAGCATAGTATTTATACGATGCTACTCACCCATGGTTGTTTACAAACTTCACTATTAAAGATAACCCATACCGGTGCTGGACATGCAAGTATTGGCTTATTGGCAGGAAAACAGAATTACCTCAAACAACAGGCACTGTTAGCGGTTTTGAATAAGGCCTTACCTCAGGTATATTATGAAAGTAACATAGTAAAGAAACAGTGGGAAAAATTGGCCATAAATTGCGTAATAAATCCTATTACCGCATTACACAATATTGACAATGGTGCAGTAGCAAATGTCGAGTTTGAACAACAAGTAACAGCCTTAGCAGGTGAGATTATCGTCATCGCCAACACTCAAGGCGTTGTCTTTAAAAAAGAAGAGCTCCTTGAAAGTATCTACAAAGTCACTACATTAACGGCAAAAAATAGCTCCTCAATGCGCTGCGACATACTCGCGAAACGAAAAACTGAAGTGGATTATATTAACGGTTATATTCACCGCTTGGGGGAAGAGTACGCACTTGCCACCCCTGAGAATACTCAGTTGTGGCAAGCGATTAAAGCACTAGAAGCTAATGCTAATGCTATAAGCGATTGTAATTAATTATCTAAAGCAAATAATTTACTAGCTAATAATTTAAGGGTTACACGCAACCCCGTAAAGTTAAGGTCGATAAACTTTTACATTGCTAAAACCGTTGTCGAGTAAGTATAACGCCTGTAATTTACTCATCACCCCTTGATCGCAATAAAGAAAATAATCCTTACTCATATCTAAATCGCCAAATTGGGTAGACAGTTTATAAAATGGAATATGCTTAACGGTAATATGCTCTAATGCTAGCGGATTTTCATCTTCTTCTTCCGGCGAGCGAATATCAATAACAATGTCATTTTCAGTTAGGTTTTCAACAAGATCTACCGCGGTAATTTCTTCTTCGGTTTCCTTACCAATATCACGAATATCAAAAACACGGGTTTCTGCAACCACTTGATCTAAGATTGAAAAATCAAAGTTATCTTCTTCTGCTTCAACTTTCGATAATACTGCTTTCACGGTCGGTTTCTTAGAAATCACCCCACAATATTCAGGGATAGTTTTAGCAAAATCCTCTGTGCCTATTTTTCTAGCAATATCAATAATATCTTGTTTATCATAGGCACCTAACGGACGTAAAATAAGGGTATCGGTTACGCGGTTGATCACATTCAAATTGGTTAAGGTTTGGCTAGAAACTTGTCCTAAACTTTCACCGGTAACAAGTGCTTGAATCTTTCCTTTTTCAGCAATTTGAGTGGCAGCACGCATCATCATACGCTTTAGCACTACCCCCATTTGACCATTTTCTACTTTTTCTAGAATTTCAGCGACCACCGGCTCAAAATCTACTGCAAAAAATTTCACTTTATGAGAGGCACCAAATTTATCCCACAGATAATAACTCACTTGCTTTACGCCAACTTCATGGGCTGAGCCACCTAAATTAAAGAAACAGTAATGCGTACGTGCTCCTTTTTTAATCATTTGATAACTAGCAACACCAGAGTCGAAGCCGCCAGACATTAACGACAGCACATCTTCTTGAGTGGCAATAGGAAAGCCACCTAAACCTTGATGACGTTGGGTAACTATAAATAGATCCGCATTTTTAATTTCAAGGCGAATAGTTTCATCAGGTTTTTTCAGCTTAACCTTGGCACTTTCAACCGCTTGATTTAATCCACCGCCAACATATTGCTCTACTTTTAACGAATTAAAATCATGTGTACCGGTACGTTTAACCCGTACACAAAAGGTTTTATTTTCAATTGTTTTCGCATGAATTTCGAGTGTTTTCTCATAAATATCATGAACATCGGTAAATGAAGATTGTTGGACCTCTAAAAAGAATGGCACACCCGGTATACATTTTAATGCGTTAACTAAACGCTCACGATTCTCAGGGGTATTATTTTTAGTATTAACCTCAATATTATCCCAATTCATACGTGTAGTTAGCTGCTCATCTACACGACGAAGAACATTTTTAATGTTCGACTCTAAAATTTTAGTAAAACGTTTGCGCACTGGGCGCGATTTGATGGTGATTTCAGCTTGTAGCTTTACAATAAATTTCATCGACAAGTAACCTAAATAATAGCGATCTGGAATTTGCGCGCATTATACACAAAAAATCCCTAGCATGCCTGTTATTGCGCTATCAAAATATCGAACAGTGAAAGACTAGTACTTCGCCTTACTCTTTCATCTCTCTATGCTCAAATCACCATTACCCCTAGGAAACAGGAGCGAAATCGCCCTTGCATAAAGTAAAACCAAGATATCCATTAGCTATTAACTATTAGCCGATTCGACTACCGTTAAGCCTTAACTCACGGCTGACGAGTTATCCTTATTGAAATATAAACGTCGAATAGTATTACCATTCACCACGAGTAACGTTAGCTCGAGTAAAGTGCCGCCAATTGAGCCAACTAAAATATTATTAATCAACCAACACAGTGCTCCCGCTAAAAATGCCAGTCGCATTTTTATACCGCTTAAACAAAATAACGCATAAGTACCGATACAGCTGGCTAAAATAGGAAATATATCATGATAGCTTTCTGAAATTGTTAGCCCTAAAACTATCGTGCTAACAATAAAAGCGATAGCAACCGACCTTTTGGCAGTTTTTATCGCGAGACCGGTTCTAAATACCGATAACAGCGCACTCAAACTCGCGGTTGTTGCTTCTAACAAAGCAAAGTGAATAGATTGAGTTAGATTCATCACCAACATCAATATTTTCAGCCGCTTATCATCAGATTGGTAAAAACACATTATGCCTAAGGCATAAATAACAAAGCCAATCGCTTGGGCTAACAGGTAAATAGGATCGTCAAAAGTCATTGTTTAGTCGTTTTGATATTGTGAGTTTAAAATAAGTGGTGGTATACATAAGTGTGATTAATGTAAATGAGGAAATTACCATAGCAAGTGGATATATGCGAGGATATTCACCCAGCAGCACCTTTATCTAAGTGCATATTAACTTGGGTGTGCTTTATCTAGGCATACTTTACCTGTGCGTCCTTTGCCTGAGCTTGCGTTATTCGTAAAGTCAGGCGTGCATCAGTCTATTTCCCTCAATAAACGATGCTAAATCCCTAATTAGTTCACGACCAGCAAGATCGCGGGTAGACGTTCACTGATAAACAATCAGGACAATATATTCTCAATTAAGCCACTTAATTATTGATAAAGTTTATTCACGTATTGCTTAACACTATCGTGCCAGCTAAAACGGGTGTTTTTAGCATTATTAACAATATGCTGCCAATAGTTAGGTTGATGTTGATAAATGTGTAGCGTTTGCTTAAAACATTCAATGAGATTAACCGCTTGTTTCCCAAGTTCAGCGCCAGTAAAAGCAAAACCATTAGGATTATTACCATCGATCACAATAGTATCTTTTAAGCCACCAACATGATGTACTAAACAAGGCTGCCCCGCCCTCATTGCTAACATTTGGCTAATACCACAGGGCTCGAAAGAGCTCGGCATTAAAAATAAATCTCCAGACAAATAAGCGCAGGTAGACAATGAATCAACATAACCATTAATAAACAATAAATTGTCGTGCTCAGCCATTAACGCGACTAACTCTGCTTCAATAGCACTGTCGCCGCTACCTAAAATAAACAGATAACCATGCTGCTTAGCTAAGTATACTAACAAATGAGATAACACCGACTTTCCGTCTATCGTTTGCCGTAAAATCAACATTTTTTGGTCGGTAAGTCGACCAATACTCGTAACTATTGGACCTGATTTCTTAGACGTTTCTTGATACGTTTTACGCCAGCGAGTAATGGTATGAGCGGCAATATAATGACTGGTTAACAAGGTATTGTGTTGAGCCGTTAGCTTGACTAGCGCTTGTTCGGCCTGTTGGCAAAAGCGATCAAGTGACACTTTATTACTTACCGTCACCTCATAATCACAACCGTTAAGGATCCCGATTAACTGCCCTTTTTCAGCTCGTTCGATTAAATCTTGCTCTAATCCTTCACCGCCAAAAAAACCTTGCTCTACCTTACTTGCTCTTTGTATTTCTTGAGTATAATTAGGCGACACTACATGTACCACATCAGCAAGGGTAATACCGGCTCTCATCGCATTAAAGCAATGTGGATACCTTGGGTCAGCAATCAATGCCCGGTGATAATTTAATTGGGGATACCAACACGCTAAAGAAGATGATTGCTCTGCAAAAGGGCGAATACCTTGTAGTGCTATATTATGAATAGTAAACACTGTTCTTATGCCCTGCAATAAATGATATTGAGGGGAAAACTTGGCGAGTACGGCAATACAAGCACAATGCCAATCATGTAAATGCATGGCATCAGGTAACACTATTTGTTGCTGAGCGAGCATCTCAGTTACTGCAATGCAAAAAAAGGCAAATTTGGTCGCATCAGTAGCAAACGGTTGTACGTCGGTATGACAGTAGACTTGCCCTTTTCCTGCCGAAAAAAATAATGGGTGAACCAATAACAACTGTCGCTCCCGCTGAGCCTCATCATTGAGTAGTAATTCTACCAACTTAACCTGCTCAATATTTCCGGCAAAGGGGACACTAAACTCAGCTAACACTTTTGATTCACCATAAACATCAACATGGTCATACGCTGGTACCACAATATCAACATCATGATTTAATGCTGATAATGCTTTGGGAACATCGCGTATAACATCGCCAATCCCCCCTACTTTCAAGCCCTTAACACTATCATTTTCTGACGCAACCATTAATATCCGCATACGACTTATCTGTCCTTAATTATTTGCTGCAATAGCATTAGGTAAAACTGACTCTGTTATCATTGGGGTCAAGCTCTCAATGTTAGCAACCGGACTAAAGGGCAGTTTTTCCTTCATCGCCAACATCATCTCTCGTGTTACTAAAACCACCCCTTTGTCGGTAATTCTAAAGCCATTATGAATATCTTGTTGTCGGTCATAACCGATGACCACACCATCAGGTATTTCAGTACTTCTATCGATAATCGCCCGCTTAATTTTACAATGTTTACCTATTTTAACCCCTGGTAAGAGCACCGATTCTTGTACATGAGCATAAGATTCAACAATGACTTTTGAAAACAGCGACGATTTTTTAACGGTTGACCCCGAGATAATACAGCCTCCGGCAACCGTTGAATCTATCGCCATACCTCGACGTCCATTATCATCAAAAACAAATTTTGCTGGTGGATCTTGCTCTTGATAGGTCCAAATAGGCCAATTTTCATCATAAAGGTTTAATTGAGGATCTGGCATTAATAAATCCATACTTGCTTCCCAATATGAGTCAATGGTGCCAACATCACGCCAATAAGGCTCACACTCCTCATTGGGATCCTCAAATGGAAACGCATAAACTTGATGTTCCTTAATGATTGAGGGAATAATATCATGACCAAAATCTCGTCCAGATCCTGCCTGCTCAGCATCTTTTTTTAGTTGTTCAAACAAGAATTCAGTATTAAAAATATAGTTACCCATTGAAGCCAGTGACATACCTGGTTTACCGGGAATACAATCTGGATTTTCGGGTTTCTCTTTAAAATTTACCACACGGTTATTATCATCAACCGTCATTACGCCAAAACGATTTACCGTTTCTTCGCTAGGCATTTCAATACAACAAACCGTCATATCTGCTTTAGTTTCTACATGCTTGGCAATCAAAGAGCCATAGTCCATCCGATAAACATGATCACCTGATAAAATCATCACATACTTAGGTAGCTCATGACGAATAATGTCGATATTTTGAAAAACCGCATCGGCAGTACCACAGTACCAGTCGTTACCACAACGTTGGCTCGCAGGTAGGATTTCTACCGACTCACCCAGCTCTTGTTTAAAGTGCCCCCATGCCCGATTCACGTGTCTAATTAATGAATGAGATTTATATTGTGTGGCAATTCCTACTCGTCTTACGCCCGAGTTAATACAATTTGATAACGGGAAGTCAATAATTCTAAATTTTCCACCGAAGTATACTGAAGGCTTTGAACGCCATTCGGTTAGCTCTTCTAAACGGCTTCCTCTGCCGCCTGCTAATATAATGGCATAAGTTTCTCTGGTTAAATTACTAATATAACGATCTTGATAACTTGGCATGTCCATTTCCTTATTTCAACATTAAATATCTTTAGCTCATTGGTTGTTCAATTAGCGTCATTCTAATAGCCTGTACGCCCTATAAATTCCAAATTTCTTTACTGTATTGGCTTATTGTTCGGTCACTACTAAACGGCCCGCTACTGGCGGTATTGGCAATACTCATCTCGGTCCAGAGCGATTGATTTTTATAGGCCTGATCTACCTTAAATTGAGTTTCTATATAACTAGCAAAATCATAAGCGGTCAGCCAAGGATCATGTGGGTTAGTGATCGCGTCTAAAATAGGCTGAAAAATATCGGGTTCGCATAAATTAAAATGACCGCTTTGAATAAGCTTAATAACGCGATTTAAATCTTGGTTCTCATATACTATTCTTCCCGGTTCGTAACACTCAAAAATTGCCGGTAACTCTTCACTTTTCGCCCCAAACAAAAAGAAGTTCTCGGCACCTACCGCTTCCCTAATTTCAACATTGGCGCCGTCAAGTGTGCCGATGGTAATACTGCCATTCATCATAAATTTCATATTACCGGTGCCTGAAGCCTCTTTACCGGTAGTCGATATTTGCTCAGACAAATCAGTGCCTGCACAGATGGTTTCCATAGCTGTGACATTATAATTAGGTAAAAAGGCTACGCGTAAATACGGCCTGACCACCGGATCATCGTTAATGATTCCCGCAACATTATTAATTAACTTGATGATATTTTTCGCCAGCGCGTAGCCCGGTGCAGCTTTGCCACCAATGAGAATACATCTCGGCACTAAATTGTCGGTGTCACCCTGACGAATTTTTTCATAACGATGAATGACGTGAAGAATATTAAGCAGTTGACGCTTATATTCATGAATACGTTTAACTTGCACATCAAAAAGCATCTTCGCATCAAAATCTACCTGAGTTTGTTGTTTGACCAGCTCTGCTAATTTTTGCTTGTTTTCAAGCTTAATTTCTTGCCATTGTTGCTGAAATTCGGCATCACTTTTTAATGGCGCTATCTTAGCTATTTGACTAAAATCACGGACCCAGTCACCACCGATATTAGTGCTAATTAAGTCACTGAGTTTAGGGTTACAGTGATGTAACCAACGCCGTGGCGTAACGCCATTAGTTTTATTGTTAAACTTGTTCGGCCACAATTGATTAAATTGATTAAATAAGCCCTGACGAAGTAGGAAAGTATGCAATTCAGCCACGCCATTCACTGAAAAGCTGCCGACAATCGCTAAGTATGCCATGCGAATTTGTGGGTTATCACCTTCCTCAATTAACGACATTTCACTTTGCCTATATACATCTCCCGGCCACTTAAGTGCCACCTGCTTTAAAAAGCGGGCATTAATTTCATAAATAATATCCAGTAGCCGCGGTAGTAAACGTTGAAATAGTGCTACTGGCCATTTCTCTAATGCTTCAGGAAGTAAAGTATGATTGGTGTAGGCCATGGTATTTGAAGTAATGCTCCAGGCATCATTCCAAGATAAATCATGCTCATCCATCAACAACCTCATCAGCTCTGCAATCGCAATACTGGGGTGAGTATCATTAAGCTGAAAAACATGTAATTGAGCAAATTTAGAAAAATCTTCGCCGTGATGTAGCACCCAATCAGCAATAATATCTTGTAAGGTAGATGAGCTGAGAAAATACTGTTGACGCAACCTCAGCTCTTTACCGCTTTCGCTACTATCGTTTGGGTAAAGCACCATGCTAATTTGCTCCGCAAGGTTTTTTTGTGCGACTGCTTCAGTGTAACTACCGGCATTAAATTCGGTTAAATCAAACTCATCGGTAGCGGTTGCTTTCCACAATCGTAAATTATTAACAATGCCGTTATTGTAACCGGGAATTGGGACATCATAAGGGACTGCTAGTACATCATGCGTATCAACCCATTGATGATGAGTGACGCCATGTTTATCTTGATAAACATCTACGCGACCAAAAAACTTAACCCGACGACATGAATCTGGCGCTTTAATTTCCCAGGGAAACTCATCTAATAACCAATTATCTGGATGCTCAACTTGATAGCCATTTTGAATTTCTTGATTAAACATCCCGTATTCATAACGAATGCCGTAGCCTGTTACGGGTAAGGATAAACTTGCACAGCTATCAAGAAAACATGCCGCTAACCGCCCTAAACCACCATTACCTAAGCCAGCATCATGCTCCGCGGATTCAACCTCCTCAAACTCACACCCAAAATGCAGCAGTGCATCTTTAACACTTTTTTCTAAATCTAAATTTAGAATGGCATTATTAAGCGAGCGTCCCATTAGAAACTCAAGTGACAAATACGCCACCTGCTTGCGCTGTTGTTTTCTAAAATCATCACGACTGGTACGCCACTGTGCAATAAGCCGGTCACGAATGGTAAGCGCTAAAGCCTGGTATAAGTAATGACGTGATGTTCCAGCTTGGTCTCGGCCTAAGGTGTAGTAAAAATGTCTGGTAAGATCATCCTGAAAGGTGTCATTACTCATTTCAGGTTTACCATCATTGAGAGAAAGCTGATATAAGTTACTGTTTTTACTCATTGCGTTTTCCTTAACATGTTTTTGAAACAGCCACTGCAAATAAATTTTGTGTTTCCATCGTAAAATTAATAATGAACATTCATTCCCCTTGCCACTGCAACCATAAGGTTGCCAAAGGCGGAATAGTCAACGATAAGCTCTGTTCAAAACCGTG
>Ga0105359_10004261_pt1 | contig 11469 bp, 5 predicted proteins | sample GOMGulsemesocosm_6_FD_83659 | JGI IMG/M metagenome (GOLD analysis project Ga0105359, IMG submission 83659) | Methane-oxidizing microbial communities from mesocosms in the Gulf of Mexico - GOM8C Gulf of Mexico | ecosystem: Environmental > Aquatic > Marine > Cold seeps | place: Gulf of Mexico... | reverse complement strand
CGATGCACAACAACTGTTTGTGAAAGGCACGCCTGGCAAAATGACCAGTGTTGATGTGATTGGTCAAGGTCGCTCTGCACTAGAAGCTGCTAATGTAAGCCTAGGTCTTGCATTGGCTGATGATGAAATTGATTACTTGGTTGAAAACTTTATTATCTTAGGTCGTAATCCTAACGATATTGAATTGATGATGTTTGCACAGGCAAACTCAGAGCATTGTCGTCATAAGATCTTCAATGCAGATTGGACAATCGATGGCCAAAAACAGCCTAAATCATTGTTCAAAATGATTCGTAATACCCACGAATTGCACCCAGACCATGTTTTATCTGCTTACAAAGATAACGCAGCAGTAATGGAAGGTTACAAAGCAGGTCGTTTCTTCCCAAGTGTTGATGACCGTGAATTTGGTTACCACCATGAAGATATTGATATCTTGATGAAAGTTGAAACTCATAACCATCCAACGGCTATCTCTCCATTCCCGGGTGCTGCGACAGGTTCTGGTGGTGAGATTCGTGATGAAGGCGCAACGGGTATTGGTTCTAAACCAAAAGCTGGCCTAGTAGGTTTCTCTGTTTCTAACCTACGTATTCCTAGTTTTGAACAGCCATGGGAAACTGACTTTGGTAAACCAAGCCGTATCGTTTCAGCTTTAGATATTATGTTAGAAGCACCATTAGGTGGCGCTGCATTTAATAATGAATTTGGTCGTCCAAACATTCTTGGTTACTTCCGTACTTACGAAGAGCAAGTAGAAAGCCATAACGGTAACGAAATCCGTGGCTACCACAAACCAATTATGTTGGCGGGCGGTCTAGGTAATATCCGCCGTGAACATGTACAGAAAAAAGAGATCCCTGTTGGCGCTAAACTAGTTGTTTTAGGTGGCCCGGCAATGAACATCGGCTTGGGAGGCGGTGCAGCATCATCAATGGACTCTGGTGCTTCAAGCGAAGATTTAGATTTTGCTTCAGTACAACGTGAAAATCCAGAAATGGAGCGTCGTTGTCAGGAAGTTATCGACCGTTGTTGGCAGATGGGTGAAGATAACCCAATCCAATTTATCCACGATGTGGGTGCAGGTGGTTTATCAAATGCAATGCCGGAATTAGTAAATGATGGCGATCGTGGTGGTATCTTCGATTTACGTGCGATTCCAAATGATGAAAAGAGCATGGCACCACACGAAATCTGGTGTAATGAGTCTCAAGAACGTTACGTAATGGCGGTTAAGCCTGAGAATCTAGCAACATTTGAAGCAATTTGTAAACGTGAACGTGCTTTATACGCTGTGATCGGTACTGCAACAGAAGAGATGCATTTAACGCTTAACGATCCTGAGTTTGATAACAAACCAATCGATATGCCTCTGGAAGTATTATTAGGTAAAGCACCTAAAATGCACCGTGAAGTACAAACACAAACAGCTGAAGGTAAAGCCTTAGACCTTTCTGGCGCAAGCATTAAAGATGCAGCAGAGCGTTTATTACGTCTACCATCTATCGCTGAAAAAACATTCCTTATTACTATCGGTGACCGTTCGGTAACTGGTTTAGTAGCACGTGATCAAATGGTTGGTCCTTGGCAAGTACCTGTTGCCGATTGTGCGGTAACAGCGGCAAGTTACGATACTTACTTTGGTGAGTCGATGGCACTGGGTGAACGTACGCCAGTTGCACTACTTAACTTTGGTGCTTCTGCTCGTTTGGCAGTGGCTGAATCTATCACTAATATCGCTTGTTCTGATATCGGTGATTTCAAACGCATTAAACTGTCTGCTAACTGGATGTCTGCAACGGGTCACCCGGGTGAAGATGCTGGTTTATATGAAGCGGTTAAAGCGGTTGGTGAAGAGTTATGTCCTGAATTAGAGCTTACTATTCCAGTAGGTAAAGATTCAATGTCGATGAAAACGCGTTGGCAAGAAGAAGATGGCAGCGATAAAGAAGTTATCTCTCCATTGTCTTTAATCATTACTGCATTTGGTGCGGTACGTGATATTCGCAATACAGTAACGCCTCAGCTGCGTACTGACCAAGGTGAAACTGATCTTATCTTAGTTGACCTAGGTAACGGCCAAAACCGTTTAGGTGGTTCTTCACTTGCACAAGTTTACAAGCAGTTAGGTGATTCAACACCAGATCTTGATAACCCTGAGTTATTAAAAGGTTTCTTCAATTCAATGCAAACATTAGTTGCAGAGAAGAAGTTATTGGCTTACCACGATAGAAGTGACGGTGGTTTATTCTCTACTATTACAGAGATGGCATTTGCTGGTCACTGTGGTGTAACGGTTAAGCTTGATCAAGTTGGTAGTGATGATTTTGCTGCACTTTACTCGGAAGAGCTAGGTGCTGTGATTCAAGTTAAATCTGAAGATAAAGAAGCGGTATTAAACGTATTAGCAGGTCACGGTTTAACCACTAACGCACTAGTGATTGGTTCACTAAATGAAACTGACTTAATCGAGTTTACCCGCGATGGTAAAGATGTATTAGCGGCAAAACGTTCTGAATACCGTGGTATTTGGGCTGAAACAACGCTGAAAATGCAATCTTTACGTGATAACTCCGAATGTGCTTTGCAAGAGTTTGACCTTAAGTTAGATGATAAAGATCCGGGCCTAAATACTAAGCTTACTTTTGATATCAACGAAGATGTTGCTGCACCTTATATTGCAACTGGTGTATTACCACGTATGGCGATTATTCGTGAGCAGGGTGTTAACTCGCAACAAGAGATGGCTGCTGCCTTCAACAGCGCTGGTTTCTCGGCAATTGATGTGCACATGAGTGATATCTTAGCGGGCGATGTTCAACTTGAAGAGTTTGCAGGTCTTGTTGCTTGTGGTGGTTTCTCTTACGGTGACGTATTAGGTGCTGGTGAAGGTTGGGCGAAATCGATTCTGTTTAATGAACAGGCGCGTAACCAATTCCAAACATTCTTTGAGCGTGAAAACTCATTTGCACTAGGTGTGTGTAACGGTTGTCAGATGTTATCTAACCTGCATGAGTTAATTCCGGGTACTGATTTATGGCCTCGTTTTGTACGTAATAACTCTGAGCGTTTTGAAGCACGTTTCAGCTTAGTTGAAGTGCAAAAGAATAACTCATTGTTCTTAGGTGATATGGCTGGCTCGCATATGCCAATCGCAGTTTCTCACGGTGAAGGTCGTGTAGAAGTGAAAGATGCAGACCATTTAGCTGCCATTGAAGCAAGTGGCAACGTAGCACTCCGTTTCATCGATAACTACGGTAACAATACGCAAGCTTATCCTGCTAATCCAAATGGTTCACCAAATGGTATTACTGGTTTAACTTCTCAAGATGGTCGTGTAACGATTATGATGCCGCATCCTGAGCGTGTATTTAGAACGGTCGCTAACTCATGGCACCCAGATGAGTGGCAAGAAGATAGCCCATGGATGCGTATGTTTAGAAATGTACGTAAAAACCTAGGGTAATAGCTAGAAGTGTAAAGAAGGGGATCTGCTGATCCCCTTTTTTTTTATTGTTCTACACTTAACTTTCTTACTTAACGCATTGATTTAATGGTAAAATAAATTTTAAATAATTGAAAGGTGGCTTATTTGTCTTTGTCTGTCAAAAATGTTTTGTATATTGGGCGTAATATAGATTTAGTTGAAGCGCTATTGGGTTCACTAAGTGATGGAAATGAAAGGATTTCTTATAATACAAAACATATGCTTAGTAGTAATGAAATATTGGCAGTACTAGCAGAAACTAATTATCACTATTTAATCACTGAACAGTCAATTCCCAAGGTTATTTCAGATCGAATTCAAGATCTCTTCCCACAACTGCATGCCACTTACTTAAATAGAGCAAAACCAGTTAATGAAAATGTAGTCTCAATTCCTGAGAATAAGCTGATTAGTAATGAGGTAAAAGAAGCACTCAACTGTATTAGTGTTCCCATCTATTATAAAAATCGACAAGGGAAAATTTTAGTTTGTAACCACAGTTTTGCGAGCCAGCTAGGGTTAACCTGTGATGAAGTGATTGGCAATAATGCATCTGACATTTTACCCTCTTCACTGATGGCTGGCATTGAGGTTGTAGATAAAAAGATGTTTGATGATCATCAAGTACACCTTTACCGCTGTGAGTTGCATGATCTCGATGGGCGCCCTCGTGAAGTCGTTTTCCGTAAAGAGTTAATGGCGGGCACTGATATTCAAATAGGCATGGTATTTGATGTTTCTGAGCTCAATGAGGCAAGACGTAATACCGAAAAAGAACGTATGATGCTTCGTGCCACAGCTGATATATCCCCGGATCTTATCTTCTTTAAAGATCTAAAAAGTCGCTTTTTGGGCTGTAATAAACAGTTTGAAAAGTTTATTGGTCAACCTGAAAGAAAAATATTAGGTAAAACCGATGATCAATACTTTGAGCTTGAACAGGCAACAATGTGCCAAGATCAAGATCAACGGGTGATGATTAATAATGAAACTTACAGCGGTGAAGAGCATCTTACCTATGTTGACGGTGAGCGCCACTTTGTTGATATGCGCAAGGTGCCATTGTTAGATAGTCAGGGAAATGTGCAAGGCTTAATTGGCATAGGCCGAGATATCACTGCACATCATCGTTTACAAAAGCGTCTTAAAGTGGCTAATACAGTATTCGAAAACAGCCAAGATAACATTATTGTGACAGATCAAGCTGGCTTAATTATCTCTGCAAACCAAGCTTCTTGTAACTTAACTGGTTATAAAAAAACAGAGCTTCTAGGCAATAATATGTCGCTGTTTTCAACCCAGGACCCTAAATCAAAGCGCCATCAAAAGATGGAGGCTTCTCTTGCTGAGAATAAGCAGTGGAAGGGAGATGTGAGTTATCGCAATAAAGACAAAGAAGTTCGCTTTGCTTGGTTAGATATTTATATTGTTGAATTAGAAGAGGGGGTAAGTAACCGCATCTATTCATTTACTGATCTCAGCCAGAATCGAAATATTGAAAGTAAAATTCAATTCCTCTCAAAACATGATCCACTTACTGGTCTGTCAAACCGTATTGCACTATTCACTAAGCTTGAAGATGCTATCAACAGGGCGAGTTTTAACGAAGTGGCGATGGCCGTAATTTTGATTGATATTAATGGTTTCAAAGCCGTTAATGATCAATATGGACACGATGCAGGTGATAAAGTGCTTCAAGAGATTGGTGTGCGTTTAAAAAACTGTGTGTTTGAAAAAGATACTGTTGCACGTTTTGGTGATGATGAGTTTGTTATTATTGTTGATGGGCTTAAAAATGAGCATGATGCAGCGTTAGTTGCACAAAAGGTGGCAGAACAATTTAGTAGTAAATTTACCATCGGTGATATAGAAGCCGCACTCAGTGCCACTATTGGTATCAGCTTATGTCCTGATGATGGTATGGATGTAGATACGCTACTACAGAGTGCTGAAAAAGCGATGTTACGTGCCAAGTTAGATAAAAGTAGCTCTTATCAGTTCTTCACCGGGCAGTTAACTGAGCACTCTGCTAGTCAATTGCAACTTGAATTAGAACTAAAAGTCGCGTTACAGGAAGATCATTTTGAACTCTATTATCAACCTCAGTATGACTTAAATAAGAAACTAATCGTTGGTATGGAGGGCTTGCTACGCTGGAACCATCCCAAGCATGGTTTATTGTTACCTGATCAGTTTTTAAGTCTAGCGGAAGAGAGTGGTTTAATTATTCCTATTGGTTTGCAAATGCTGAAAAAAATCGCATTGCAAACTGTAGCTTGGGATAAAGCTAACATCCACTTTGGACGAATCGCAATTAACTTATCCGCCAGCCAACTTGAGCAGATTAGTTTGATCTCTGATATTCAAACCATTATAAAAGAGACTAATTGTTCTACTAAAAAGCTTGAGTTTGAAATATCTGAATCCATTTTCGAAAATGATAATTACATTATTCAAGAAAACCTGTTTAATGTTAAAAAACTCGGTATTGCCATTACGGTGAGTGATTTTGGAGCTGATATTCCCATTTTTCATTTTGTTGAACCGTTAGGTATTGAGAAGTTTAAAATGGCTAAAAGCTATATCCAAGGAGTGCCAGGCCGTTTAGTTGGTGAAGCAATGATAAAATCTGTGATGGTACTCGCACGCGAATTGGGGGTTGATGTTGTTGGTGAACAGATTAGAAGTGAGCTACAAGAAGATGGCCAACAAATGTCAATTAGCCAAAATAAGTCTCATGTAAAACCAATGAAAGTGAGTGAAGCTACTTTTTATTTGCGTTGTCATAAGAAAAAATAACTGTTAATTTTATTCTTTCATTTAAGGATCAAATAGATGGACTTTTTTTCATTTGATAGTAGTTGGCAAGAGAGCACAGTATATGTGGTGCTTTCAGCGACGCTCTATTTCTCTCTATTAATCCTTACCTCGCTACGTGTTATTATCAAAAGAAAACCGATCGGTATATCCCTAGCGTGGTTATTTCTAATTTATGCGTTACCCCTGCTTGGCATTATAGGTTATTTTATTTTTGGTGAGTTACATCTTGGTCAAAAGCGTCAAAAACGCAGTGAAAAGATGTCTATCTATTTTAAAGAGTGGCTAAAGAGTGAAGTACAAGAAAATCGCCTACCAGAAAATTTAAGTTCTCCTGCCGTATTACCAATGCAACGTTTTGTTGAGTCCTATACCGGTGTACCAATGATGCAGGGCAATGAGCATCACCTGCTTACTTCTACAGATCAAATATTAATAGAGCTGACAAAGCAAATTCAGGCTGCAAATACTCGCTGCTACCTCATGTTTTATATCTGTAATGAGGGCGGATTAGTAGATCCCCTCTTAGTGGCGCTAATGAAAGCCGCTCAACGCGGTGTTGAGTGTAAGTTGTTATTAGATTCCGTGGGCAGTCATGATTTTTTTCGAAGTGATAAACCACAACAATTAAGAAAGGCGGGTGTAGAGGTTGTTGAGGCATTACCGGTAGGTGCATTTAGGCTTCTATTGCAACGGCAAGATCTACGCATGCACCGTAAGTTGGTCTGTATTGATGATAAAGTAGCCTATACAGGCAGTATGAATTTAGTGGATCCCGCTTATTTCAAAAAAGACAAAGGTGTTGGTGAATGGGTAGATATTATGGTGCGTTGTACAGGGCCAATTATTCAGCAGATGCAGGGATTATTTACTTGGGACTGGTATCTAGAAACCAACCATAAAATGCAACTCCCCAAAGCTGAAGCTACTCGATTTCCTGTTGTAGGAAAGCAAAATTCACAACTCATTCCATCTGGCCCCGGTTTTGGTCGTGCAAGTATCCATCAAGTATTATTAACTGCCATTTATGAAGCTAAATATAGCTTGCTACTAACCACTCCCTATTTTGTACCGGATGAAAGCCTTTTGGCTGCCCTACAGGTTGCTGCACTGCGTGGCGTAGATGTAAAAATTATTTTACCCGCCAAAAACGACTCCTTTATGGTGAAGTATGCGTCGCGTGCATTTTTTGAAGAGTTACTCACTTCGGGTGCCAAAATATATAAATTCCATGGTGGTTTATTACATACCAAAAGTATTGTTGTGGATGAAAAGATTGCCTTAGTAGGCACTGTTAACTTAGATAGGCGTAGTTTTTGGTTAAACTTTGAAATGACTATGTTAGTTGATAATAGTGAGTTTGCAGGTGAGTTATTAACCACGCAGATGCATTACCTTTTAGAGTCTAAGCAGTTAACACTGAGTGAGTGGAATAAACGTCACTACTTTAAAAAGCTACTAGAAAGTTCTGTCTACCTATTTAGCCCCCTTTTATAAGAAGATAATAATGAATAACTATCAACAGGCAGCCAAAGAGTTGCTAAATAACCGCCGAAAAAACTCTATTAACGATCGTTTGGTCTTGCAGTTAAGACCTGAAAATTGTGAGCAAGCACTGCAGGTTCAAGCTGAAATGGTTAAATTACATTGTGATGAAGTTACCGCCTGGAAGTGTTTATTGCCATTAAATGAAGATCAACTTGTTGTTGCCCCTATTTTTGCAGATACAGTTCAATCGGGTAAGCAATGTAAATTATTTGCTGATAAAAATAGAGCGCGCATTGAACCTGAGATCGCTTTTGTACTCGCGATTGATGTACCTGCAAAACAGACTGGTTACAGTGAAGACGATATTGATGATGCAGTTCAAGGCTGTCATATGGCATTGGAATTGATGCAAGATCGCTTTGCTGAAGGTGAAACTCCTTCATTCTATGAGAAACTTGCAGATTGTTTAGTGAATCAAGGTCTGTTTATTGGCCCTGAAATAGACAAACAAAAAGCTTATCTAGCTAGTGAGTTTAAAATAGAGATCTCGCAGGCTGGTAATAAACAAAGCTTTAATGGCATACATCCTAATGGGTTGCCACAAAAAGCGCTGTATTGGTTAATTAACTTTATGACTAAGCGTGGTGTGAGCTTTAAAGCGGGACAAGCTATCATTACTGGTTCCTATGCAGGTGTTGTGGAAGTGGACTTTGGTGTGGCTACAACGGTAAAATATGCTGGGTTAGGTGAATATCAACTTACTTTTAATGAAAAAATTTAACAATAAAGACGAAAAGGACTTTCAATGAACGATACTTTATCGATTGTGGACGGCGTATTAAGCCTAAGCTCTTTTTTCACCGTCACGCTTGGTATTATTGTGTTGTTTGTTGGACGACGCATTAATAGCTCATCAAAATTGTTGCAGGAGTTTAGTATTCCTGAGCCGGTAACCGGTGGCATTATTTTCTCTGTTTTGATTAGTCTTCTTTTTGTATTAACCGACATTGAAATCCAATTTGATTTAACTGCGCGTGATATTTTACTGGTGTACTTTTTTACCACTATTGGCATCAATGCCAGCCTCAAAGATTTACTTAGTGGTGGTAAACCCTTAGTTATTCTGCTTTGTATCACCATTGGTTATATGATGATACAAAACTTCACGGGGATCACCGTGGCGCAACTATTTGGACAAGATCCTGCGGTTGGCATCTTAGGTGGTAGTGTTTCGTTGATTGGTGGGCATGGCACTGCCATCGCATGGGCGCCGGGTATTGGTGAAAACTATGGCGTAAGCAGTGCAATGGAGATTGGTATTGCCAGTGCAACGTTTGGGCTTATTTTAGCTAGTTTAATGGGCGGTCCTATTGCCAAGTACTTAATAAATCGTCATGGTTTAAAAGCGTCAGAAACAGAGCAAGATACTTCTGTTCAAAAAACTAGCGTTGCAGAAAAAGGCATCAGCAGTTTTGATTTTTTAGATGCAATTTTTGCGATTCATGTTTGTGCTATTTTGGGTTTTATTCTCAATGAAGTTGTGTCTGAGATGGGATTACAACTACCACTGTTTGTAACCTGCTTATTTGCAGGTATCGTGATTACAAACCTAATGCCTAAAAAGAAACGTCTTATCACTGGTACGCATTGGCCAACGGGTAGCCCTGCCATTACTTTAATCGCAGATATTGCTTTAGGTACGTTCTTAGCGATGTCTTTAATGAGCATGCAACTGTGGACACTGGCTGATTTAGCCGGACCTATCTTTGCAATATTAGGTGCTCAATTTATTATTGCGATTTTAGTGAATCTGTTTATTGTTTTCCCTGCGATGGGTAAAACCTATGATGCTGCCGTTGTTTGTTCTGGTTTTGGTGGTATTTCATTGGGCTCAACACCCACTGCAATGGCAAACATGTCAGCGGTATCACAAAAATATGGTTACTCAAAACAAGCGTTTATTATCGTACCGCTAGTTTGCGCATTTTTTATCGATTTAGTGAATGCCGTTATGATTCCGTTTTTCTTAAATAATTTCGCTTAATTTTCCAGCCTATAGCAAGCACTAATAAGTGCCAACATTAACAATAGTTAATGTTGGCACAAGCTTGGTTTAATCTAGCTATCTTTATACTTATCCCTGATATTTTAATTTAATTTTTGGGGAAAATTTATGGCTGTATTAGGTTACATGCAAAAAGTCGGTAAAGCGTTAATGGTGCCAGTGGCAACATTACCAGCCGCTGCGATTTTAATGGGTATTGGTTACTGGATTGATCCGGTTGGTTGGGGAAGCGAAAGCATTCTTGCCGCCTTCCTGATTAAGTCGGGGGCTGCAATAATAGACAATATGGCATTGCTGTTTGCGATTGGTGTGGCATTTGGTTTAAGTAAAGATAAAAGTGGTAACGCAGCACTTTCAGGTTTCGTTGCATTCATGGTATTAACAACACTACTTTCTCCTGCTGCTGTTGCGCAACTAGAAGGTATTGATGTAAGCGAAGTACCTGCAGCATTTGGGCGTATTAATAATCAGTTTATTGGTATTTTAGTCGGTATTATTTCTGCTGAAATTTACAATAAATTCTCATCGGTAGAGCTACCTAAAGCACTGGCTTTCTTCAGTGGTAAACGTTTGGTACCGATTTTAACTTCAATCGCAGGTATGTTATTAGCCTTTGTATTCCTATACGTATGGCCGATGATTTTTGAAGTGTTGAGCATTTTTGGTCAGTACTTACAATCATTAGATGCTGTTGGTGCAGGTCTATTTGGTTTCTTTAACCGTCTAATGTTAATGGTGGGTATGCATCACGCATTATACCCAGTATTCTGGTTTGATGTGGTAGGTATTAACGATATCCCTAACTTCTTAGGTGGTGCACAATCTATTGCAAATGGTACGGCTATTGTTGGTAAAACGGGTATGTATCAAGCTGGTTTCTTTCCAATCATGATGTTTGGTCTACCAGGTGCTGCACTTGCAATGTATCACACTGCTGAAGAACGTAATAAAGACAAAGTCTTCTCTATTATGATTGCTGCTGCAATGGCTTCATTCTTCACGGGTATCACAGAACCTCTTGAATTTAGCTTCATGTTCCTAGCGCCTGCTTTGTACTTTGTACATGCAGTTTTAACGGGGATCTCTCTATATATTGCTGCAAGTATGCAATGGATGGCTGGATTTGGTTTCTCAGCTGGTTTTGTAGATTTTGTATTATCAAGCCAAAACCCATTAGCAACACAGTGGTACATGCTAATTGCACAGGGTCTTGTATTCTTTGCTGTCTATTACTTCCTATTCCGTTTCATCATTCAAAAATTCAACTTAAACACGCCAGGACGTGGTGAAGATATGAATGCAGATGAAGAAGCTGATGTCGATATGCCTGAACTAGCACGAGCTTACATTAAAGAGATTGGTGGTAGCGATAATATCGTAGAAGTTGATAACTGTATTACACGTTTACGTTTAACAGTAAAAGACTCTTCACTTGCAGACCAAGCTGGCTTAAAAGCATTAGGTGCAGTAGCTGTTGTGCCGATGGGTAAAGGTGGTTTACAAGTGATTATCGGTTTAGGCAAAGTAGATAAAGTTGCTGAAGCGATGAAAGTTGTTTTGAAAAAATAAATACACTCTCCTAACTAAGTTTGACTTAGTGTGTAATTAAAGG
>Ga0105359_10004258_pt1 | contig 11471 bp, 6 predicted proteins | sample GOMGulsemesocosm_6_FD_83659 | JGI IMG/M metagenome (GOLD analysis project Ga0105359, IMG submission 83659) | Methane-oxidizing microbial communities from mesocosms in the Gulf of Mexico - GOM8C Gulf of Mexico | ecosystem: Environmental > Aquatic > Marine > Cold seeps | place: Gulf of Mexico... | reverse complement strand
CTCAAGCCGCATTGAATTCGTTCGCCCTGTGCAATGGTTAATTATGTTGTTCGGCAACGAAGTTGTTAAAGGTGAAGTTCTAGGTTTATCGGCAGGTAATACCTCTCGTGGCCATAGATTCCACGCCAATGAAGAAATTACTATTTCTGCACCTAGTGACTACCAAGAAGCGCTACGTGCTGCTTATGTAATTGTTGATTATAACGAACGCAAAAAGCTGATCCGTGGCCAGGTAGAAGCCAAAGGCATCGAGATGGGCGGCATCGCTGTTATCGATGAAGATTTATTAGACGAAGTAACAGGCTTAAACGAATGGCCTACAGCTTTGGCTGGTAACTTCGACGAAGATTTTTTACGAGTTCCTAGTGAAGCGTTAATTTCTTCGATGAAAGAACACCAAAAGTATTTTCACGTTGTCGATGCTAACGACGAACTAAAACCTATTTTCATTACCCTGACGAACATTGAATCGAAAGATCCAAGACAAGTGATTGAAGGTAACGAGAAAGTTATTCGTCCACGTTTAGCCGATGCTGCTTTCTTCTGGGATACCGATCGTAAAAATACGTTAGAAAGTCGTTACGAAAAATTATCCACCGTTGTTTGGGTTAACAAACTCGGTACGCTTAAAGATAAGACTGATCGCATTGAAATATTAGCCGAAAAAATCGCTGCTTCGATCGGTGCTGATACCCAACTTGCACAGCGCGCTGCAAAACTTTGTAAGACCGATTTATTAACCGATATGGTTTATGAATTCACCGATCTTCAAGGTATTGCTGGAACGTATTACGCACAAGGTGATGGAGAGCATGCTGACGTGTGTGCGGCGATGCAAGAACAGTACATGCCTGCCTTTGCTGGTGATACGTTGCCAACCACTCAAGCGGGCATCTGTGTTGCCCTTGCTGATCGTATCGATAGCCTAGTGGGTTTATTTGGTCTTGGCCAAATTCCTACTGGGTCAAAAGATCCGTTTGCCCTACGTCGTGCCTCGTTAGGTGTGATGCGCATATTGGTAGAAAAAGAAATCAATATCGACCTAGGTCAGTTAATCGACTGGGGCATTGAATCCACTTGGGAAACTGAACCTAAGGCCGAAACCAAAGTAACACTAACTGAATATTTGTTAGACCGTTTTAGTGCTTGGTATAAAGACCAAGGTATTGCGACTGAAGTATTCCAATCAGTTCGTGCTTTAGGTTTGATCAATCCTCTAGATATTAACAACCGCGTACAAGCCGTTAACGCTTTCTCTAGCATGAACGAAGCACAAGCATTGGCCGCGGCTAATAAACGTGTATCGAACATTCTTGCGAAGAACGGTGGCGATGCAGTTTCAGCTGAAATCAATACGGCTTTATTAAGCGAAGATGCTGAGAAAGTATTAGCTGAAAAGGTTGCGGCTAAGCAAACTGAAGTTCAGCCTTTACTTGCTGACGCACAATATAAAGAAGCGTTAGCTGCACTTGCTGATTTACGCGCACCGGTTGATGCTTTCTTTGATGGTGTGATGGTAATGGCCGATGATGAAGCCGTTAAAACTAACCGCTTAGCATTGCTGAAACAGCTACAAGGTTTGTTTATTGCGATTGCGGATATTTCTTTGCTTCAGCAAGGTTAATTCTATTTGTAAATAATTTTCATTATGTACAAATATCTAAGCCTCCATCAGTGTATCTGCTGGGGGCTTTTTCTTTATATCAGCTCAATATTTCATGGATGATTCAATGCGAATTAAACTATTTATAATTTTTATATCAATCAGTCTTATTATTTCATGTGGTTCTGAATCAAGCTCTAGCGCTGATGATAGTGGCTCCACTGAATTAATACTCAATGCTTCGAATACAAACTTTACGAGTCCTTCATCATTCACAATATCCTCTAACAATAATGGTTTCATCTGTGATTCAGCGAGTTTACACTCCAGCGATGGCAGCTATGATTTACCAATAACATCTGGCTATCGACTTTTAAATACAAAGAAAACTATATGTGGAATGTCAAATTTACCCCATAACATACCAACAGGAACCTCTCTTGAAATTGTATATCATGAAATTGAGGACGAATCGAAAAGTGTTACGATTAATTATCCTAACATTGAAACTAGAATAAATAGTCTCCCGAAAAATTCCGTTTACGATTTTCATAATAAAAACCATACTATATATCTAGATCATGACCTCTATAACTTTCAACACAGCGAGTTTGACTACAGCGGTGCGGCAACATCATTACAATATATATTTAAAGATAAATTCGCTCTAGAATTCTCAGAACACCAAATAATGAGCGACCTTTTGCAATACGGCGAAACCGATAATATCGTTGCCCGCAGAGGCTTTTCTTTATTAGATATGAAGCGCATGCTCGAGCACTATGGCTATACTGGGTCGGGTTACATAATGCCTTTTGAAGAAGCCTTAGAAGAATATTTGGTTGAGCTACAATCTCATACTCCCTTTATTAGCCCCATTTCAATTGATGGTAGCTTGAATTTCGTCGCTATCATTAAGATCAATAATCAGAATATTACTTTCTTACATCCTCACCTAGGTTACATACTGCTTCCATTTTCAGAAATTAAAAATGGAAATGCTAGAAATAATGAAGACTGGGTTATTTTTATCCCAGACTTTATCCAAGAGTAAATATATAAATGAACAAACTAATCATCCTCGACCGCGACGGCGTTATTAACCAAGACTCAGACGACTATGTAAAAAGTCTAGAAGAATGGATTCCTATTGAAGGCAGTTGTGAAGCCATTGCTGATCTTTGCAAAGCAGGTTATACAATTGCTGTTGCGACTAACCAAAGTGGTTTAGCACGAGGTTACTTTTCTGTTGATGACCTTGAAGCCATGCATGGCCGTATGAGTGCTTTAGTCGAAGAAGCAGGTGGCACAATCGCTACTATTAAATTCTGCCCACACGGTCCTGACGACGCTTGTGACTGTCGTAAACCGTTACCTGGCCTAGTGGATCAAATAGAGAAGGAACTCAATGTCAGTGCTGAAGGAGCTTGGTTTATCGGGGATTCATTACGTGATTTACAAGCGGGATTATCAAAAGGCTGTAAACCTGTTTTAGTAATGACAGGGAAGGGCGAGATGACTTTGCTAAAGATGCTAACAACAGATGTTGAAGCTGAAATTAAGCAAGCTCCAGTTTATACCGACCTTGCTCATTTTGCCCGTAAGCTGCTAGCAAAATAGCCGCTTACGGAACATGGTTTTACTCTTTATAAAACCATCGCGGCAACCCAGCCTGCGACTAATAACGGCAAGTTGAAGTGAATAAAGGTTGGTATAACGGTATCGCGCATATGGTTATGCTGACCATCGGCATTCAAACCTGCGGTTGGCCCGAGTGTTGAATCTGAAGCCGGAGAACCTGCATCACCTAGCGCGCCGGCAGTACCTACCAATGCAACAATCGCTAATGGGCTAAAACCAAGCTGGATACATAGCGGAACATAAATCGCAGCGATAATTGGAATAGTCGAGAAAGACGAACCGATCCCCATCGTTAGTAATAAACCAACGATTAATAATAGTAATGCAGCCAAGGCTTTATTATCTCCCAGCCAGCCTGAAGCACCATTTACCAAACTTTCTATATGGCCAGTGGCTTTTAATACTTCAGAAAATCCTGACGCGGCGATCATGATAAATCCAATCGATGCCATCATCTTCATGCCATCAACCAGAACGCCATCAGACTCATGCCAGCGAATAACACCCGTTGCCGAAAACAATAAGAAGCCTGCCATCGCGCCTAACACCATTGAACCCAAATAAAGCTGAACTACAAATGCCAATACAATCGCAGCACCTGCAACCCATAAAGATTTTGCACTAAATTCTTGATCGATATGTTCTGTCTTTTCTACTAAAGCTTGATCATAAATCCGAGGCTTTCTATAGCTAAAAAAGGCTGCTATTAACAACCCTGACAACATACCCAGTGCAGGTATAGCCATCGCTTTAACGACCGATAACCCTTCTACTGAAACACCAGCACTTACAACGTTTGCTAATAAAATCTCATTCAAATAGATATTGCCAAAGCCTATAGGTAAAAACATGTACGGTGTCACTAAACCAAAGGTTAACACACAGGCAACCAGTCTGCGGTCTAGCTGTAAGTGAGTCATTACTAACAATAGCGGGGGAATTAGAATAGGGATGAAGGCTATATGAATAGGCACGATGTTTTGCGAACTTACGGCAATAAGCATCAAGCCAACAAGCATCGAGGTGCGCAGCCAAAATGTATCACCGTGTCTCTGGTGACCTTTACCGTTAATACGCTTCAGAATTTTTTGTGCCAATAAATGAGGTAGTCCCGATAAGGATATCGCAACCGCGAAGCCCCCTAATAAAGCATAGCTCAAGGCAATGCCCGCTCCGCCACCAATTCCTGCATTGAATGCCTTCAGCGTAGTATCGATATCCATGCCAGCAACCCAGCCGCCCACAAAAGCAGCAATGATCATGGAGAGCATGACATGTAGCCGAGCAATACTCAGCACTAACATCAATATTACGGCAACCAAAACTGCATTCATAAAAGCACCCTTCTTTAGGCAAGTGTCGGCTTTAGATAACAGAATAAAAGCTGACCAAGTAGATAAGATGTCCGCAAGATAGCATAGCTGAGTGCAGAATGTGAGACTTCAAATTCAGATTAGGCCAGCACTGATCCTATAGTGACTTGTTCATTTTACGGAAACATCATTATACGTCTCGTAAATGTAGACACTCTGTAGATACAAAAAAACCCACGACTATTTACTAGGAGTGGGCTTTTTTCGTGCTTAAACGGTGACAGTATTATTGCTGCTTTCTATTGAACGCTAATCCAGTGAAAAATAATAATAGGAACCAAGTAAAGTAACCTGCACTTGCCGTAACTCTTTTCTTCGTGGCTTCCTCACTGTCATCAAATACGATAATCGGCAGTGCAGGGGCCTGTGGCTCATCATAGCCCTTCACTGTATTTTCTTCTAATCCAGTGATTAAAAGTAATTGACTGCTGCGGCTAGGGTTTTCACCGGTATGCCAATCACCAGTACCAGAAAAAGCGATATGCGTTCCGTTAGCAGATAAGGATGGATATACCGCATGGTGATTTTCGTTAATTTCAGTTAACTGCGTTGTTGAGCTTTGCTGAACATCAAAAATAAATATTTCATCATTACTAGCGCTATTCGCTCCATCAAAACTTCCTCGACTTCTAAAGACTACCTTAGAGCCATCGGCTGAGATATCAGGTTCATAAGAGTGCTGACTAGATGAATTGGTAATTTTCTTCAGTATCTCCCCGTCAAATTCTGCTAAATATATTTGATAGCGATTATTAGAATTACTTAAAATATTAGCATAGCTCGAAAATGTAACGTATTCCCCATTAGCTGATATTTTTGGTTGTAATGAGTCCCTTGAACTATCATTCGTTATTTGACGATCGACTCCACTGCCAATGTCTCCTGTAAATATTTGCCAACGGCGGTTGTTGTTTTGATTACTGAGAGGTCTACCTCTTGAAGCTACAACAAAACGCTCCCCATTATAATCTACATCTAGCTGGGCTACATTCGATCCATAATTGAACCACGATAGCTGTCTAAATTTCTGATTTGATAAGCGGTAGGAGAAAACCTCTTCGCTGCCATCAGCATTATTAGATTCTAAATTATCTGTTGATATAAATAACAGAGTACTGCCTTCATGATTCATACTAATATCATCAACATTAGTTCCTGCATGAATATTACTGCCGATTTGCTTTAAGGTGTTAGCCGTAAGATCAAATACATAAACTTCATTACTAGAATCAAAATTGGGTTGTGAAGGATCTAAATTACCATTACAAACAGCTGCGACGAAGAGGCCATTTCCGGATATTGCTGTGTTAAAACAGTGCCTACCTGCAGCATTGTTAGTAAGTTGCTGATAATCACTGTTTTCTACATCATATAAAAATAAATCTGTACTCGAATTTATCTTTCCGTTTCCTGCTAGATCGTCTCTAGATAAAACAGCAAGAAATTTACCATAATCAGATAATTTAGCTTTTTCAGTATTATTTGTACTGCCAAAAGATAGTTGGTCTATCTCTAAAATAAATATAATAACTGGGATTTCAAAAGTCTCGAATTGATTGGTTAAACTAGAAATTCTAATGCGTCCAGTTAGCTCACCTGTCGATAATGGTGATACTAATAATGTATAGGGTATAACCGCCGTACTATTAGCATTAACCGTATAACTAAGGGGCCCGGTTAATGTTAAAAAAGCAGAGTTCGTAACATATTCAATTTCAATATCTAAGGCATTAGCTTCTATATTTAGAAGCTCCATATTCAGTGATTGTGACTCCCCAGACTTAATAATAACTTTTTCTAGACCTCTTGCCTCTGTATAACCAATACTCCTTTGAGAGTATTTAATTGCGTGAGGTAAGGTAAACATTGGTACGTCATTTTGGCTATTACCGCCAGCTCCACGATAATATTGTAAACCGATTGTTGAATTTTTCTGTACACCAATTGTATAGTTTCCGTTATCGCCAAATAGCTCTTGATAGTGAACTTCTATACTATGATCTGCTTCTAATAATTTATACTGAAACGTATTTCTTCCAGAATTTGAATAAGCAGGAACATCTGTGAATTGAATAATTAACTCTCGATTTGGAGCTGTACCTTTAGACAAATAATGAACACTTCCTCCGTTACGGGGATTTAAATCTTCCCACCAAGCAGCAACACCTGCACCCATATCGCTAAACGATGTTGTACTGGGAATAATTTCACCACTACAGCAACCGCTACCAGAGGTGGTAAATGAAATAAAACCATTAGAGCTAACTCTTAATGAAGAATATGAAACATCATAGAAACTGAAGTTAAATCCAATATTAATACTGCTCGTTGAATCGTCACTTAATGATACTGAGACTTTATTAACATCAGCAGTGATATCATCAAAATTATAGCTAAAACCTGCTTCATCGGAGTCAGTATAATAATAACCACCATCATCAACTCCACTTATTAATGCCTGAGCTTGTCCAAAGCCAAAAGCCAGCATTAGTATTAGCGCGATCCGCTTCATGTAATTTTTCCTTTGAAATAATCAAAATCATTTTTGATGCCTCATAAATCATTAACCTTGGGCATTAAAAATAACTCTAAAAAAGGGCAGAGAAACTCTGCCCTTAGAACACTCTTAAGAACGACTAATTATGGAACAATTACTGGATCAATTGTTTCAGCATCCGTTGTCCATGTGCTATTAACGTTAACAGCGAAACTCAATTCATCTGCCGCTGCTAAAATAGCAGTAGGAACGAAAAATAATGTAATAACTGTTCTTGCAGAATTTATCACACCAAATGCGTTAGTAGTTGATACGCCGTTTAATTGAAGTTGGCCCGAACCACTCAAAGAAAAAAGTGCATTTGCCTGAACATCATTGAATATAATGCGCCCATCAGTCTCCTCGGTAGGTACAGCACCCGCACCCGCATCAGAAAATAATTGAGCGACATCCATTGGATGAGTTAAAGTAAAGTGAATTGTTTGCGCCACATTCGTTGCATTTAGTGCAGTAACTGAAGCAAGTCCTATCGTACCTAAGCCATCAAAACCAGCAAATATAGGCGCTGTGACATTCGCATTATCAGCAGCCCAAGTATTACCAAAATTATCCTGAACATTAGGATAAGTAATTGCTACGTGACCAGTGGCATCTTCAGCAGTTGAAGTTAAACCCGTTTCTGCATAATCACCCAAAGTGAACACACCGCTACGGTTAGTTACTTGCAGGTTTTTACCCGCGGTCATTGCAGTCGTGAACGGAATGGTTACAGTTGCTGAAGGCGATGCATTATGCGCGGCGATTGTATCGTCATGTAAGAATACGTTCTGACCACCCAGAGTAATAAATGACACTGTATCGTCTACGTTAATTTTAACGACTTCATTAAAGGTCAACGTCAATACTGGCTCACTGATTCCTTTACTATATACAGCCTTAGTCATTATAGGCGGCAATGCATCATTGATCACAACTTTTGCATTAGCGTTCGTTGAAAGATTTCCTTCAGCATCAGCCACAACATCATTAAAGTTAATATCACGAGCATTTTGCCCATCAACGTTACCCAATGTGAAAATGTTAGCAATACTAACAACGGCCAAATCAACGTTAATAGCCTGGTCATCACTGGTTCTTGTTACATCATTCATGATGCCCCAAGCGGATAAACCCGCTGTTGCCGTTGTTGCTGGCGAATTACTCGCACCAGCCGCTGGTTTCATATTATTACTCGCTAAAGGAGTTACCCAAGCAAGGTTCTCAGTGAATGAAACACTAATTGTACGCTGAGGAGCTGCTGACCATGCAGTATAGGCTGTGGCATCATAAGTATTACCAGCAGTAATGTAGGCACTGTTCGTTGCAGTATCTTTTTTATTGCCTGCAAATAAGCTATCTAACGTTGGCGCTGTTGGTACTGCACCTTGGTCCGATAACATGCCTGCATTAACATTAAGTAGTGGTACACCAATTAGCGCTTGATCGCCTAAGTTTGATAGTTCACCACCATTTCCGTAGTGAGATCCATAAACACTAGAACTGGTTAAATCCTGCTCGCCATAGCTATCTTGCAAGCTGGTAGTAACGGGAACATTATCAGCCAGCGTAATAGACGTTTCTGAACCAGGGTTACCAAAATCATCCATAGACTTGATATAAATCATATCGCCAGGATTAACACCAGAAACTGTAAATGCAATTGCTGTTGCTTGGAAATCAGCCATTGAGCTATCAGTTTGAGGCTCAATAGTACCGATACCAACTCCTGTATCAGTGCTCTTTGCATCTGGGCTGCTTTGGCTATCAATAACAATATCTGTATTGAGTGCTACGCCATTGCGTTCAATGCGATATGCATAATCTGAAGCATTGCTTGGGGTAAAGCTCACACGGGCAACATCAATCGATACACCAGCATTAAGACCAAGGTTACCTGTATTTGGAGTGCCATCTTCGTTATAAATAATAACGCCTGCAGCATCAACAAGACCGGCTTTATCTAAAGCATTAATCAAGGTTGTAATTCGAGTATCAATCGTTGCATCTGCAGTATTCAGTTGTTGAATGCCGTTAGCAGTCATCGCCATATCAACATCAGCAAACGTGCTGCTTGCCGTATCTAAATCAGAAGCTAAACGTTGTGGGCTATCATCAACTGTTGCTTGAACTAGGTTAGTAACAACCGCAGCATTTTGGTTAAGCTCACGATAAACTTCGACTTGTAATTTGGCATAATCAGTATTGCCATCAACATCATCAAAGTCATACTTAACGGCATTACCACCAAGGCTATCATCGTCGTCTAAAAGATTTCCTTCAATATCTTGGAAATCAACTTTCAGCATGTAAATATCTAGCTGAGAACCCGCAGTGAAGTCAGACAAAGCGGTAATAGTCATTGAACGTGCATCAGCAGCTGCAACAACCGTTACTGGGATATAAGCATCTGCAGTCAAATCACGAACAATAATCGAGTTCACATCAATCATTGATGAAACAACAGGTTCGCTGAAATGAACGGTTAGTACGCTGGTTGTATCATCATGCAGTTTTGCACGAGTTACGTTTGATGCAACTTCTTCAATAGCGGTAACGAATGGGCTCTTAGTATCGTCACTCGTAATTGCAGTAGCAAAAACATTACCAACATGAATAACTTCAACTTCATCATTAGTTACAACACCTGTTGTACTAAAGCTATGAGAGGTAACACTGTTTACTTGATGACCACCAATGATAAAGGTTAAGTCTGAATCATTTGGTAAGCCCGCAACAGTAAAACTACCATCTGCTGCTGTTGTAGCAGGGTAACTTACTGTTGTGTAGGCAATTTCATCACCGTTGTTGCCGGTATGCGCACTACCATTAACATCTTTAAGTTCAAGATTTAATGTTTGGTTAGCAATTGGCTCATGCGTCGTATTATTTCGTAGAACACCGGTAACTGTCGCACCTTCTGTGCCGATAGCCGGAAGTACTGCTTCACCAGCAACAGCCGTGAAACCATCAATAAAGTTATTAGTGCTACCAGAAGATGTTTCTTCTGTCGTTCCTTGATCACTACGGCCGTTATCAAGAACTGCTGAAGGTTGAACGGTAACAATGCCACCAAGGAAACCAGCAGGTGGAACGATGACTAAGCGGATAGACCCACCTAAATAAGCACCTTTGTCTGTAATCGTAATTCCGGTAACCGGAATATTGGAGAATTCATACGACCCCCCGTCATTAGTCATAGCCGAACGACTACCAGCAAAGACTGTAGCACCCACAATAGGGTTGCCATTAGTATCTATTACAGTTCCCATTACGGTTCCAACTGGAGCCGATACACGAGCTGAGTTATTACCCGTTTCAGACGTCGTCGAGTTAGTTGTTAATGCGCTGGACTTATCACCGTCGACTAAGCAACCCGTTAATAGAGTTGTAGTTGATACAAGTGCGATTGCAGTCGCTAATTTAGCTTTTTTAAATAATGTGTTTTCCATCTGTTCCTTTCCTAGATAGCAGATACATCATCCACCTAATGAAAAATTTCAATAGGCAGTTTGATCAAGAAAGAAAACAAGGAAGGAAGGGCCGTATAAGGCAGAAAACGTTCCTTGTTTCACTAGAACTATTATTCTAGCCTGAGGAATTCATTTTAAAGTAGTTAGATATTTTAAATTACGAACAAAGTACTGGTTATTATTTTTAGCAACGTGATCTAATTCCACCTTTTTATGATTTTGGTTTCCATAAATTAATACATATATCGCACGTATCTTTTAACTATTGTTTAGTAATAACCTCCGGTTTGCGGGTAAAAGTCTAACGACTCGGTCCATCATTAGTGAAATGATAAAGTAGCAGATCCTTTTATATAGGATGCTTAGTTACAAGAGGTTATGTAGGGGATCCTCAGCCGTGAAAATGCTATACCTACTCTAACTTTAAGATTCCGACCATAAACAGTTCAAGTAGATAATATCAACAGCATTAAAACATCTGTACAAGACCTCTACCTAAGTTTCGTAATCCTCCAACGTTAATAAAAATATTGCTTTCCTTATCTTGCTGAGTCTCTCTCGTCTAACTTCTACAATGATAAATACTGTTAAAATAATTTAATTAAAGATCGTTCTCAAATATGATTTCCAATATCGCCATCAATAGGTTTCTCGTCTGATAGGAATCTGTGAGCTTGGCATTGAAATGTATTGAATCGACTACTCCAGTACTTCCAAACATTATCTTTCAAAGATTTTGTTTTATGCACAGAAGGGTGGCAATCGCCAGAATGACACCGTCTTTTGTCATACCTTTAAATACTTTACCCGCTAACAACCCTTCGTTAATAATTGCATTAAGGTTTTTT
>Ga0105359_10004254_pt1 | contig 11476 bp, 2 predicted proteins | sample GOMGulsemesocosm_6_FD_83659 | JGI IMG/M metagenome (GOLD analysis project Ga0105359, IMG submission 83659) | Methane-oxidizing microbial communities from mesocosms in the Gulf of Mexico - GOM8C Gulf of Mexico | ecosystem: Environmental > Aquatic > Marine > Cold seeps | place: Gulf of Mexico... | reverse complement strand
TTACAATTTATTTGGAGAAACTGTCCCAACTGAAAATATTCCTGTATCAGATATATTCTCACTTTCCAATGATGGAACGCTTCCAGATGATGATATGGATGGAGTAAATAATGTAATAGATTTGTGTCCAGGTACTTCACCTCAAGCAGTGATTGATGCGAATGGTTGTGCTCTATCTCAGTTAGATAGTGATAATGATAACGTTAATGATGATTTAGACCTGTGTCCTAATACCCAAGCTGGTCTAGCTGTTAATCCAGACGGTTGTGCAAATAATCAAATTGATACTGATAATGACGGTGTAGACGATACTGTAGATCAATGCCCAGTAACTCAAAGTGGTTCCTCGGTTGATTACATAGGCTGCGCAGATTACCAAAAAGATAGTGATGAGGATGGTATCGATGATTCAAATGATTTATGTAAGTTCACTGATCGAGGCTTAGCTGTTGATGATAATGGCTGTGCTTTAAATCAATTAGATTCTGATAGCGATGGTATTAATGACTCTATTGATCTATGCGAAAATACTGATGCTGCTGATGCCGTCGGTGCGCAAGGTTGTTCATTAAATCAATTAGATTCTGATAATGATGGCCTTGTAAATTTACTTGATGATGATGATGATAATGATGGGGTATTGGATGTTAATGATGCATTCCCTCTTGATGAAACAGAGTCTCAGGATACTGATAACGACAGACAGGGTAATAATGTCGACAAAGATGATGATGGTGATGGTTATAGTGATACCGATGAAATACTTAGCGGTACTGACCCATTAGATATTAATAGTCGAATAGGAAGTATCATTAATGAAGTATCGACTTCATTGTTACCTTCAACAGGGCAGGATGTATCTTTTGTGCCATTTGATGATGGAGCATTAAAAGCCGGTATAGAAAAAAATTATACTCGAGACGACCTGCTTGAAATAGTCACTGATAATGTTACAGGCCTCATTTGGCAGGATACTCAGGATACCAAAAACTTAGAGCTGACCTGGGAAGAGGCAAATCAATATTGCTCTGATTCAAATCAAGCAGGCATTACAAGCTGGCGCTTACCTAATCGCTATGAATTATTGTATTTACTTGAATCAAGGCTATTAAGTAATGCTCAAAAGAAGCCTGCTCTAAATTCTGTTTTTATTAATAATAGTCGTGTTTATGCTAACTTTGTAAGAACAGAGTATGTGTATTGGACATCCAGGAAACCTTGGGCGTCTACAGGTGAGCCAGTTACTGAGACTGTTAGTACATTATCAGGCTATTGGGGAACTTATCGCTCGGAGATAGATTTACATGCGCGTTGTGTCACTGGCGAGCAGCAATTTATTCCATATTTATTGAAGGCAAATAATACTGTTGTCGACATGAAAAATCAGCTTATGTGGCAAGACTCAGAGGATAATGTCTCGGCTAAGTTTTCATGGGAAGGCGCTGTAGAATATTGCGATGCATTAAACCATGAGGGAATGAGTGATTGGCGCCTGCCAAATGTAAATGAATCTTTTGGGATTCTAGAAGAGCTCTGGCGTCAAAGGAGTCCAGATTTTTCCCATGCAATACCTTACTCATCAAATGTTCCAGATCCTTATATCTGGACTTCTACAACAAGAGCATCGCAAACGGATAGAGCTTGGGCATTGCAAGCAATCCTCACCTTGGCTGATCATGCTGTTAAATGGAAAACCAATGAATTATATGTAAGGTGTGTACGTGATTATCAGCCCCCAGTAGTGATTGTTGGTGGGGATAAAGTAATCAGTGTCGGTGATGAAATTAGTTTTGATGGCAGTCGTAGCTATACTTATGACGACCTGATTTCTGAATATCGCTGGTACGATACCACTACCTACGAAACGTTCAGTTATAACTCTGGTTTTACAACGAGCAGTTTAAGTGCCGGTGATCATGAACTGTTATTAGAAGTGACAGATCAGCATGGAATCAGCCAATACCATTATTTCACGGTTACCGTAACAAGCCCTCCAACTGCTTTAGCAGGAGATGATCAGGCTGCGTTTATAGGCGCACCAGTCTCACTTGATGGATCAAATAGTTATGACCTAGGTGGCATTATAGCATCCTATAGCTGGATGGAAGACGGTGTTGAATTAAGCTCGGCTGCTGCTTTTAATAAGAGTGATTTTTCGATAGGTCTTCATTCAATTCAGTTAATTGTTACTGATGACCATGGCATGACAGGGCAAGACACAATTGTTATCAATATTATTGATGAGGGCTCGATTCCTACCGCTGTTGCGGGTGATGACCAAGTTGCAGTTGAAAATGATGTCGTCTTTTTGGATGCCAGTGCGAGTACAGATAATGATGGCTCGATAGTATCTTATCAGTGGACTCAAGATTCTTTGGTTCTAAGTAACTCTAAAAGCTTTAGTAAAAATGATTTTCCTGTAGGTGAGCATACAGTTGTTTTAACCGTTACCGATAATCAGGGGTTAACATCGACTGATTCGCTGATTATTACTATTTATGCTTTAGGCAGTGTACATGTTGCAAATGCAGGTGAAGACATTGTAATAACTGAAGGAAGTTCAGTCACTCTTAGTGGTGCTGTGAGCAATATCCCTTGGGGGGGATCAGTTAATTACGAATGGAGGGAAGGCGATGCTATATTAAGCAATGCGATAACCTTTGATAAGAATGATTTTTCAATAGGTGTTCATTATATTGACTTCGTTGTAACGGGTAGTAATGGATGGGTATCTATTGATTCGATGAAAGTGGTTGTTCAATATGAATTGGCAGCATGCTCAATAAATCAAGTGTCTGATGATAACCATTTTGTTGAACGCTATCCTGAGGCTGATACCGAATGGTTTGCAGGTAGCGCAACGGACGCTAAAGAAATTGAGAAAGCATTTAATTATGCTCGCTCTAAAGACCCTTCAGTTCAGCAGTACTTAAAACTTCCAAATCAATCTGTCTGGTCTGCCATGTCTGTTCAGAAGAGAGGCCTGTACCTTGTAAATGCTGAACGTTTGGCTCGTGGGCTTAAACCCTATGAGGGAGCGAATGGTAGTGTTATTGATGTAGCCAAAAAATATGCTGACTACATTTTAGATAATAACTTTGTTATCAGTCATTTCTTACAAGGTGATTATTATCAAAGACTTGATGATAATGCTGAAATATTAAATGGACGGGATGCTCATATTCGACCAGAGAGTATCTCTTCAAGAATGGAAAACATTTCAGATGATGCTGCTATGGTTAGAGCAATTTATGGCTGGATATATGCAGATAAAAGTTGGTTTGATGATTTTACACCTGAACAGCTTTCAGGTATGGCACTAACCCCTTGGGGACATCGTAATCATTTATTACAAAAAGGCCTGAATGAAAATAGCGGTAGTCTTTATGCAGAGGGCTTGATCGGATTCGGTATTGCTACAGGGCAGTATAACCCGGCTAAAAGCCAGCTTACCGAAAATGATTTGGGTTCAGTTGTAGTACTGAATACTTTTGATCCTTCCTCAAGCTGGGATATGTCATCAGTAGAGACTGTAAATATCGATTCAGCTCAAGTTTGTAATGATCTGCCACAGATAAACATCGATGAATCTTCTATTGACCTTATTAATTTAGAATCGATACGCATTGATACCGCTGATTTGAATCTTGTACTCAATACGACGGCAGAGATAAAAGTGGTCGCTGTATATAGTGATCAAACAGAAGTGGATATTTCTGGTTTTGCTGAATTTGTTGCGGATGACCGTTCTATCGTATCTATAGCTTCAGGTATTGTCACGGGGCTTAAAATTGGCCAAGTTTCGTTGACTGCGACCGTTAACTCAATGGTTTCAAATAGCATTCAGATTAATGTCGATGAAAAGACAGATGTCAGTAATATCGATGAAGTTGACAATGCTTCTGCTCTTGCTCACTTGCCAGAAAATGCGACTGTTCAGCAATATGATCCTTTCGCTTTAGCTGTATACACGGGTTTAGTCGTTGATAAGTCAGAATCTCCTTTAGCCGATGTGCAGGTATCATTTGTTAATCAGCCTAAATATGGTTCAGTAAAAACGGATAGTGACGGACGCTTTGTTATCGCAGGTCCAGCAGGACTGCAAACACTCGTCTACGAAAAACCAGGTCGCTTAGTTGTTCAGCGAGAAGGCATAGGTGCTTCGAATAGCTGGGCTTCATTAGACCAGGTCATGCTGTTGCCATTTGATACTAAACGTAGCTTTATCGACCTTGCAGCGGGTGGTTTGCAAGTACACGAGTCAACATTAATCACTGATGAATTTGGTTCAAGAAAAACCACAATCGTATTTGATGGTATTACTTCAGCGAAAGTTAAATCGGCTGATGGATATGAGCGAGACTTAAATAGCTTCTGGTTCAGTGCTACAGAATACGAAACACCTAGCTCTATGCCTGGGCCATTACCTGAAAACTCAGTTTTTACTTACTGCTCTGAATTGAATGTTGAAGGCACGCGATACAACGATACTGTCACCTTTGATAACGATGTTGTGATGTTTGTTGATAACTTCCTAGGCTTTGAAGTAGGCGAAGTAGTACCTATTGGTTATTTTGATACGATAAATAGTAATTGGGTAGCATCTAGTAACGGTGTTGTTGTTCTCTTACTCGATCAAAACTCGGATGGAATTGTTGATGGTTTAGACTATACCGGCGATGGTATTGCCGATGATTTAGATAATGATGGAAGCACAGAAGATGATGCTGCGGGATTAGCATCATATAGTGCTGGCGATACTCTTTGGTGGGGAGCTTTTAATCACTTTACAGCTACAGATTATAATTTTGCAGGATCTAAAGCAGACCTTGAATTACGTGCGTTACTTGATCGATTAAGTAAAGAGGATCCTGAGAATCTTGAAATTTGTCCAACCGGGTCTTACGTTCAGCCGTACCAACAATCCTTCCATGAAGATATTGTTTTAGCAGGCATGGATGTTGAGCTTCATTACTCTAGCCAGAGGACAAAAGATTATAAACATAAGATAGATATCAGTGTCAGTGGTGACGTATTACCTGAAAATCTATTAAGTATGACTGCTCGTTTAGAAATTGCAGGCAGAGTATTTGAGCAAACATTTACTCCTGAAACTAATGTGAGTGCTGAATTTATTTGGGATGGTCTTGATGTTACTGGTGTGCGTCCTTCAGGGATGGTTAGCGGCCGAGTACGTGTTGGTTATGAATATTCATCTGAGTATCTAAGTACAGGTAATGCAGTCGTAGATAATAAACCATTAAGTGAATATGGAACTGCGTGGGATACCGCCGGGAATCGAAATACTAACGTGATAGGTCGCGAAAACTACACTAGTTGGCAGAATAGTGGCATTTCTTTGAAAAACAATTTTGATAGCCATATTGCCGAAGGTTGGTCATTCTCTAATGTCCATGAGATAGATCCAAAGGGACAAATCTACTTAGGAAATGGTGGCACGATAGAAGTAAGCCTTGAATCACTTATTCTAAAAACAGGATTAACATTCAGTTTTGTTGAAGGAGATGATGGCTATTATCAAACGGGCGGCAGTAATATTGATTATTCCATTACGGCACAAAATACCTTAATGGATAACGTCACAGGATTAGAATGGGCTTATAGCAATGAGCTTAAGAAAGCTAATGTGCGTGCAGAAGCTAAAAATTATTGCGCGGCATTTAGTACTGAAAACTCTAGTAAAGGGGAGTGGCGTTTACCGACAGAAAAAGAAACTGCTTATAAGCTTATTAAATCAAGTAAACCAGCACCGATTGGTTTGTTCGACTTTAGTGAAGGCTTAAACCACTGGACATCAGCAAGGGCGGATACGGGTGAGGATTATTCAATCACTTGTGTTAAGGGTAAGGAACTTGATGAGCAATATGCCCAAGGCTTAAATAGTGATAAAACACTTGAAGTTGTTACCGACAGCACTAATGGATTAATGTGGCAAGATTTTTCGGATAATACCGGTGCTAAATACAGCTGGGAAAGCAGTATTCAGTACTGTGAGGGGTCTAGTCATGCAGGCTTTGATGATTGGCGCTTGCCGAACATTAATGAACTGCTTTATGTATTGCCAAATAATATTTTTGAACACCAGACAGAGCTTGTTTTTCCTGATGATGAGTTGTGGAGTGCAGTGGCAAGCTTTAGAAACCCTTATTGGAGTTCAACCACAGCGTCCACACATGAAGATCGTGCTTGGGCGATAGAAAGCATAAGTTATAACAGTCAGTACTTTATTAAAGCTGATGCCTATAACGTCCGCTGTGTTCGTAATAACTCAACGTCATCACGTATGCCTTATAAGTTCGATAGTGAAGGTAAGCACATCGCAACGATTGATCTTGATACTGGAAAAACCTTAATATCATTCCAATACAATGAAGCGAATAAGCTTTCAGCGATGGTAGATCAATTTGGCAATACTATTGCGATCAATCGTGATGGCGAAGGAACTGTTACCTCTGTTGTCTCAGCTGATGGTCAAGTCACAGATATTAATATTGACGCTGAAAGAAACTTGTATCGCACTGGTTATGAAAATGATTCGGAATTCCGTTTTTATTATGATAGGTCATTGCTTGAAGAAAAAATTGATCGTAACAGTAAAAGCTTCAAGCATTACTTTGATGAAAATGGCCGAGTGTATCAAACCACTGATCCTGAAGGTGGGCTGTGGAATTTCTTTGATGAAACGCTTGGTTATAATGTAAATCGTTATGGTTTAACCACCGCAGAAGGTGAAACCTATGAAACCATCCGCACCATATTAATGACAGGTGATGTAGAGAAGGTCACTACTAGCAAGGATGGTTCTCTAGTTACTAGTATCATGCAAGCCGATGATCTAAAAGAAACCATTCTAAGTAATGGTGTAACGACGGTGATTGATAAAGTTGTTGATTCGAAAACTTTGGATGAGATCCCACAAGTTATCACTGTGACTCAACCGAGTGGTTTAGTGAACAGTACAACCATCAACAAGGTCTACGGTGAAAATGGCGCGGATACCAGTAAGCATACTGTAACTGTGCTATCGAACGGCCGAGAAAGCAGCGTAGTAACAGAAAGCAAGCTAGGTACTTTTATTGCTCGTTCGCCTGAAGGTCGAACAGTCTCTTATCAATCAGATCCTGCGACCTTATTACTTGGTCGAGTATCTACTTCAGGACTATTGGATACAACCTACTTGTATGATACTCGTGGCCGTAGAACTCATATCACTACGGGTGACCGAACGACTGAATACGTTTACGACGATACCAATCTGAAAGTACGCGGTAATGTAGAATCTATTATCGCAGCTGATGGCCAGGTAACTCGTTTTGAATACGACGAACTTGATCGCATTGAAAAAACAACGTATCACGATGGTCACTCTACTGCGACGACGTATGATAAAAATGGAAATGCCGAAACCTTATTAGTGCCTACGCAAGTGACTCATAGCTTCACTGCCAATGGCGTTAATAAAGTTGAAACCAATACCACGCCGTTAAATGAAGTAACTCGCTATCACTATGATAAAGACCGTCGTTTACAAGAAATCGAATTGCCTTCAGGTCAGTTAATTACCAATAACTATATTGATGGCCAATTACGTAAAACGACCACGGTAGAAGGTGATATTGATTACAGCTACATCAACGGTAGCCAGCTTGAAATGATTACCGAAGGCCAAGGCGCTGCTTTGGAATCATTAACTTATGGTTATGACGGAGATCTAGTAACTAGCATTCAATATGCCGGTGAAATTGATACCAACATAGTGCAGGGTTACGATAATAATTTCTGGTTAAACTCATTAACTTACGCAGGCAGTAGCACACCGTTAAGCTACGATAATGACGGGTTATTAACGGGTATTAATGGCTATACTATTGCACGCCATGTAGACCATGGTTTACCAGAAACTATCTCTGATGGTATATCGATACAAAGCCGTACTTACAGCACTTATGGTGAAAACGATGCGGTACAAAATCGTATCAATGATAAGCGTAGCTATGACTACACGCTGAGCTACAACCTTGTTGGCCAGATCAACGGCAAAACTGAAACCCTAGCGGATGGTACGACCAATGCCTATGTTTATCATTATGACGATAAACGTCGTTTAATAACCGTTGTGAAAAATGACACAACGATAGAAAGTTATGAATACGATGCTAACGGTAACCGCAAGCTACAAACAGTTGATGCAAGAAGTATTACAGCACAGGCTGCGACTTACAATATCGGAGATCAATTAGAAACCAACGGCAATACCCGTTTCGAATACGATACTAATGGACGCTTAAGTAAAAAGTTCATAGCCGTTATTGAAAGTAATGAAGAAGGTATTGAAGTCAGCACGGAAACCAATGTTGAGCTTTATAGTTACAGCAGCTTAGGGCGATTATTAAGTGCAAGTGTTGATGGTAAAACCATCACCTACAAACACAACGCAATCGGTAATCGAGTAGCCATGCTGGTTGATGGAGTCACTGCTGAAAAGTATTTATGGCTAAACAAAACAATCTTAGTCGCGATTTACGACAAAGACGATAACCTAGTTCAGCGTTTCGAATATGGCATTGGCAATACGCCTGTTAGCTTTATCCAAGATGGCAATAAATATTACATCACCAGTGATCACTTGGGTTCGCCAAGAACAATTTCTGATGCCAGTGGTAATGTACTTAAAGCGGTTGATTATGATAGCTTTGGTAATGTGATCAGCGATACTGATCCAATGCTTGAAATACCGTTTGGGTTTGCCGGTGGATTACATGATAAAGATATCAACTTAATCCGTTTTGGTTACAGGGATTTTGATCCTGAAACAGGTAGATGGACAGCCAGAGATCCAATAGGTTTTGGGGGTGGAGATACTAATCTTTACGGGTATGTGGCTAGTGATCCTATTAGTTTTGTTGATTCAAACGGACTTGATGGAGATGCTGCTTCATCAATTGCTAGTACACATATAGGTAGTGGAACTTATTCTTATTACGCCCCTCATCCTGATGCAAGAGGTCGACTTTCGAGCTTATTAGGTGGAGCTAAGTCTCTAAAATGTAATTTATTTGTTAATGATATGTTAAGTGGTGGTGGTGGTGCTCCTGGGAGAATGGATAGTGATCGGCCAGCTAGTGCAGCTGAGTGGGCAAACCCTAATGTTCCAATAAGTGGTTATACTATTTTACCTGTGAAGGCTAATCCTCAACCTGGTGATGTGATTGCAAAAGATGGCCATGTGGGAATCTATTCACCATTATCAAATGGCGATAAAGGGACTATTTCAGCCTCTTCTGTAACAAATAAGATCGAGCATAATGACTGGGGGTTCAGAGGTGGATCTCCTCCAACTATAAGAAGGTATAATGGTGATCTATAATAAACATATAATATTTATCATTGTAGGTTTTTTCAGTTATAAACTTACCCCTGTTTTATTTCAAATGGGGGAGTTTTATCGGCTGGATAGTGAAGATGTGTGGATATGGATATTCGATTTATCAGGGAGTGTGTACTTTTTAGTATCCCTTATTTTTATTATAGTGTTTGGTATTTCAATTGCTAATTTTTCTCCATGGTTTTTTGGGTTTATTGTGGCTTTATTTTCGGCGATGTTCTCTGCATTTATATTTCCGTGTAATTTTTTTGAAGGAGAAGTCGAAGTTCCTATATTACTTCTTTTTTTGGTGCCGATGTCTATTTTAAATATAACAAGATTTGTACGAAAATAAGCTCAGGATCCATGTGTATTAAAAAGCAATAAAAAGCCGGTCAAGCGATCAAGGGGTCAGATCAAGGGGTCAGAGTGCTTGATACTAAGTAGGGTGTCATTATTTTTGTGAGAATCAGAATGATCTTAAAATTGATGTCCTGTTAGTTTGGCCCCAGTAAACATACTGTTACCGTGCTATCGAATGGCCGTACCGGATCAAGGGGTCAGAGTGCTTGATTCTAAAATGGCCGTGAAAGCAGCGTAGTAACAGAAAGCAAGTTAGGTACTGTTATTGCTCGCTCGCCAGAAGGTCGAATGGTTTCTTATCACTCATCGCCTGCAATCTTGTTACTTAATCGAGTATCTACTTGGGTCTATTAGATACCACCTACTTGTATGATACTCGTGGCCGTACTACCCATGTAACAACGGGTGATCGAACGACTGAATACGTTTACGACGATGCTAATCCAAAAGTACGCGGCAACGTTGAATCCATCATCGCCGCCGATGGGCAGGTTACTCGTTTTGAATACGATGAGCTTGATCGCATTGAAAAGACCACCTACCACGATGGTCATTCAACCGCGACGACCTACGATAAAAACGGTAATGCCGAAACCTTATTAGTGCCGACGCAAGTGACTCATAGCTTTGCATCGAATGGCATTAATAAAGTTAAAAGCAATACCACGCCGCTAAACGAAGTGACTCGCTATCGTTACGATAAAGACCGTCGTTTACAAGAAATTGAATTGCCATCAGGTCAGTTAATTACTAACACCTATACCAGTGGGCAATTACGCAAAACGACCACAGTAGAAGGCGATATTGATTATACCTACATCAATGGCTCTCAACCTGAAACGATTACTGAAGGCACAGAGTCTTTAACCTATGGTTATGACGGTGATCTAGTTACCAGAATGCAATACGCAGGTGAGATCAATACCAGCATCGTGCAGGGTTACGATAACAACTTCTGGCTAAACTCATTAACCTACGCGGGTCGCAATACCGCGTTATATTATGACAATGATGGACTGTTAACAGGCATAAATGGCTATACCATTACGCGTAATAGCAGTCATGGTTTACCCGAAAGTATGTCAGACGGTATATCGCTGCAGACTCGTAGCTACAGTACTTATGGTGAAGACGATACGGTACAAAATCGTATCAACGATAAGCGCCGTTATGATTATACGTTGAGCTATATCCTAGTAGTCCAGATAGATCTTAAGACTGAGGCTCTAGCTGATGGCACTTTTGAGTATTCATGTATATCACTATGACAATAAACGTCGTTAAAAATGGCGCAACGGTAGAGAGCTATGATTTTGATGCGAATGGGCGCTTTAGTAAAAAGACTACCCCAGTAGGTCAGGTAGTATCGTAGGAAATACTCTTTAAACAACCCTTGAGCTTTATCGCTAAAAGAGCTTAGGCCGTTTATTAAGTACGACAGTTGATGGTAATCGCATCAGCTGAGAACTTGTGCGTAAATAGGTAGTAGAGCAGTCTGAAGGAACTAAGAAGGGTTCTCAGCGTAATAAGTGAGTATAAGGTCGGTGAGAAGAGAGCGCTGAAGTGTCTAGATGGTTTACTGTGTTTATTCTGGTATGTATTTGGTGTTTTTTGGGCAACCTAGTGATACAAATCCAATCTTACCGTTAGTATCGTGGTGGCTGGACGCTAGGATGTCGCTAGGGTCTTTTGAATCAATCGAATTGGAGTTATCTGACATTGTTTGCT
>Ga0105359_10004252_pt1 | contig 11479 bp, 10 predicted proteins | sample GOMGulsemesocosm_6_FD_83659 | JGI IMG/M metagenome (GOLD analysis project Ga0105359, IMG submission 83659) | Methane-oxidizing microbial communities from mesocosms in the Gulf of Mexico - GOM8C Gulf of Mexico | ecosystem: Environmental > Aquatic > Marine > Cold seeps | place: Gulf of Mexico... | reverse complement strand
GGTAACAGGGGTTCGAACCCCCTAGGGGACGCCACTTTCTTCAGCGGGAATAGCTCAGCGGTAGAGCACAACCTTGCCAAGGTTGGGGTCGCGAGTTCGAACCTCGTTTCCCGCTCCAAATTAAAAAAGCTCCGTTTTTACGGGGCTTTTTTTATGTCTGATATTTCGCAATTCGACAAATCCCTGCAATACTTAAAAGACTAAACAATTGTATCGGGATGTCGATGAATGAGTAGCTCACGTTCTATTATTGACGTGTTTGAACGAGCTTGTGATCGGTTTGCAAATAAACCTGCCTACAGCTCGTTGGGGCACACATTGACATTTCTTGACTTGGAAACGTTGAGTCGAGACTTTGCTGCCTGGCTGCAAAACGATTCAGGCCTTGAGCGCGGCGATCGGGTGGCCATTCAGCTTCCCAATCTATTGCAGTATCCTGTGGTTGCTTTTGGTGCTCTGCGTGCAGGGATGGTTATTGTTAATACTAATCCGCTCTATACCGAGAGAGAGTTGGAGCATCAGCTGCAAGATTCAGGAGCCAAGTTGCTGGTGGTGCTTGAAAACTTTGCTCATCAGGCCGCTCACATTATTTCTAATACCTCGGTTGAACAGGTTATTACTACTCAGGTTGCTGATCTTCATCCTTTTCCTAAGCGACCGCTGATGAATGCTGTCGTCAAGTATATTAAAAAGGCGGTTCCGGCTTTTAGATTTAGGCACAGCCATTCATTGCGAAGTGTGTTACGCCGCGGTGAGAATTTGGAGCTTTCCCCACTTATCTTCAATGCTTCTGAAGTAGCCTTGCTGCAATACACGGGCGGGACCACGGGTGTCGCCAAAGGTGCCATGCTGAGCCACGCCAATCTGGTTGCCAATATGCGACAGGTTAAGCGCCATTTGCCCAAGGTTTTTGAGGAAGCAAGTCATACCTATTGCGCGCCCTTACCCCTGTACCATATTTATGCCTTTAATCTGCACCTGTTATGTTCAATGTCGTCAGGTAATCACAGCGTACTGGTGCCTAATCCTCGCGACCTTGATTCACTCACTAAGGTGTTTAACCAATACCGCATAACAGGTTTTATGAGCCTTAATACGCTTTATAATGCGCTGCTTAATGATTCAGGATTCCAAAAAGTCGATTTAAGCCACCTGAAGTATTGCTCTGCGGGTGGTATGGCGATGATGGCCGATACCTCGCGCCGTTGGCGTGAACGTACCGGCTGCGAAATTTTGGAGGGTTATGGGCTGACTGAAACGTCGCCTGTGGTTGCGATTAATCAAGTCGGTGCAGTACAGGAAGGTTCGATTGGCACTGCTGTACCGGATACTGAAGTAAAGGTAGTTAATGACAAAGGGCACAGTTTGCCGCCTGGTGAGGCTGGAGAGCTATGTGTCCGTGGAGCACAGGTGACTTCCGGCTATTGGCAGCGGCCCGAAGAAACGGCCCAGGTGTTGTCGAGTGATGGTTGGTTTTCAACGGGTGATATCGCGACCATTGCTGCCGATGGTTATATCCGTATTGTTGATCGTATTAAGGACATGATTTCGGTTTCTGGTTTTAAAGTATTTCCCAATGAAGTGGAGGATGTGGCTACGCTACATCCGGGTATTATCGAATGTGCCGTTGTGGGTGTGCCCAGTGAGAGTACTGGTGAGGCGGTAAAACTGGTCGTAGTAGCTAACAGTCCGGATTTGGATGAAGAGGCGATTCGGGCCTTTTGTCGTGAGCATTTAACCGCTTATAAAGTCCCCAAAATCGTTGAATTCATCGACGAATTACCCAAGTCTAATGTGGGCAAAGTGTTACGTCGAAAATTACGTTAAGCCAATAAGCAGCATTTATGCGCTGCTTGGCTTGGCAATCTAAATTGCTGGACCTACAATAGCGCGGTCCTCTAATTCTATAGAAACCTTCTGTTTGGTTGAGACTCCATGGCTCTAGCATTGACCATTCGTGGTTTAAAGAAAACCTATCCCAACGGCTTTGAAGCCCTTAAGGGTATTGACCTGAATGTTGAAGAGGGCGATTTTTTCGGTCTCTTGGGTCCCAACGGTGCCGGTAAATCGACCACTTTAAATGTCATTACCTCACTGGTTAGAAAAACTGCCGGGCAGGTTAAAGTGTTTGAGCACGATATCGATGTGGACTTTTCCAGCGCAAAAAAAAACCTGGGTGTAGTACCGCAAGAATTTAACTTCAATCAGTTTGATAAGGTCTTTGATGTTGTTGCGACACAGGCGGGTTTTTATGGGATTCCACGAGCACTCGCTGTTGAAAGAACAGAAAAATACTTAAAAAAACTAGGATTATGGGATAAACGTGATTCTAGTTCCAGAATGTTATCAGGTGGTATGAAACGCCGTTTGATGATTGCTCGGGCTCTTGTACATGAACCAAAAATTCTGATTCTTGATGAGCCGACGGCCGGTGTGGATATTGAATTACGCCGCTCCATGTGGGAATTTTTGCAGGAAATAAATGAGTCCGGTACCACCATTATTCTCACTACACATTACCTGGAAGAAGCTGAAAGCCTGTGTCGCAATCTCGCTATTATCGATCATGGCCGTATTGTTGAGGATTCCAGTACCAAGGACCTGCTACGACAATTGAATACAGAAACGTTCATATTTGATGTTGATGGCAATTTACAAACTGCACCACAAATCAACGATTTTGAAACGGAACTGATAGATTCCGGTAGCTTTGAAATTCGCGTTAACAGCGGCCAGCATGTTAATCAGGTGTTTGAGGCTTTGAGCGAGCAGGGCATTCGTGTCACTAGCATGCGCAATAAGGCCAATCGACTTGAGGAGCTTTTTGTCTCGCTGGTTACCAAAAACATGCCAGACGAGCAGCCGGGAGGACAATCATGAATCCACAGGAAATCTGGATTGCCCTTAGCACCATCATCAGAAAAGAAATACGCCGCTTTACCCGTATCTGGGTGCAAACGCTGATCCCGCCAGCTATTACCATGGCGCTGTATTTTGTGATCTTCGGTAATCTGATAGGCAGCCGTATCGGCGACATGGGCGGTTTTGACTATATGTCCTACATCGTACCAGGCCTGATTATGATGTCGGTGATCACCAACTCCTATTCCAATGTGGTGTCCTCCTTTTTTAGCTCTAAATTTCAGCGCCAGATTGAAGAATTGCTGGTCTCTCCAACCCCTAACTGGGTGATTTTGGTGGGTTATCTGGTTGGTGGCATGGGGCGTGGTTTGATGGTGGGCTTGATCGTTACTGCGCTGTCATTATTCTTCACCAAACTGCATATCGCCCATTTGGGCATTACGCTGGCAATTATTCTACTGACCTCGCTGCTGTTTTCGTTGGGCGGCTTTATTAACGGTATTTTTGCCCGCAGTTTTGATGATATCTCCATTATCCCCACCTTTGTGCTGACGCCTTTAACGTATCTCGGTGGCGTGTTTTATTCCATTCAGCTACTGCCAGAATTTTGGCAAAAAGTGTCGATGGTAAATCCGATACTTTATATGGTTAACAGCTTCCGTTATGGCATTTTGGGCGTGTCCGATATCAATGTTGGTTTTGCCTTTGCGATGATTTCCCTGTTCGTGGTGGCTATGTTTATTTTTGCCCTGTATTTGTTGAAAAACAGCAAAGGACTTAGAACCTGATGGATGCTATTCAAGCGTTGCACAATCGCGTTTCCAGCCCGCTTTTAAAAGAGCCCGCACCAACAACTGAGCAGCTTGATGTGTTGCTTAAAGCCGCCATGCGGGCGCCAGATCACAAAATGCTCAAACCCTGGCGGTTTTTGATTATTGAAGAGGCAGAACGTGAGGATTTTGGTGAATTACTTGCCGAAGCAGCGCAGAAAAAAGATCCGCAAATTGACGAAGAGGCACTGACCAAGGCGCGGAATAAACCGTTAAGAGCGCCAATGATTATCGTGTCAATTGCCTGCCTGACTGAGCACCCAAAGGTGCCACAGGTTGAACAGATAATCACCGCAGGTGCCGCAGCGAATAACATCGTCACAGCTGCCTATGCATTAGGACTTGGAGCCTACTGGCGTACCGGTTCGCCAGCCTTTGATGAAACGGTGAAAGAAGGGCTAGGGTTGGCTGATAACGAACAAATTATCGGTTTTATTTACCTTGGCACACCCGATGGGCGTAGCCGCCGTTTGCCGGAGTCAGATCCTTCCGAATGTAGTAAACACTGGCCTTAATGAATAACCTTTGCGACCAGTTTTTCCAGCCGGTCAGCCACCACATCCCAAATTGCCATCGGGCCGCTATCCAATAATTGCTGTGATGGACTGTGTTTTAATTCGTGCAAAAAATCCGCGAATTGCGAACGGTGGGCCTTTATTTCAGCTAATTCTTCTCGGTCACGTTGCTCTTCGAGTGATTCAGCCTTCACAGCCATTTCGTCAAAGTGTTTCAAGCGGGCGTTATATTCAGTGACGTGACGGTCAACAAGCTCGTCTAATGTAGTCATACCAACCTCCTGCTCTAAAGAGCGGTTTGTAAGTAAACGAGAGGCAACGATTCTATTATCCGCTTTTTGGAGCGAGGTTCCAGTTTTTGGTTCGAAGTTCGGTTTGCTGTTGAATGTCGTGAAGAACTTTAGCCTAATAATGTTCATTGAAAATACAAGGTATGGTGATTCAGGTATGGATTGAAACATTTAGAAAGGACTGGTTGGTTGAAAATACCTCCAAACAGAGGCATCACGCTTTTATTGAACAAAATAAGTGAAGTTACTGAAGGAGGCAGGGCTAGTACCAAAGACCGATAAAACGTCACAAGATGCCTGGCGATTAGGTAGATGTAATCGAAGAAGAAGGTATAAAAGCAAAGCCGCCCCTTCGGTCGGAAAAAGGAACGGCTCTCGTCAGATTCTTTGGTGGTAACGGGCCACCACGATACTGTTGAGCGCTTTGTCGATTTTGAACCCAACAGGCGCTGGCGCTGGATACTCAGACCTTGTCTAACGTCCAAGCTCGCCCACCGGTATATCAGTTTAGACAAGTCACTTGACCCTAATGATCAAACGTACCCATCGACATACTCAACGGCCAGGCTTCCCAGATGGCTAAAGCCTTTAGCCTATGCACAATCACTCGCTAAACGGGAGCGACCATGGGAGCTGGTAACTGTCATTATACTCCTGCACTCTTTAAATATGAACAATAAATGATCAATTTAGGTGTATATGAACGGGGCTAGTTGAAGCTCAGTTGGCTGTAGTCGATCTGATCGATAACCGTCTTCAGTTCGGACATAAAATTTTCGTAATGCACCCCATAGTCATCACAGCGGTCCGACCTTTATGATCTTTCCTGCCGCTGAAATTAAAGGGGGCGGTGACAAGCACTTGCACTAGGCTGGCGGTTTTAGTATCTCTCTTTTAGAGAGATACTGTGAGGGAGAGATTACTCACTGCGTTGCTGCTCGCCCTTCGGGTTGTCGTCGCTGCGCTCCAATGTTCTGCGGGTCAGCTTCGCTTGCCCTTGTCGAACCGTTGAAGCCATAAAAAAATTATAACATGTTGATTTGCAATGAATTTAAGCTCAGAGTTCTGTGTTGATCGTACCACCCATACGTACCAGTGCTCAAGTAGAATGTTCCCGTACAGACCGCTAGCCACAGTGTAGTGGCGTAGTGAATTTGGCCACCTGATTAGAGGTGATATTATCGCCTCGTAATAAAACAGGTGACACAATGACAAGACAAAAAAGACCAAGGTTTAGTCCCGAATTTAGACTTGAAGCAGCGCAGCTCGTTGTCGATCAAAGCTACACCGTTAGAGACGCTGCTGACGCCATGGGCGTTGGTAAATCCACCATGGATAAGTGGGTTCGTCAGCTTCGAGAAGAGCGCGCTGGTAAATCACCTAAAGCGGCACCGATGACACCAGAGCAACGAAAAATCCTTGAGCTAGAGAAGAAGATAAAGCGCATCGAGGAGGAAAAGGAGATTCTAAAAAAGGCTACCGCTCTCTTGATGTCAGACTCCCTGAACAATTCTCGTTAATCGAGAAAATCAAAGAGAGCCACACGGTCACGTTAATCTGCGATGTATTTAACGTGCATCGAAGCAGTTATCGGTATTGGGCTAATCGCCCTAGGGCTGCGTATGAAGAAAGTAGCGGTTCAGCTGGCGCTCGAACGATTGCTGGCATCGTCTCGGCCCGCGGCATGCCTCTCAGCCGCTATCGAGCAAGCAAGTTAATGAAGGCGTTGAAGCTGGTGAGTTGCCAGTTTCCAAACCATTCCTACAGAAAGGTGAATCAAGAGCATGTAGCAATACCCAATACGCTTGAACGTCAATTTACGGTGGTCAAACCCAAGCAGGTTTGGTGTGGTGATGTCACCTACATTTGGGCAGATAAACGCTGGGCTTATTTAGCGGTCGTCTTGGATTTGTTTGCGAGGAAGCCGATAGGATGGGCTTTGTCATTATCACCTGATAGCCAGCTAACGGGCGCGGCGTTAACGATGGCCTATGAATTACGAAGTAGGCCTCAAGGCGTGATGTTCCACTCTGACCAAGGCAGTCATTATACGAGCCGAAAATACCGGCAGATGCTTTGGCGGTATCAGATAACACAAAGTATGAGTAGGCGGGGCAATTGCTGGGATAATAGCCCTATGGAACGCTTCTTCAGAAGCCTAAAAACAGAATGGGTTCCAACGGTAGGTTATGGCAGTTTCCAGGAAGCCAAGAACTCAATCATTGACTATATTGCTGGTTATTGCAGCCAAACCAGACCGCATCAACATAACAGCGGTTTAAGCCCAAATGAATCTGAACGAAAGTTCTGGATTGAATATAAAACCGTGGCCAAATTTAGTTGACCACTACAACACAAGGGCTCTAGAGGCGATATGCTTAAGATGGTTACACGAGTATAAAGACTGGTGGCTACAAGCATAACCCCGTATTAACCAACAGATTAGCTTCCCCGCTCGCTTCCAGCAATAATCTTTGAACATGAATATCTGAACCACTCGACATTTACGTATTGCATTTAATCGCCAGATTCGCTATATTCGCCAATATCGCTAAGGCGGATAATTACCTGCCAGAACCGACAACCCGCTTTCAAAGTGCTAAAGAATATCCATTTAAAAACCGTGGAGGTTATACCCAATGAGTGAAGGATTAGTAAAAAACAGCATGACCGCACCAGTCATCTCTATCTCTAGTGACAGCGGGCTATCTGACGCACGTAAAATTATGACTGAAAAAAAGGTCCGCCGTTTACCCGTTGTAGATAACGATAAGTTAGTCGGCATTGTATCGTTCACTGATGTACTTGAAGCCAAACTGGCTACTGCCTCGTCTCTGAATGTCTGGGAGCTGAGCCAGCAGGTTTTAACTATGCAGGTCAAAGATGTCATGTCAACCGAAGTGCTTTCTATCGAGCAAGATGCCACGATTGCTGATGCTGCCAGAGTAATGCTGGAACAAAAAGTCAGCGGTGTTCCTATCACCAATAATGGGAAACTGGTTGGTATTATTACCGAATCTGACCTTTTCCGCTTACTGGCATTTGAGGGAAGATATCTATCGTTACATCATCAACGGTTCTTGCACTCGGGTATCGCTGAAACAGCGTAACCTAATAAAAGGAAAAAGCCGTGGTTGACTCAGCAGAAGCGCTACTTGATGAAGAGCGGATTGAAGAAAAAAGTGATGACCTTATCAAGGATGATGTGATAGAGAACGATTTAAATAGTAAGAAAAGCCTTGATTCGACCCGGCTTTACTTAAACGAAATTGGCTTTTCGTCATTATTAAGTGCTGAAGAAGAAGTTTATTTTTCCCGTCAGGCTTTGAAAGGGGATGAGGCTGCTCGTAAGCGTATGATTGAAAGTAATCTGCGTTTAGTGGTGAAAATATCCCGCCGGTATATAAATCGTGGCCTTGCCCTGCTTGATTTGATTGAGGAAGGTAATCTTGGCCTGATTCGCGCCGTAGAAAAATTCGATCCGGAACGTGGTTTCCGTTTCTCAACTTACGCCGTTTGGTGGATTCGCCAAAGCATTGAGCGGGCGCTGATGAATCAAACGCGTACCATTCGATTACCAATTCATGTGGTTAAAGAGCTCAATGTTTATCTGCGTGCTGCACGCGAACTCACTCAGAAACTTGATCATGAGCCGTCTGCAGAAGAAATTGCAGATATGGTGGGTCGCCCTGTTAGTAATGTTAAGCGCATGCTTAAGCTGAACGAGCGAGTGACTTCGATCGATTCACCTATGGGTGGGGATACTGAAAAATCACTGGTAGAAAATATCACCGGCGAAAATGTTACCGATCCTTCGGAGCTTTTACAGAACACCAACCTTAACGGCAACCTGACTAGATGGCTGACGGAATTATCCGACAAGCATAAAGAAGTGATTGCACGTCGTTTTGGCTTGCTGGGTTATGGAATGAGCACTCTGGAAGAAGTGGGGGGAGAAATTGGCAAAACGCGTGAGCGGACACGCCAAATTCAGATGGAAGCCCTAAAGTGTTTGCGTAGCATGATGGAAAAAGAAGGTTTAAGTAGTGAGCTCGTTTTTGACCAATTGATGTAGAAGCAAAGACAAAAAAGGTGGCAATTGGAGTTGCCAGAACAAAGTATACTAACATTGTGCGAGTGACTGAGCGCTAATTGCCAACGTGGCTTGAAGAAAACAGCAACTACTTACTGCACCAGTACTGATCTAAAGAAACGGACTTCCATGAGCTACTCTAAACCATCACAAATAATTTTAGCTGGGTTCATAATAATAACTTTGCTGGTGTCGCTGTTCGCTTTTATGGTGTTACGTGGAAACACAGAACTTGCTGAACTTAATCATCAAATGTACCGGCATCCATTTTCAGTCAGTAACGCTGCATTACAAGCAAATAACGACATCCTTTCCATGCACCGATACATGAAGGATGTAGTGTTAGCTACAAATAAAGATGAATTAGAAGTAGCTATTGCCTTAGTAGCGCAACATGAACATAGCGTTTATCGACATTTTGCATTGATCAAAAAACGTTTTCTTGGGGATGCAGAAACAATTAATGCTGCATCTAAATCATTTGTTGATTGGGAATCTATACGTAACGAAGTTATTAACTTGAAACGAAACAAACGAAATCGACAGGCTGCCGAAATCACCATGGGGAAAGGAGCAGCACATGTTAAATTGTTAACTAAAAACATGAGTTTTTTGATTGATTTTGCTCACAACAAAGCCTTTGAATTTAAAAATAATAGTAAAAACTCCTATGAAACGAGCAAGTCCTATCTCTACTTCCTGCTTATTTTCGTAATTTTATCAGCCATCATTACAACTATTTTTGTCATTTTTCTGGTCAGAAAATCTGAGTATTCTCTCAAAAAAAGTGAAGAACGCTATGCCCTTGCCATGAAAGGTTCCAAAGATGGCCTATGGGATTGGGACATATTAACCGATGAAGTCCTTTATTCCCCGCACTGGAAAAGCATGCTGGGGTATGCAGAAAGTGAAATTGGGAATGATTTAGCCGAAGGGATGAAACGAGTACATCCGGATGATAGGGACAATCTGTCATCGCATGTTACTGAAGTCATAGAGCGTAAAGCTGAACAATTTAGTATTGAGTTTAGGATGCAACATAAGGATGGGCGGTATATCAATGTCCTTTCACGTGCCGGTGCTATTGAAGATAAAGCAGGAAACATAGTTCGTATCGTCGGCACTCATGTCGATATTACTAAGCGCAAACAATCAGAAGAAAAACTAAAGCTCGCCGCCAGCGTGTTCACTCACGCTCGAGAAAGTATCGCCATCACTGATGCTGCTGGCACAATGATTGATGTAAATAATACATTCACGACCACAACTGGCTATAGTCGTGAAGAGCTGACTGGACAGAACTCACGTATTCTTCAATCTGGACGACAACCATCCGCGTTCTACGCCGATATGTGGCAAGTCCTACTGGAGGAAGGCTGTTGGCATGGTGAACTTTGGAACCGTCGTAAAAATGGTGAAGTATATGCAGAAATGAAAACCATCAGCGCCGTTCATGACGAGTACGGTGTCACTACCCATTATGTAGCCTTAGGTAACGACATCACCCAGACGAAACAATATCAAGAACAACTAGAGCATATTGCCCGTTACGACGTACTTACTAATTTACCCAATCGCTCATTACTTGCCGACAGATTATCTCAGTCAATGCTGCAGTGTAGTCGCCATCAAGAATCTCTCGCTGTCGCATTTTTAGATTTAGATGGTTTTAAGTCAATCAATGACACCTATGGCCATAATGTAGGTGATGAGCTGCTGATTGCACTCTCACATCGTATGAAAGAGACATTACGTGAAGGTGATACCTTAGCCCGTATTGGCGGTGATGAATTTGTTGCTGTATTAGTAGATTTAACCAAGACTGAAGATTGTCAGCCTGTATTGGAGCGCTTATTACTCGCAACATCAGAACCGATCACTGTAGGTGAAATAGTATTAAATGTATCAGCTAGTATTGGCGTCACCCTCTATCCGCAAGATAATGTGGGTGCTGACCAGCTCATACGCCATGCTGATCAAGCCATGTATGCGGCTAAAGAATCGGGCAAGAACCGTTACCACTTGTTTGATACCGCTCAAGATGATGCGGTTAAGTTACAAACGGCAAACCTAAAGGCTATTCGCACCGCATTAGATCAGCAGCAATTTGTGCTACATTATCAGCCTAAGGTTAATATGCGGACAGGTGCGGTGACGGGTACTGAGGCGCTAATTCGCTGGCAACATCCAGAGCGTGGCCTATTAAGTCCAATTGAATTTTTGCCGATCATTGAAAATAATCCCATGAGTATCGAGATGGGTGAGTGGGTCATTGATACCGTATTGACACAAATAAGCCAATGGCAAGAAGCAGGGCTAAATCTACCCAGAGCTAGCGTAAACATTGCAGCAGTACAAATACAACAGCCTGACTTTGTGGGTAGGCTAGCCGCGCTGCTGGCAGCTCACCCTAATGTTGATCCGTGCCATTTAGAGCTAGAGATACTGGAAACAAGTGCCATAGATAATATGGATCATGTTTCGGCAACGATGACTGCCTGTATAGCGTTGGGCGTAAGCTTTGCCCTAGATGATTTTGGCACAGGTTATTCATCACTTACATATCTTAAGCATTTACCCGCCCGCTTGATCAAAATAGACCAAAGCTTTGTACGCGACATGCTAGTTGATGCTGATGACCTTGCCATTGTTGACGGCGTAATAGGCTTAGCTGAATCATTCAAACTTGACGTGATTGCGGAAGGCGTTGAAACGATTGAACAGGGCGTTGCACTATTGCAACAGGGCTGTGAATTAGCACAAGGATATGGCATTGCAAGACCAATGCCTGCAGGTGATATTCCTGGGTGGGTGAATCAGTGGAAGCCTGATGATGCTTGGCTGTCATAAATAATACACAAACTGTGAAACTGCTAGACACACCACCGG
>Ga0105359_10004251_pt1 | contig 11480 bp, 4 predicted proteins | sample GOMGulsemesocosm_6_FD_83659 | JGI IMG/M metagenome (GOLD analysis project Ga0105359, IMG submission 83659) | Methane-oxidizing microbial communities from mesocosms in the Gulf of Mexico - GOM8C Gulf of Mexico | ecosystem: Environmental > Aquatic > Marine > Cold seeps | place: Gulf of Mexico... | reverse complement strand
GGCTAGGCTAACAAGTGTCCTTATACTTGCCTTGTTTGCCTAACCTGTCTTGTGGTGGCAGGTAATGCATGGATGCACAGAGAGTTATTCGGTGCCTATCTTCAAAATAACTGCGAAAACTCCAGGGCGCCTGTAGGCCCAGTGTTTTCTTGAAAGTTATGACTTTCGGCTGGCTAAACGATTTATGAAGACCTGAAATCAGGACGTGTGCTTTTAGATTTCAGTTAAGTTAATCCACCAATAACAAGAAAATAACATAATATGAATAAATTATTGAAACCTGCTCGCGTTTTAATATTGACGGTGTTTGCTGTATTAACCGGGTGTGCTGTTACGCCTCAGAATTTCACTCCCACCGAAATCGATCACATCAACCAGCAAGACAGAGTAATGGCTTTCGCCCAGGTTGAGCCCCTAGGCGTCGGGGCTGTGATAACACTAGATGAAGCGATTGCTCGAGCACTGAAATACAATCTGGATCAGCGCGTGCGGTTACTTGAACAATCATTGGCAGCAGGTGAGTTGGAAGCTGGTAAATACGATATGCTGCCCAAGTTGATGGCTAACGCAGGCTACTCATGGCGCGATGAATATAGCTCTAGGTACACGGCCGATCCAGCTACACCGCGGGTGATAGATAAAACTCAGGTCCCGCATCTTTCGGTTGACCGCGAGCATAGTACAGCAGACCTTAGTCTTTCTTGGAATTTGTTGGATTTTGGCGCTAGCTACTATACCGCCAAACAGAACGCAGACAAATTGTTGATCGCCAACGAACGTCGACGCAAGGCGATGCATACGTTGATTCAGAACGTACGCACCGCGTACTGGCGCGCACTGGCTGCGGAAGCGTTGAGTGAACGTATTATTGATACGATCAAACAGGCGGAACGCGCCTTGGTCGAGTCAGGTGCGTTGGTTGCCGAACGGGTGCGGGCTCCGGATGAATCTTTACGTTACCAGCGCAATCTGCTTGAAAATCTGCGGCTGATGGAAAGTGTTGATCGTGAGCTCGCTAGCGCACGCATTGAACTGACCAAGTTAATTGGACTTCTGCCGGGCACCCGGATAAAACTGAAGGAGCCCCAGGCCGATGAGCAGCCACTCGATGTGGATATGGAGTTACTAGAAGCACGTGCGCTAATGCAAAATGCTGATCTGCGTGAGGAGTTCTTTAATGCCCGTATTGCCGCTCAGGATACGCGCAAAGCATTGCTGCGCATGTTGCCTGGTATCAGCTTTGATTATGGCACCTACTATGACGATGATCGCTATCTGGTTAACGAGCAATGGAACGAGGCTGGCTTACATATCAGTTTCAACCTGTTCAATCTTATTTCTGCACCTAGTCGTATGGACGCGGCAGAAAAAAATGAAGCTCTGGCTGCTGCGCGCCGCATGGCACTACAAATGTCGCTATTGACCCAGGTCCATCTTGCCAGTCATCAGTACGCTGACGCACTTCGTCAGTATAAACGTGCTGACCAGATCTTTAATGTTGATGCACAGCTAGAAAAGATCGTCCGTGGCAAATATCAGAGCAACATGATTGGCGAACAGAGCCGAATTTCGGCCAACGTTACCACTATTCTAAGTGAGTTGCGTCGTTACCAATCAATGTCAAAGGTTCAAGAAGCTATTGGCCGACTGCAGTCCAGTCTGGGTATGGAACCCAATATTGATAGTATCGACAACATCAGTCTGACGGACCTGCGCTCTATCGTGGGTGACTGGCTAGATCGTGGGCTTAACGCTGCAGCAGTGCCGGTTGATACCGGTAAAACTGAATGATCAGTGGTATTCGCCTAGGGGTACTCGCCGTTACGCTTATAGCACCGCAGTTAACGCTGGCGCAAAACGAGTTCTCTTTGGATCAGCAGGAGTTGCGTGCTCAGCTCAGTCCGGTGCGTCATGCTACGCTTGCAGCCGAATTGGGAGGCAAGATCAATCGAATTCATGTGAGGGAAGGGCAGCATGTCGTCGCCAATGATCTACTGGCTGAGTTCGATTGTGCGCTACAGGCGGCACAGCTGCAGAAAGCACGTGCTCAGCTAGCCGGTGCCCACAGTAACTATTCCGGCAATAAGCGCATGGCAGATTTGAATGCCATCGGCAGTGTCGAGCTGAACAATAGCAAGATTGAAGTGGATAAGGCCCGTGCTGACATCGCTTATCTGCAAGCAACCATCGCACGCTGCACCCTGCGTGCGCCTTATACCGGATCCATAGGTGAGCAATTAGCCCGCGAACAGGAATTTGTCCAGGCGGGACAACCGTTAGTCGAAATTATTGATGACAGCGCATTGCAGCTTGAATTTATCGTCCCCTCTCGTTGGCTTAGCTGGTTAAAGCCAGGCTACCGTTTTGAGGTAGATATCGCTGATACGGGGAAGGCTTACCCTGTAAGGCTTGCCTATACTGCAGCCAAGGTTGATCCGATGAGTCAATCGATTAAAGCAGTTGCCGTGGTAGACGGCGAGTTTGACGAACTGTTGCCAGGTATGAGTGGTCGACTAAAACTGACGCCGCCAGCGGCTAAACATAAATAAGAATCAATCTAAAAGGGTCGCTGTTGTATCAGGCGTCCCGAGGACCCCGTCTGATGGCTAATCATACAATCAAAGCAACGGATTCTGTTGCTCCGCAGCTTTGGCAGCTTGAGCAACGCCTTATGTTTGATGGTGCTGCGGTAGATACCACTGTTGAAGTTATCGCTGAGCTTTCCTCTGACCCTGTTACAGAAACTCCAACGGAGGGACTCTTTTCATTGGCTGTTGCTTACGGCCAGAGTCAGGTAGCAGGCGAACAAGCGCAGCAGCAGGTTAAAGAGTACCTTCAAGAGGCTTCTGTGGAAGAACTCTTTGACCTGTTTAATGGCGGCAAAGCTGAAATTGACATCCAGTGGTTGCAGTCGATGGAACAGCTCCGCCAGGCGGTACTGACGGACAAACTCAGCCTGACGGTTGAGCTCCTCGACAATGAAGCACTGTTGGATGCTCACGCTGCTTTCTCTGCTCAGGGGACTGATGGAAACCCTGTTATCTATCTCAATCAGGACTTCGCACAAAATGCCGACAGCGCAAGCCTGACTCGTGTGCTGATCGAAGAGTTTGGCCATGCTATCGATTATGTGGTCAACGGCGTTGACGATACCGCTGGCGATGAAGGAGAACGTTTCGTTGCTACAGTCATGAATGACGACCTGGCAACGATAAATTTGGACGATGATCAGGCGGTCATTGAAGTTGATGGTGAGTTAATCAATGTGGAGTTTGCTTCATATGATTTCATCAATGCATATGAGGTTACCAATACCGCGGACAAAGAGACTAACCTGCACGAGTTTGATTACTCTCAGGCTCTTGGGCAAGTCACTGTGAATGATGACACCAGTAGTCATTTGTTCAGTGGCAACGATGTTTCGGCTATCGGTATCATCATCGGGGGGGAAACGTTGTATGGCTGGATCAGCAGGCCTATCAAGGCTCAGGGTGAAGTCAGAGGATTCTACTTCTGGGCGGATAATGACTTTACTACATTAGCGACAGCTCAGGCCGACGGTAACCAGGACGGGGATTCTAACCCTGCAGACAACCGTGGTTTTGTTCTGGTAGTTGATCAAGCCTATTTTGATGGGCTGTCTTTTTTCGCGGGAACACTGAAGGATGTTGGCTCCTCATCTGACCGTGTGGACTCGTCGTTGAACAGTGTCTTATTGGCGGCCAATTCCGCGCCTGTAGCAAATCCTGATACTAATACCATCAGTGAAGGATCTGTATCGGCTACCGGTAATGTGTTGAATAACGATACCGATGCTGACGGCGATATACTCAGTGTCACGGAATTTGTGGTTAATGGACAATCCTATGCAGCAGGTGCTACAGCGAACCTGATTGATATGGGAACTCTGGTAATCAATACTGATGGCACGTACATCTTTGCACCGGATGCAAATTATACCGGTTCAATACCATCGGTAACCTATCTCATCTCCGATGGGGGGGGTGGTACTGCTGCTTCGACGCTAAACATCACAGTGACTCCTGAAAACGACCCTCCTGCAGGTGGAAAACTGGCGGACGGCAGTGACGATCCGGATTACGATTCTACCGATGCTCGCTACGAGATCATCACACCCGAAGACACGCCAATTGATGGCCAGGTCAAAGCCTACGACGTCGATGGTGACAGTCTGATCTACAGTAAGGCTACCGGCCCCAGTCACGGCAGCGTGACGGTAAACAGCGATGGTACTTACACTTATACACCGACCTTAGATTACGTCGGTAATGATACTTTCACTGTTACCGTTGCTGACGGTAATGGTGGCACCGACACGATTACCGTTTATATCACGGTCACCCCGGTTAATGACGGCCCTGTGGCAACATCTGACAATGTTGATACCGGTGCTCAACTTGCTATTGAGGCGGGTGGCGATAGTAACGGTACGGCCGGACAGGCAGCGACGGGCAACGTGCTAGATAATGACGTAGGTGGTGAAACGGGTGATACCCTGACGGTGACTCAGGTAGGAACCGGTGTAGCAGATCAGAGTGTTGCAACCAGCACGACTTCTGCCGATGGTTCTGTCGTGATCGGACAGTACGGCACCCTGACTCTGGGCGCGGATGGGTCGTATGTTTATGTGGTTAATGATAACAATGCAGAGGTGCAGGCCCTTCGTGTTACAGGCCAGACCCTGACAGAGACCTTTACTTACAGAATCAGTGATGGCAGTGGTGGTGCAGCCAGCACGACGCTAACGGTTACTATCGATGGCAGGAACGACGCTCCCCTCGCCAGCGATGACTATGATATTGCCAAAGAAACGACAACCTCGCCGGTAGTGGCGGGTTTCGATGCCTCTGGCAACGTATTGACCAACGATACCGATGTGGATGGTAACGGTGAGACCAAAAGCATCACCGAGCTTACGGCAGAGGCTATAGCGGGAACAATAACAGATAATATTACATCTTCTGAGCTGACGTTTGTTGGTGAAAGTGGGTTTACCTCTGTCTCAGATGGAAAAACGTTATATATCAATGACAGTGGAGTGTATAGAGCAGTACACGACAGTGCCGGTAACTTAGTCACCGTCTCGGGTAGTCCTGTAGAGGATAGCAGCGTTGCAGGGACATATTCTGTAACATTGAGCGGGACCGCTGCGTATTACCTGGATGGCTCCAGTACGCAGGTTCCAATTAGCTCATTGGATGGTCTGACTGTTGGTTTTAAAGCGGACACAGCTGAGACAACAGGGACATCAAGTCTGAAGGCGGCAACGGTTAGTACCTCGGTGCAGATCGGTGGGTCTCTGGTTGACGTCAACACCCTTGTTTCCGGGAATATTGCGCAAGGAATGACGGTTAGTGGGACAGGAGTTCCTGCAGGCACTACAGTGACAAATATTACATATGATCCAACCAGTGGAGCCATTACAAGCTTTGAAACCAGCCAACTTATTACGACGACTTCCGGAACTACGCTAGCTTTTTCTGCATCGGCAGGTACTGTAATTACCGGGCATTACGGTACGCTAACGTTGGGAAGTGACGGTAACTACACCTATACAGCTACCACTGATAACCCAGGCCTCAGTGAAGGCGAGTCGGCAACTGAGTCCTTCCAGTACACTATGAGTGATGCTGCGGGAGCCACAAGCAAAGCAACGCTCTATATCAACGTCCTCGGTACAGGTGGTACCGATCCTGTTGCGACCCCTGATACTAACTCGGTCACCGAAGATGCAAGCCTTCCCGCTACTGGGAATGTTCTGACTGATACCACCGCTGATACGACCGATACAGAAGGGGTTGTAATCCGCATTTCAAGCCTTTCTCAGGTGGACACGATTGTTGATGGTGCGGGTGATTTCGAAGTGACCGGCCTGTACGGTACGCTGAAAATCAAACCTGATGGTAGCTATGTATACACTCTCGATGATGCCAATTCCACGGTTAATGCGCTGCATGATAGTGAAATTCTGACAGATACTTTTCAGTATCAGGTTTTGGACCCTTCAGGAGGCTCCTATACCGGGATCGATTCATCCACACTGACGATAACCATTAACGGTAAGAATGACCTGCCTGTGGGGGGCAAGCTGCCGGACGGATCAGCTGACCCTGCCTTCGATATTACGGATAATCGTTATGAGATTATTACCCCTGAAGACACTCCGATCGACGGTCAGGTAAAGGCGCTCGATTCTGATGACGGTAGCCTTGTCTATAGCAAGGCTACCGATCCAACCAATGGCACGGTAACGGTGAATGCCGATGGTACTTATACTTACACCCCCGCCAATAACTATGTGGGCAATGATTCTTTTACGGTACAGGTCAGCGACGGCAATGGCGGCTTAGCAGCTATTACCGTTTTCGTGACGGTTACTCCTGTAGCAGATACGCCAGTGCTTGATCTTGATGGTAATGATTCATCGTCGGCCACCGGTGCGGATTATATAACAAGTTTCACCATTGGCGGTGGCGCAACGATAGCGGTAGCTGATTCCGATAATTCCATTACCGATGTGGATGATACACATATTGAGACGGGGACTGTGGTACTAACTAACGCCAAACCAGGTGATGTACTGATTGTCAGCTCCCTGCCTAGTGGCATTACATCATCTATCGATACATCGGTCTCTGGTCAGATTACGGTTACGCTAAACGGTTCAGCAACGCTGGCGGACTACCAGTCCGCTCTGCAGGCGCTTAGCTTCTCGACCACTGGCAGTGATGTAGCTGATCGTACCGTTACGACAGCAGTAAATGATGGCGACAACAGTTCCAATGTCGCTATCACGACGATCACGGTTAATCCTGATAATCGGGCGTTGTCGGTAACCGGCGTCACGGTTAATGAAGCCTCTCCTTATGCGGTATTTACTGTTAGCGGTAACAATGGTCAGCGCCTGACGCTAAAGCTGGATTCAACCAGTTATATTGCCGTTTACGGTAACGCTTTATTGGGATTGGATACGGGCAACGCGGGGAGTAGCGTGCCACTACAGTACCTGAATGCCTCCAATGCCTGGGTTGACTACTCTCCAGATAGTAGCGTTACTATGAATGGTTCAACCCTACTGGTGAGAACTGCGATCAGGCAGGATTCAAACTTTGAAGGCGAAGAAAAATATACGTTGATCGCGACCAACGAAGCCGGTAACAGCGCTTCTGGTGAAGGTGGAATTACTGATGATGGTACGGGTGTGCTCTTCGATGGTGGTAATAAAACGCCGACACCTAATGACCCAACACAATCAGGGGATCCGACTTATGGAACCCTGCTGGATGACGACCGCCCCCTGACCGTCAACAGCATTGATGTCAACGAAGACTCTCCTTTTGGCGTTTTTACGGTCAGCGGTGAAGCTGGACAGCAGGTTCGCCTGACTCTGAGTGATGGCTCTGCTGGATCAGCGGATTACGGACCCAGTCTAGAATACTGGGATGGTATTCAATGGCAGAATTATACCGCCGGTAGCTATATTAGCATCCCGGCTGGAGATGGTACGCTTTTGGTTCGTACGCCAGTCATTGATGACAATAGCTTTGAAGGTGTTGAGTACTTCATGCTAACGGCCACTAATACCGGAGGTGCGGGATCTGTCGGTTATGGTTTTATTCATGATGATGGTACCGGTATTGTCTATAAGGATGACGGTACCGAAAACAGTGCTGTAACTAAGGATGATGATCGGATCCTGACCGTTGTCAGTGCTGGCACGGTCAATGAAGGCTCGCAATATGCGATGTTTACTGTGAGCGCTGAAGATGGCTATCTGGTCGACCTTGCACTGGGTAATACCAGTACAACCAGTGATATTGATGCCACAATTGATAACTTTACTTTTGAGTACTCTATTGACGGCGGCGTGAGTTGGGCGACTTATAGTTGGGATGGTAGCACTGGGCTGCGACCGACAGCACCCACAGACGGCAAGATCTATGTGCGTGTGGATATTAGCAGCGAAGCTGATGTTCCTTATGAAGGAGCCGAGACTTTTTCGCTGACGGCGAGCTATGATTCCAACAGCAGTAATACGGCAAATGATACGGCTACCATCATTGATGACGGTACGGGTAATAAATATACCGGCACCGTGACGGGTGGCACACCAGCCACTAACAATACTAACCTGGATGATGATCAAATTGTTCTCTCGGTGACAGGCTTTGGCCCCGTCAACGAAGGATCGACCTATGCCATATTTAAGGTTGACGGTAAGGCTAGCGACAGCCTGGATTTGGCTATTAGTAATGGTACGGCAACGCTCGCCAGTGATGCGTTGATTGAGTTTTCTTATGATGGGATAAGCTGGACCAATTACAGTAATTTAAGCCAGCCTGTAGTACCGGGAAACGGCACGGTCTACGTTCGTACGTCTATTACCAGTGAAGCCGACGAGGTACTAGAGGGGGCGGAGACCTTCTCCCTAGTAGTAGGCAGTGTTAGCTCTCCATCAATCAGTGCCGCGGCTGAAACCAGCATTATTGATGATGGTACAGGGCTAAAGTATGGTCCCGATGTGGTTAGCGGTATACCTACCACGTCAAATGAGAATCTGGATGACGATACACCAGAAATAGTAGTATCTGTGGTACCGGAAGCAATAGTATCTACAGCCTCCTATACGCCACCTCCGCCGCCTCCCTCTGAACCAGTGGAGGAGCCTGAATCAGAGCCGGTAGTTGAAATTATGCTAGCCCCGACTAAGGGCGAATTGCTGGTACAGCGAGATATTCCGGAACAGGTATTTAGCTCACCGGAAGGTTTAACTGTTATCAGCTTTAGTATTCCCGCAGATACCTTCGGGCATACCGAACCGGGCGCTGAAATTACCTTAAGTGCGTTACTGATTGATGGAGAGGAGCTGCCTTACTGGCTGATTTTTGATTCGGAGAAGGGTGAGTTTCGTGGTATTGCTCCCGAAGGTTATGATGGGGCTGTGATTATTCGGGTGATTGCCCGGGATCATCATGGCAACCAGGTTGAGACCATTGTAACCATACATATTCGACCGGATGTAAATGATCAGACTCAGACAGGTAAGGTTCATTTGATGGAGCAGCTGCACTCACAGAGCCAGTTCGCTTGGAAAGCCGAACGCGATCGCTTGATTCAGGTGGCCAAGTCTGCTACTCAGAAAAGCACTGATTTATCTTAATTCAATGAGCGATACAGTAACTCCGCAGGATACTGCTGAAACAGCGTTGGCTACATTGGTACAGCTGAGTCGCAGGGCTCGTCAGACGTTAACCCCTGCTGAGCTTCGCTTCCTGCTGGTCAATGAAACTCACGCGCTAATTGCCTATCGGCAAGCGGCGTTCTGGGACGCCGAAAGAGGTGTCGAAGCATTATCCGGTGTCACGGTGATCGAGAAGCATGCATCCTACGTGCAATGGCTTAAGCACTGGTTTGAGCAAGGACAAACGGGCACGTCTTTTTCGGCCGATCTACGAGCCCTGCCTGGAGCCGGAGAGGAAGCTGACTGGACCGATTGGCTACCGCCATTTGTTGCAACGCTATCGTTACCCACCATGAAGGCTTTCCCGGGAGGGCGGCTTTTGCTGGCAAGGAACACTCCTTTTTCTTCAGCTGAACTGGAGTTACTGGAAGAGTGGCTTGAAGTGTGGGTTGACCGTTACCGGCAAGTACAACCTAAAAGCTGGCGACAGTATTTCCCAATAAAGAAACGGAATAGCGCAGGTTGGCGGTGGGCGAGTCGTGCAATGATTGTTGCTGGCTTGATTATAGTAGCGATGCTGCCTGTGCGATTAACTGTGTTGGCTCCGGCCGAACTAATCCCTCTAGAACCTGCGATTATCAGAGCCCCCCTTGACGGAATTGTTGATCGCGTACTGGTTAACCCTAACCAGCGTGTAACTGAAGGGGAACCATTGTTTGAGTTTGATCGTATCAGTGTAGCGAGTCGTCTTGAGGTTACTCAGCGTGCACTAGCCACGATTCAGGCTGAATATCGTCAGCGTGCTCAGCGAGCGCTCTTTGATGCTGAGAGTAAGGCTGAGCTTGTTGTGCTACAGAGCCAGATAGAGGAGAAGCGGGCTGAAGTTACGTATCTTCAAGAGTTGAACCTACGTAGCGAGGTGCGTGCACCTCGCAGCGGTCTGGTTTTTTTTAGTGACGCCAGTGAGTGGATAGGGCGCCCTGTGGTCACTGGTGAGCGTGTCATGGTGGTTGCTGACGAAAAACGTTCGCAAATTGAAGCCTGGATTGCACCTGAGGATATAGTCGACTTTCCGGATCAGGCAGAGGTGACGCTGTATCTGGCCTCCGATCCGGTGAATTCACTTCAGGGGCAGCTTAAGTATATTGTACATGAGCCGGAACTCAGGCCGGAAGGTCACTATGCATACCGGCTTCGGGCTCAGCTGTTACCGTCAGACGATGCAACGACACCCAGGGTAGGACTGAAAGGCACGGCTCGCATAACAGGAGAGGACGTTAGCCTGATCTACTGGGTAATGCGTCGTCCCTGGGCGGCTCTGCGGGGCTGGCTGGGGTTGTGATGGCAGCTGGAGAAGCCCCTGCTTGGCCTGAACTGCGTGATGAGCTTGCTCTGCATGCCGGGCCAAGGAGCAATCAGGGGGCGCCAACTTGGTCACTCCATGATCCTGTGCGTAATCTGTATTTCCGTATCGACTGGCTTACCTTTGAGGTTCTTTGTCGCTGGCATTTTGCAGACTCAGAAAAAATTGCTCAATCCTTACATAAGGAAACTACCTTTCGGGTGGATTCACACGCTATTGAGTCGATAGTTGAATTTCTGAGCCAACGCGAACTCATCAAGCGTCATAGTCATGTTGATACTCAGCAGTTTGGCAAAGACACTGAGCGACGTAAGCGGCATTGGTATACCTGGCTGCTACATCATTATCTTTTTTTCAGGGTTCCGCTGCTTCGACCTGATCGTTGGCTGGGGGAGACCTGTGGATGGTTTAGCTGGCTGGGTAGTCGAAGCTTTACTATTGTCACGATCATGGCGTTAGGCCTTGGACTGTTTGAGGTGTCACGGCAGTGGGATCAGTTTACTGCGACACTATTAGATATGTTCAGTCTGAAGGGAGTGCTGGCCTATGGTGCGACCCTGATTCTGGTTAAATTTTTACACGAACTGGGGCATGCTTATACCGCAAAGCATTACGGCTGCAAGGTCCCCACTATGGGGATCGCCTTTCTGGTGATGTTTCCGATGGCCTACACCGATGTCAATGATGCCTGGAGGTTACCGTGTAAACGGCAGCGCTTATGTATTGGTGCAGCAGGAATCCGGACTGAACTGACTCTTGCAGCGTGGGCAACGCTGGCGTGGGTGCTGTTGCCAGATGGCGCTTTACGCAACGGCGCGTTTTTATTGGCTACGACTACCTGGCTATCAACACTTGTCATCAATGCTTCTCCATTCCTTAGGTTTGATGGATATTTTCTGTTAATGGATGCGCTGG
>Ga0105359_10004247_pt1 | contig 11484 bp, 11 predicted proteins | sample GOMGulsemesocosm_6_FD_83659 | JGI IMG/M metagenome (GOLD analysis project Ga0105359, IMG submission 83659) | Methane-oxidizing microbial communities from mesocosms in the Gulf of Mexico - GOM8C Gulf of Mexico | ecosystem: Environmental > Aquatic > Marine > Cold seeps | place: Gulf of Mexico... | reverse complement strand
CATTGCCAGCGGCCATTTTACATTCTTGGGTTGTTTTTTTATAAGCTGTAAATAATACCGATTAGAAAGTTCATAATATGAAAACAACTGTAGCCCAGGTGCAACTAACTGAAACCAATTCAGACTTGAATTTTCAGACTGCTGCTGTATGAAATTAAGAAAACCAACATCATCTTTTTTCTTTAATAATATTCTTGCTTTAAATACTTGATATTTCTCATCCTGGCCTTCTCTAACCGCTGAATTTATACTGATCAATGCGGCCGAGTACCGCTTTTGTTTGTATTCTCTGATTGCCTGTTGATAATTAAAATCACCTGCAATACTAATTTTGGTAATCTCTACAATCTGCTCACTTGTAGCCTGACTTTCGATCATTAACTCTTTGCTATGATTAATAATAGCAATCGCTACTTCTTTCTGTTCTGTTTCCCTCAGTGCGGTTTCCTTCTTAAAGGCTGCTTCCTGCAATAGGGTTTCTTGTACTTCGAAAGGCAGAACCTTGATAGCCTCCATAGCTGTAATAGTCGCCACAATATTGATAGGCTCTCTAGCTTCAGTTCTTGGAGTGCCAGTAATTAACGGAATAGCATCAGTCGGCACACTCTCAGGTATGATCGTGACCAATTCATTTCCAACATTCAAGATTGAACCAGAAGACAGAATTTTAGAAATTGGTTTTTTGTAAATTAATTGAATGCTTAATATCATAATAAGAATAAAGCTAATAAGAAAAAGTAATCTCTGATAAGGCCTTTTAGCTTCTATCTCTTTATTATTGATAAGGCCAGGAAAAGAGAGTCTATGCTCTGGCAGTTTGCGGCGACTATTCAGATCCCGCAATACGTCATTAACCAAGCTCATGCAGTGCCACCAAAATAAGCATCAGTAATATTAAAGAAATTTCTTTCCAATAAAATCGATTCTTAAGCGCGAGTGGTTTGGCGCCTTCGGTATCTTTTACAGCTGCTCGAATATGTGCTTCTGATACTGACCTTGCACCTCCACCGAAAGCACTAAACAGCGCTTTTTGAGCAATAATATTAATTAATCTAGGTATCCCTGCGGTCGCTTTCTTCATTAACTTTAATGCTTTTTCTTCAAATACTGGCATACCTCGGTATCCCGCAAGAATCATGCGCTGTTGAATATAGTGCTGCATACTCGCCGCATCCATTGCTCGTAATTCTGCGCTGTAGGTAATCCGCTGTTTTAATTGTCTAAAACGATGCAGTGCTAACAGATCATTAAGTTCGGGCTGACCGAATAATACAATTTGAATGAGACTACGACTTTCAGATTCCAGATTCGAAATTAATCGCAGTGCTTCTAGGCTATCCTCAGGAATGCACTGCGCCTCATCGACGACCAAAACAACCGAGCGCCCTTGTTGTGCTAAGGATAATAAGCGCTGCTGTATACGTTCTTGCACTTGATGAATATCAACATTATTGACCCCCACTTCAAGTTCATGACCTATTGCCCGCCATAAAGCTTGTGGATCTAATGCCGGATTAGGAATATAAACCGAAACGTATTCATCGGCATGTAAACTATTTAACAAGCGTCGACATAACAAGGTTTTCCCTGTACCCACATCACCCGTTATTTTAATAAAACCTTCCCCTGCTAGCAGGGCATAACTCAGTACATTAAAGCACTCTTGTTGCGTTTTAATCTCAACATAAAATTCAGTATTAGGAGCAAGAGAAAATGGCTGTTGCTGTAAGCCATAGTATTCCTGAAAGCCACCAATCATATTGGCAACGTTCATAATTTTCGCCCTTGATTAAAACCAGAAAATCGTTTGTTTATGCGCTTCATTTCTTCGTGATGAAAACTGCTATCAACCACCCGTGGCTGAATTAAAATAACCAGTTCACTCTGCACGGTAGATTCTCGATTCTGGCCGAATAACGCTCCAATAATCGGAATATCTCTTAAATAAGGAATACCAGATTCTAAGGTACGTTTTTGGTTTTGCATTAAACCACCAATCACAACGACCTGCCCACTCTTAGCACGAATAATGGAATCCGTTTCTCGTACGGTGCTAAACGCTAAAGGAACAGTTAACGTTCCAGAGCTAAGTACTACATCTTTCTGGCGCTCACTCACCTCAGTAATCGTTGGGTGGACGTGTAATATAACTTCATTATTTTCACCAATTTGTGGCGTTACATCCAGTGCAATACCTGAGAAAAATGGCGTAAATATCACCTCAGGAAAACTGGTCGAGCTTCCGCCGCTAGTCGTCGTTGATGACTTTAATTCGGTAACAAAATACTCATCATTACCGACTTTAATCACAGCTTTCTGGTTATTAACCGTTGAAATTCTAGGACTGGAAAGTACCTTCACTTCCCCCTGAGTTTCTAATAATTCAATGACACCAGTAAAATTTTCATAATCAAAGTTCATATTAAAAACACCACCAATCTCATCTGAATTTGATAGTACTTCTGATGCCATTGATCCCACTAAATCTCGACCTGTATTCGAAACGGTACCCGCTCGTCCTGCACCGAACGTATTCCATTGGATACCAGACTGAAAACCTTCATTAAGAGAAACTTCTAAGATTTTCGCTTCAATCAATACCTGCTTGCCCACACTTAACTCTGCACGCTCTAAATACTTTTCAATAGTTTGTAACGTTTTAGGCATACCACGAACAACGACCATACCGGATTGGGGGTCAACTACTATACTGGCCTTTTCACGCCCAGCGATCATCAATTCCAAGGTGATCTTTAACTGCCCCCAAAAGTCTGATGTCGAGCTAGTATTAATTTCAGTAGAATTAATAGCTGATGTAGATGAGGATGTACTGCTGGAGTCATCTGAGTTGTTACTATTGTCAGTCGATGTTATTTGACCACTACTTACCCACATGCCTGAAGCCCCAGTACGACTTACATTCAAGTAGTTAATTGGGAATATACGAGTTTGTACCGAAAGGGGTAATACCTGAATGCCATAGCTATTTAAAATATAGTCATAACCATAGACGTCTCTCACAGCTTCCAATGTTTCTAATACTGTGACATTTTTTAACTTGAGTGAGACATTACCTTCAAGAGAATCATCAGCAATGAGATTGTAATTTGTATCCTGAACAAGGCTCATTAAAAATACTTTAACCGGTGTATTTTTCGCAAATACGTCGAAGCGAACTTCCTCTCTTCTCAATTCTGGCTCAGCAGGTAACAATTGCTCGATAAACCGCTGCTCTTGCTGACTTTTTTCTTCTGTATCTTCATGCCATACAAGTAGTGCATCTTCCTTTTCTTCCATTTGTGAATTGCTCACAACATCTTGTTGAGGCTGGCTTGCACAAGAAACCAAGAATATAGAAAGCAATACAATATAATGAGTCATGTTATTCATTTATATACTCCTTTATTTTCGGCACAAGCCTTAATATTTGACGTCGCCCTGAGCGCATAACGATTACTCTTTCCCGATCAATTTTTTTAACTTTAGCGCCTTTGATAGAATCGCCTTCGTTTACCAGTTTGTTATTAATAACAGCACTTTTTCTATCACTGGATATTAGTATTTGTTGTAAATTTAGTTTTTCATTTCTGGCTTTAGTCGTGCCTGATCCCGTCATCCAGCTAGGAGGTCGCATTGGATCTTGTGCAGCAATAGTGCTTGCGCTATAAACATCCATCACAAAAAGCCCAAAGACTAGAAGCATGATTTTTGACAATACGTTAAACACCCAGCACCGCCTTACTCATACTTAAAGTATAGATTCTGATGCTCAATTTTCCCTTCGGGTATTGTGTACTTTTGTATTCCAATGTTTGCCAGAATAATTGCCAAGGTAATTCGTCCAAACGCTTTAGATAAGCAATGCTACTGTCATACGTGGCTTCCAACTCAATTTCGAAGCCGTGTTTATAAATTAGAAAATCTGATTTCGTATCAATTGATTTTTCTTCGCGACTAACCTGATTAAGATTCATCCCTTGCTCGGGTAAGTTATTAAGAGAAATTAGCTTTAATTGCTTATCTTGAGTTAATACACGTTCTAACAGGCTGACCATTTGCTTAGGAGCAACTAGGGCTTGCGTTAACAAACCAATCTGCCCTTGATATTTAACGGATTCGGCACTCAGTGTGTTCAATTCGTTACGCAACGCATCATTTGGGTCTAGATGCTGCTTGGCGAGCATTCTTTCAATCTTTGTAGAAATTACTGAACTAGTCTCCCTTATTTCTTCTTGCTCGATATAAAGTGACTTAGCCGCCAATAATAAAGGCTCAATAACCAATAAAAAAGTTATCAAAAAGAGTAGTGTCACGAATGTCGCTAAGACAATTTTTTGTTCACGATCTGAAATTTTATCGTACGCATGTATCGCGTCAATATAAGGTTTCTTTTGCCACCAAATCATAGGTTAGCTCCTGAAATCTGTTCAAGTAAAAGCAACGACTCATCACCTTCTACTTCCTGGGTAGATAAAAAGAATTCGCTCCAAGAGTTCTTACCTCGCTTCACTTGTATCTGCTTGAAGACTCGCCCTTGATAAGCTTCTTTTTCTCCTAACATCGTTAAATATCTTGAGACTTTGTCTGGCGTTTTAGCATAACCAAATAACTGAATATCTTTGCCATAATTGATGACTTCGAATTTTGATAACCAAACACCTTCAACAGCTTGCTGTGATAACTGCTCTACCAACGGTGTAAAGCTTGCTTTATCATTAATCGAATCCTGTCTTAAAAATGAAACAACTCGTTTCTGTTTTTTTAACAGCTGCTTATTACTTTCAATTCTTTCTAATAATGCATTATCAACTGACATGTTAGGCATCTTAGTGAGTACGCTATCTAATTTAGTATTTAATACTTTTTGATCCTGCTTAGATTGCTCTAGCTGAGACTGTAAAATAAGTCGAGTAGCAATCAGTAACATGCTGAGCGTCAGCAAAAGAATAAGGACGACGGCCGTCGTTTTAACCAACAATTGCATGGCAGCAGATAATTGTTCAGGCCTAAATCGAGGCAGGTATAAATTAATATGCTGCTTAATCACTATTTGTTTAAGAAGGCTCATAAGCAAGCGCTCCTCCTAGAGCAATAGTAACGCAGTTTATTTCAGTACATTCTTCGGCAATCAATAATCCCGCATCCTGACTGAATTTTTCAGCCATGTTCGGTTGTACGATATTCGCGGTTAATAATGGCTGCATGGCATCAACTAAGTCCGCCAAGTCTTCATCTCCTGCCATCAACCACAATTGGGTAATTTGGCCTAAGCCGAGCTGACTCTCGTAATAATCGAGAGAACGCTGAACGTCTAAAATTAAGTTCTGTACCTGCTGCTCGTCAACTTTCGATTTTGGCGCAAAGCCAACATAAGTACTTTCTTCTAGTTCAGTATTGAGCTCTAAGTCTTCTTCAGAATTAATTCCCTCTAGGATCAGCTCATCACTACTTATCTCAGTTAAATCCAATTCATCTGGCGAAAGCTCATCAAAGCTTTGCTCATTGACTGCAACAATTACCTCATCACTTTCGACAGGCTCAATTTCAGCCATAGCTGATTGCAAATCTAATGCTTCAATTCCTACCGCAACATGGCGGGTTAAATACAAAGCGCCGTCTTGATATAGCCGCAGGCTACCTTTCTTTGGGCCAAGCTCTAATAACGCAATGCCTTGGCTAATGGCGTTAACCGACAATACATTTAACAAGCTCATTTCAGGGACGGTGATCGTTTCAACTCTTAGCTTCAACCCTTCTGCCCAGGCGACCCAATGTTTGATTTTCTCATTGGCGACGGCCACCACATGCGTCATCGACATACGCCCACGGTATGCGTCTTCGGGTAAGCGCATCGTTTGAATCGCTGTTTCCTCGACCGGCTGTGATAGCAAATCACCAATGCGAAATTCTATCGCTGCGCTTAGTTCGTCATCAGGCACGTTCGGAGCTTCCGCTAAAAGCAGCTCATAATCCTCGGTGTCCAATACCAATACCACAGGCATATCTTGTTGAGCATTCGTCTTTAACCAAGACTCTAATGCATCAATTCCTTCTTCTTGAGTAAAATTAATACACGCAGTCATGCCCACTGGCCCGAACATAACGGCACTGGGCGCTAAAGCAGACAAGTTGATGCCCAGCCACTGCTTTTGCTTAATTTTTTTAAAAGGCCAGCGAAATTCCACCCACCCACTCCCATCAACAATTAGTTAAGTGATCTTTGATAAAAGTTTAGTAGAGAAATAACAATATGCACTTAAGGCTTGGTCAGTAATAACCAATTCGAATTACTTACTAATCGTTCAGTAAATAAATTAGATACTCAGAAAATAAGTTAAGTCTTTCTCTTCCAATTCCCCCCCAGCTTCCTATAATCAGCCCATACTGAGGAGTCATCATGTTTAACATCGTTTTATTTGAACCCGAAATACCGCCAAATACTGGCAACATTATTCGTTTATGCGCGAACACAGACTGCCAACTGCACCTAATCAAACCGCTTGGCTTTGATATGGAAGAGAAAGCATTGCGTCGCGCTGGCTTGGATTATCATGAGTGGGCACGCGTCCGTATTCATGAGAACTACGCTGACTTCTTAGAAAAAGAACAGCCTAAAACTATGTATGCTCTTACCACTAAAGGCAAAAAAACGCATTCAGAAGCGCAGTTCAAAGAAGGTGATTTTTTGATGTTTGGCCCAGAAACTCGAGGTCTACCAGAGGATATTCGCGAGCAAGTGCCGTTTGAACAATGGCTTCGCCTGCCGATGATGGAAAGCAGCCGCAGTATGAATTTATCGAATACTGTTGCCGTGATGATTTTTGAAGCTTGGCGTCAGAATGACTATGCGGGTGGGGGTTAGTTTCTCTTACTTATATTACAGGCATAAAAAAGCCGAAGTAGATTCCCTTTTATCAGAGAGTCTACTTCGGCTTTTTTTGTTTCAACAAACGCTTCTAGCTTAGTCGCGAATTATTGAACAGTCTCTTCTGCCGCAGGTACTGCTGCTTGCTGAGCTTGTGCTTGCTGAAACAATGCTTCAAAGTTAATCGGCGCTAGCATCAATGCTGGGAAGCTACCTTTAACCACTAACTGGTCAATCGTTTCACGTACATATGGGAACAAGATATTAGGGCAAAAAGCACCTAGCATGTGTTTAAGCTGGTCGCCTTCGATTCCTTTTATGTGGAAGATGCCACCAAGAACTACTTCAACCAAGAATGCTGTTTCGCCATCGTTTTCAGCAGTTGCCGTTACTTTAACGTCTACTTCATACGTATCGTCAGATAACTTGCGTGAGCGGCTGTTCAAATCTAGCTTAACTTCTGGCTTCCACTGCTTCTGGAAAGACTCTGGAGCATTCGGGGACTCAAACGATGAATCTTTTACATAGAAACGCTGTAATGAAAATTGACCTTGGTCTTGTGCTTGCTCTTTTGCTTGTTCTTGTTCAGCCATGATACTTCCTTAACTTTTTATTTATTATTCAGCATACCTTCTTGGTCATGCTGCTTAGAATTATTGAGTAACGGCGATAGCAATTGCTTACCCCCGTTACTTAGCAACGATATACATCGACTTTTAATAGTCTCTATTTAGTGACTACAGGCAAGTTTTGGTTGCCCCATTCCAACATACCACCGCTTAAACGGAATACTTGGAAGCCCTTTTGCTTCAATGTTTTACCCGCCATTCCAACACTCTGGCCAGACTTGCATACTAATACAATGGGGTGTTCTTTCGAAGATTCAAGCTCAGACATGCGGTCAGCTAAAGTGGAATACGGAATATTCTTCGCATTGGCTAGGTGGCCAGCATCAAAATCCTTTTTATCGCGGATATCCAGTACCACAGCGTCCTGTTTATTGATCATCTGTGTCGCTTGCGCTGCGCTAATGCTAGCACCGCTGCGCTGGTTGTTATCCCACAAGAAGGCGGCTAAAAATACGCCCCATACGCTGACTAACATCCAGTTATTGTTAATAAAGTCTAAAGCTTGTTCCATAACCTATTTACTGCCTATTTGGTTGACTGATAAGAGGATCAAAGGCGGCAGTATACCGAGCCACAGCGGGAAAAAGAATAGAAAATGACGCACGGCCCCAGATTCGCTAGAATAGGCACAATATTTTTGTCTACTCACTTTAAATTATCAGAGTTATTCCTATTATGAGCCAGACCCGCACAACTACTGCGCTAATTATTCTTGATGGCTGGGGCCACGGTGAAAAATCCGAGCACAATGCAATCGCCAATGCGAATACTCCAACCTGGGATGCTCTACTGGAAACTTACCCGAATGCTCTGATTCAAACGTCTGGCAACGCCGTCGGCCTACCAGAAGGACAAATGGGTAACTCTGAAGTCGGCCACATGAACTTAGGCGCGGGCCGCGTCGTGTATCAAAATTTTACCCGCATTAATAAAGACGTTGCTGATGGCGGCTTCTTTGAGAATGAGGTGCTGTGCAACGCCATCGATAAAGCCAAGGCTAACGGCGGTGCTGTTCATCTTGCAGGCCTACTTTCCCCAGGCGGTGTACACAGCCACGAAAAGCAAATTTTTGCAGCGTGTGAAATGGCGGTTAAACGCGGCATCACTAAGTTGTATGTTCACGGTATTTTAGATGGTCGAGACATGCCACCGCGCAGCGCAGAGCCTTCTATTGCAGGTCTTCAAGCTAAGCTAGATGAGTTAGGCACGGGCTCAATCGCTACCTTAACGGGCCGCTATTATGCAATGGATCGTGACAACCGCTGGGAACGTATCGAGCCTGCTTATGTTGCGATGACAGAAGCCAAAGCAGAGTATCGTGCAGAAACGGGGATCGCAGCTTTAGAAGCGGCTTATGCTCGTGATGAAAATGATGAATTTGTTAGCGCTACTATTATTGGCGAAGGTGGCAAGGTCGAAGATGGCGATAGTATTATCTTTATGAACTTCCGCCCAGATCGCGCTCGTGAAATTACCCGCGCATTTGTTGAGCCTGAATTCTCTGGTTTTGAGCGCAATGTCACACCTAAGCTTGCTGATTATGTCATGCTGACAGAATACGCTGCCGACATTCCTGCTAGCTGTGCTTATCCACCAGCCAAGTTAGTTAATGGCATTGGTGAATATGTATCAGACCTTGGGTTAACTCAGCTGCGCATTGCCGAAACTGAAAAATACGCTCACGTTACCTTCTTCTTTTCTGGTGGCCGTGAAGACTTATACCCAGGTGAAGAACGTATTCTTGTTCCGTCTCCTGACGTTGCGACTTACGACCTGCAGCCAGAAATGAATGCGCCGGAGTTAACCGATAAATTGGTTGCTGCTATTAAAAGTGGCAAACACGACTTGATCGTTTGTAACTACGCTAACGGCGATATGGTGGGCCATACTGGTGTTTATTCTGCTGCTGTAAAAGCGGCTGAATGCATTGATGTATGCTTGAAACGAATTACCGATGCGATTTTAGAAGTGAATGGCGAGTGCCTAATCACGGCTGATCACGGTAATGCCGAGCAGATGATGAACCCTGAGACCGGTGGCCCATTAACGTCACATACAACAGGCCCTGTTGATCTAGTGTACGTGCATAGTAATAATGATGGCCGCACGATAAACCCAGGTAGCTTGTGTGATGTGTCGCCGACGCTATTAAACATTATGAATCTAGAGCAGCCGCCAGAGATGTCGGGGTCTAGTTTGATTAATAAATAAGATCGAGTCGATATAATGCTAAGGATCATCTTTCTTTTTTCTTTTTTCTTCAGCCAGCTCACTCAAATGAGCTGGGCAGACGAACAAGCTGATCTTGCCAAACTGCAGCAAGAAATTAATAAGCTGCAGCTGTGGCTAAAAAATACAGAAGCTGAACACGATCAGCTCAATCAAAAATTACGCAAGTCCGATGAGAAAATTGGCGCTCTTGCTAAAAAAATTGATGATACTCGTAACCAGTTAAATGAGGAACGTAGCCGCCTAAAAAAGTTGCAAGCGGAACAATCCCAACTCCGCACTCTTAAGTCCAAACAAAAACAACAACTGGCCAAGCAACTCACGGGTGCCCAAAAACTCGGCAATCAGGGCTCTATTAAAGTTTTATTAAACCAAGACGACCCACAGAAAATTAGCCGTATGTTGAAATACTACGAGTATTTTAATCAAGCCCGCATGGAAAGTATTCAAGTTCTCATTATTAACCTGAAACGTTTGAATAATATTGAAACTGAAATATTAGCCCAGCAAAGTGCACTCATAAAAACCGAAAATAGCCTGCTCAAAAAGAACAAACAACTCGGCAACGAAAAAAAGCAGCATAAGAATCTCTTGGTCAATTTAGAAACGCGGCGTAAAGAGAAGTCGAATGACCTAAACCAAAAACAAAAAGACCAAAAGCGACTACAGCAACTAATCAATGAAGTTGCGACCTTGCTCGATAACAGCGTACGCAAACAAGATGCACGCCCTATTCGTTCTTTAAAGGGAAAATTACCGAGACCCACCAAAGGGCGTATTGTTAAAGCATTTGGCAATCGCAACGTACTCGCCAGAAATAAGTGGCAAGGCTGGTTGATGAAAGGCTACGAAGGGTCTGCCATTACCGCGATTCACCATGGGCGTATTGTCTTTAGCGACTGGTTGCGAGGTTTTGGGCTATTATTAATTGTTGATCATGGCGATGGTTATTTAAGTTTATACGCGCGCAATCAAAGCTTATTGAAATCCGTTGGTGATTGGGTTTACCAAGGAGAAAATATAGCGACTTTAGGATCTTCCGGCGGTTTTAAGGAACCTAGGCTGTATTTTGAAATCAGACACAAAGGCATTCCACTCGATCCAGCCGCCTGGTTAGGGCGTAAATAAGGCCAGAATTAGGTTAAGGAATTTGCTCAGTATGGAAAACAACTTGAGAAACCGCATGAAAAAGAACATGTTTAAACAGATCGTCATTAGCACACTTCTTATTAGCAGCCAGCTCGCGAGCGCACAGGCGGACGATACGACAGAAGAGCCTACCGCAGCTGCAGACTTAGCCACGAGTTCAACCGAGGCAAGCGCGATTCAAAACAGACAATTACCGCTACAAGAGCTGCGCAATTTCACTGAGATTTTTGACCGCATTCGTAGCTCTTATGTTGAGCCCGTTGATGATAAAACGTTATTACAGTACGCCATTGATGGCATGCTGAGTAACCTTGACCCTCATTCTGATTATTTATTACCTGAAGACTTTGCTGAACTGCAAGAACATACCACCGGCAAATTCGGTGGCCTAGGCATTGAAGTCGGTATCGAAGAAGGATTAATTAAAGTCGTTAGCCCTATCGACGATACCCCAGCAGAAAAAGCCGGAATTAAAGCCGGTGATTTCATTGTATCTCTCGATGGCGAGCCCGTTCGAGAAATGTCGCTAACCAACGCTATCGATAAAATGCGCGGTGACCCTGGTACCGACATTACACTGAAAATTCGCCGCGAAGGTGAAAAAGAATTATT
>Ga0105359_10004245_pt1 | contig 11489 bp, 12 predicted proteins | sample GOMGulsemesocosm_6_FD_83659 | JGI IMG/M metagenome (GOLD analysis project Ga0105359, IMG submission 83659) | Methane-oxidizing microbial communities from mesocosms in the Gulf of Mexico - GOM8C Gulf of Mexico | ecosystem: Environmental > Aquatic > Marine > Cold seeps | place: Gulf of Mexico... | reverse complement strand
TACCCGCTTCATCCGTTGCAATGTCGCGTACCAACCGATAAAAATTTACTGGTAATAACCATAGATACTGCTAACAGTGCATTAGTTACCCCGCAGGTCATGCCTAATTTATATAAACTAGGTCAACAAGGTATCTTCGCTAAGCAGCATATAACGAGTTCATTAAATGCCAAAGATGCAGTATTTAGTCTGCAAACAGGCATACCAGCACTCTATCGCCCAGCCTTTTCAAAGCAAAAGTTATCAAGTCCGTTAATTGAATTAACCAATCAGAGTAAGCGAAAAAGCTTTGGTAGCAGCGTGGCTAACCTGCAAGATAATGACAGTTCACTCGTTGATAGTAATAATGTAGATGCGTTAATTGCTTGGGTTAATGTTAATGCCGAACAACCGTATTATGGCGATATCACGCTTTATTCTAGTCAGCAATTGAGCATAGGAAATAACCCTTTATTAACCTTTGATAAAACACTGGCTCCTTTTAAAAGTGCGCCTCAACGAATTTTGGCTACACAATATATTAATGCACTTCACTACACCGACAAGATGTTAGGAAGAATATTAAATAATGTTGATTTGACGAAAACTACTGTAGTGGTAACGGCTAATCGCGGTGCAGATTTAACCACTATCTACCAACAGTCAGAATCTGTTTATTCCCAAGTTAATTTGCATGTTCCTATGGTTGTTGCTGGACCTAACATTGTGCCATTGGTGGTTAATAAAGTGACTTCACATTATGATCTATTGCCAACATTACTTAATTCGCATTTTAATTGTGGTAATCCTGAATCAGATTTCAGTATCGGATATCCGCTAACGAGTACACAAAGCAGCGATATGCTGTATTTAGGCGATGCTCAATATTTCTCACTTTATCAAGACGGTAACATCACCGAGATAACTAGACAGGGTCAATACCGTTTCTTTGATAAAAATTACATGAAACAAACAAATGGTCACCTATCATTTCAATCGCTGATTGATCTAATGGCCAATATAGAACGATTTAAACCTTATTAGGAAAAAGAATGCCGTACCAGCACTTAAGTGTTGCTCAGTTTGAGCAACTAAAAAAAGAAAAAACCAATGTAAATGTTGTTGATACCCGAGACCCACAGTCTTATGCATTAAAACAAATTGAAGGCTCATTTAACCTAAACCAAGGTAATTTAGAACAACATTTATCTGAAATTGACATGGACGAGCCTTTAGTCGTTTGTTGTTATCATGGCATCAGCAGCCAAGGCGTCGCTCAATTCTTGGTTGAACGCGGATTTGACGAAGTCTATTCACTTGATGGTGGATTTGAAGCGTACGAAGGCTTTCATAAATAAAAACGTTACACCAAAAAAAGAGGCTAATGCCTCTTTTTTATCTTTTGTAAGTAGTAAAAGTTGTAATTTATGTTACGCCAGCTGATACCTAGGGAGGTAAAAACTAAAACTTGTTCCTTCCTTTTCTTCACTAGCCACTTCGATATCACTGTGGTGAAGTGCTAATAACGCTTTAACAATTGCCAAACCTAGTCCAGCATTACCAGATTCACTATCTACCTTGTTACTCGCTCTAAAGTGCGCCTCAAATACCCTAGGTAGTTGTTCTTTTGAAATACCTACTCCACTGTCTTGCACAGTAATATGCACTTTTTCTTGGTTATCGAAAGTAACTGAGCTAAACCGAATCACAATATTGCCGCCCGGCGGTGTGTGCCTAATAGCATTAGCGACTAGATTACCAAACACCCTTTCAAGTTTTGCGATGTCTGCATCAACCTGTAAAGAAGTATCTTTGGGACTAACATCTAATGTCACACCGGCATCTTGTGCGCGAAGTGCAAAGGAATCCATTATATCCTGTGCTAATTCAGCCACAGCGATGGGTTCTCGGTGTACTTCTACACTGCCTGTTTCAAGATGAGCTAACTCAAAAACTTGTTCAACTAAACCGCTTAATACCATGGCGTTGCGATGCGCAACTTCAATGTAATGCACGCTGTCTTTATCGCTGGTGTCTGAAAATCGACTTTGCCATGTTTCTATATACCCTGTTAGTGAAGATAGCGGTGTTCGTAAGTCATGAGAGATATATGACAGCAGTTCTTTACGTTGAATATCTTTAATTTTTAACTGCTCAAATTGGTTAGCAATGTTAATCGACATTTTTTCGATTACTCCGGCTAGCTGAACTTCTTCGACACTGCTTAACCACGATGTATTATTTTTTAGCAACGAAATTTTCTTGCCCTTTTGCCACAGCTGTCTTTGTTCATATTCAAGGACAGAGGCAGTTAAATTCGTAAGAGGCCGGGTAATTAACCAAATCAAAATCACGCCAACAAATAATGCGAACATGAGAGCTGCTACAACCAAAATCAGTGTCTCACTGAGCAACTTGTTATTAGTTAAGTTTTCGATAATTTTATCTTCTAGCTCCGACCCAATAATGACATAAAGATACCCCTGTAGCGTATTATCATGAAGTATTGGCGCAGCTGAAAATATTTTTTGTCGAGACGGGTGTCTCGGATCATCACCTAAAAGCGGAAACTGAGTGCCCTCACCAATAAATCCGATGATTGGCGATAGGCTTATCTGCTTGCGTTTAATTTTTGACTCTTCAGCAGAGTATGCCAGTAATTTCCCTTGTTTATCGATTACATATATTTCAAAGGCTGGCCCTAGCAGCATCATATTATGAAATGTATGTTCTAGCGCGGCGGGATCTATTTCACCAAAACGTAATATCTGTGTTTCAAGCAACATATGCGCGGCAAGTTCCTCGTGTAGAGCTTGGGTGGCTTGCTGCTCAAAGCTGCGACTAGAGTTCCCCATAAACCACAGGAAGGTCATGGCAATTGTCACAAAAACAATAACAAACAATATAATAAGGCGACTCGTTAATCGCTTCAATAATTTCATAGGAAGGGCCTTATAAGTATTCAAATTTGTAACCAACGCCCCAAATGGTATGCACCACCTTAGGTAGATTAACGCAGGCTTCAAGTTTAGAACGCAATCTGTTGATATGAGAGTTTACTGTGTGTTCATAGCCTAAGTGGTTATAGCCCCACACAGAATCGAGTAATTGGCTTCGACTAAATACCTGTCCAGGATGACAGGCTAAAAAATGAATAAGGTCAAACTCGGTTGAAGTTAACTCAATGGGCTGCTGTTTAAAGCTCACTTTATGACGCTCAGGTTCAATGGCTAAATCACCAAATATTAACTCATGTGACTCAGGTTGCTCTTGAGTTGTAAGTTGTGCACGCCTAAACATGGCCTTAATACGAGCTTCTAATTCACGAATACTGAACGGCTTTGTTAGATAATCATCGGCGCCCATATTAAGACCCATAATGCGATCTGTTTCTGTATCACGCGCTGTTAACATCATAATGGGCGTTGAAGCGTCATTTATCCTAACTTGACGGCAAATTTCAAGACCATCAACGTGAGGCAACATTATATCGAGCATGATTAAGTCAAAGTTTCCGCTTAGCGCTAAGTTTAAACCTGTTTTACCCTCGTAAGCTTTGGACACACTAAAGCCAGCGTTCATTAATGTAATTTCAATCAAGTTAGCTAAATCGACTTCATCTTCAACAATTAATATACGCTGGCTCATTGTGTTTTCCTTTTATTTAATACGTTTTATGCTTACCTTCGCCACAAAATTATCAAAACGATGTGACGCATTAAGAACTGAATCTGTTAATCCATCGTCCTGACTCACCACACCCTGATGCATTGTCACCAAATCAATAATGTCATCTCGTGCGGCATTAAAACCTTCTCCCATGCCCATTGTTGCTGGTCCAGGAATCGTTGCTGCCGTTTCCGTATTGGCTTCAGTGCCTGAATCATAGACGTTTAACTTAAATGATTTCATGTCACCAACAGCGTAACTGGTCAGGTCGTGGCTATTAAGACCCGTGAAGGCATCATTTGTATTCACCAACATTGATAATATTGATAAATTAAGTGTAGTGTCTTTTGTTTCTAGCGTATGACTATAACTCCCTCCCGGTCCCAATGGCGCACTGTCACTGGCTTGATCGATTATTGTTGTGATTGCTAGCACTTGTGAATTATCGCCACTTTCAGCAAGTAACTCTAATGCAGCATCACTAGGCATACCGACCGTAAAAGGTGTGTAGTCATCTTTATGTGTCACTAATGTAATGGGTGACAATGGCTGATTACTGGTTATGTTTGTAACAGTTACTTCATATTCATAAGTAGGAACTGGTGTCGGAGCTGGTGTTGGCATCATCGAACTTGAACTGCCACCACAACCAACTAAAGTAATTGTAGATAAACAAGCTAATGCAAGCAGGGATTTTTTGGCTTTTGATAAATGAGTCATTATAGTCTCCTTATTTAACAGTCACAGTTACTTTTAATACAGGATTTAACCAGCGATGCACCTTATTATCTAAATCACTTTTTCCACCATCAGCCATATCGTCGCCAATATTTCCAGGGTGTATGTGAATCATTTTGTTATTATCTTCTGTCGATAAGCCTGTCCCATTAGTACCTACCGTTCCTGTTGGCACCGCTGGTATACCTATTTGCCCCGGCATCCCTGCACCCATAACATAAAGTTCATTGTTTGCTTCAGTGCCTGCATCATACGCATTGACTAAAATTGTATATGTACCTGCTTCAGAAGGTATTTTCCAACTATCTAAACCCGCAAATCCATCGTTTGTTGGTAGTAACATAGCGGTAAGAGATAGGTGTGTGTCGTTCATCGAGTCATGCATGAACTCTGGAGTTGTAGTACCTGGCATTAATAAACCCATATTTGGGTTTTCAGTTTTGTGGCCACTCGCCGCATCAATTTGCGCAGAAAGATCGGCAATACTACCGCCCTCAGCCATTTTTTGAAGTGCAACAGACGCTGCTACTCCACTTTCAAATAGATGTGTGTCGCTGTCATGACTAGCAACAAGCAAGGGTGTGAATGCAATACCGTGTGTGAGGTTGGTTACTTTAATTGTAAGTTCTGCAGCGCTGGTTGAAAAACCAGTTAGTGCAATAAGGCTGGCGATACTTGTAGTTAATAATTTCTTTTTGTTATTCATGTTCGTGCTTCCTATGATTAAGTATTGGCTTAATCATAGGAAGCAAATATCGCAAAACTATGTGGTAATTATCACAAAACTGTAACGATTAAAATTTATTGTGTAATAACAATGACTTCATAGAATAATATTTGTGAAATTAGTATTAAAAATGTTGCTACACCCAACAAAGTATAACTTTGTGGGTCGCCTGAAAATATTGGTAACAACCAAAGCACTAGGCCAAAAGCTAGGAATCCAAAATACCAATAGACTTTACTAAGAATCTCACTTGTAAACGCCGCGTCACCTAATGTTGCTAATGTAAATGCTAAAACACCTAAACTAATTACACTAACTACAACACCTGCAACTGGTAGCAGTTTATTAAACGCCTCTAGGCGATGTTTCGCTTTAACCAAAATCAATTGTGCGAGTACGGCACCTGTTACTAACATAGGTAGAACGATGACCAAACTAGCTTGGTTAAATAAAACACCTAGTGCATAAATAGATAATGGTACAAGAGAACCATAAATAGCTTTATCTGGAATAGCACGTTTATTTGGTAATTTACCTTGCCAAATACTGAGTAAAACACCGTAAACACCACCAATAGCGCCGATAACGAGAAATGATGTTGGTAACTGGGTTTCGACAGCCATCATCATTGATACAAATAGTACCGTCCAAATAGTGATTAGTTCACCCTGGATGCGACTGTGCTGTCCTGGGCATAATTGACCATATTTTAGAATTAAACAAATGATGGATAACGCTACAAACGGCGCTAACCCAAGAATAGGAACAACAATATTATAAAACAGCGTATCAACCACAATGTAATCTCACTAAAAATTTGTGGCGATTATACCTAAAAGCAAAAAGGCGTGCTACTGCCCTGCAATAATAAACTTTGCTGATTATTTCCCAAATATTGATAGCTGTTCAACGACCCGATAAGTTTGAATATGGGGCAACCGCTCTACGTTAGTTGTGGCATTAGATTTGTTCTGATCTCATTACCCTGACCGTTCGGCTTAAAGTTGATGTTTATTATATTTAGATTAGTTACTTCATTTAAAATATACTTTGCTGAAAATAACATGCGAAACAACTTTGCTTTAAACAATTATCACGGAGAATTAGATGAGAAAATATATTCTAGGGCTTTTATCCTGCTTCATAATAACAACGAATGTTGCAGCCGATGAAGTTTGCGACAACAGCTGCCAGACACAACTTATAACGACTTATTATAAAGGAATTGACAATATCCTAGCCAAAGGTTCTACGGCTGATGATATTGAGCAGTTTCTTAGTTCCCTACATCCAGATGTGCATTATTTACACCCTGAATATCAAGCTGATTTTGATAAAGTAGCTTGGCGAAAAGCATTTACAGGTACGATGAAAAATGGTGGATTTAATAACCCTAAAGAGGCATTTGCACTAGTTAAAAAAATCATTCATGGTTACAACTATGCGGCAGTAGAAAAAGTAGATCGCTTCTTTAACGTTAAAACAAGTAAAGTGATAGAAACACCTCCTCGTTTAGCCATATTCAGTTTCAAAGATAAAAAAATATTTTATATCCGAGATCATTGGTACCACGAAGCCGAGTAACATCGTTGCAGGTGTGTTATTCTACACATATTACTTGGATTTGTTCGAAAGGGATCTAGTTGTTTTGAACCCTTTGAACCGTGTTTTTTTACGTGGCAACACCAAAGTATTACGTTGGGCCTCTTTGCAACAAGGAGTTGCGTTATTGATGTGTATCACCAATTGGATAGCGCCAAGCAAAATTCAAACATACTTAGAGAATGAATGATTACTTAGTCTAGACGATAATTTGATCAGCCACCTAAAATGGTTGGTTATATGACAAGCTAATTCAAGAGCTCAGGGAATTTCACTAGATCATTTTGTTCCGACAATGGGACTGTGTCTTTCATCGGTTTAAAGCTTGTTTTGACAATTCGATCATTATCAGCTCGACTGTACTCCTTGAACTTATCAGTTACATCAGCATTGTACTTAGCCTCAATGTCCAATACCTTTATGACTGAACTATTCGAGTAGTTAAAATCTAACAGCTTAACAGTTCGAATATTTCGGTTATTCTTTGTTTTAAAATGAATACTCAAACTGTTGATATCAAAAACAATTTGCCAAAACGTCTGACTCGGAGGTATACCCTTTCCTATCCATTTGAACAACGCTTTGAAGCCAATTTGTAAGCTAACGGCATCCAGTATATCAAACGAATTTTTTACTGCATCTACAGTTCCCGTAGACGATTCGAATTCTTTGGTCATAAAAAGTGCTTTTGAAGCTCTATCTAAGATGGGTTCAACAATAGATATTTCACTTGAATCTTTACCCGAATACTTTAATGCATAAGCGAGAGACTCTTCCAAACCGGCATTACTACAGGCATGTGACTCAAAAGTTCGAAAAGCCTGCAATTTACCGCTTTTAAGCTCAATGATGGCACTATCCCCCTTTCTATCGCAAACACTGTAATGCATAGGATAAATTTCAACTCTTAAATCAAGATCCAAAAGATTATCAATAACCTCATCAACTGTAGAGTAACAATCTAACTGATACTGAATCCATTGAAGTTCAGTTATACTTTTTCCAGTATGTTCTTTACTAACTCTTTGAGTGTCATGCCACATAGAAGCGATCGACAGGCCTGCCTCATTCATCCCACAGGTTGGAACTTCTCTGGCGAATTGGTTAAAACTGATACTCCCATACTTAGAAACCCACCGTGGTGTTGAGAGAGATTCATCGTAAAGATTGTCTTTTGTCAGGTCATCACATAACGCGACTTTGTGTACACCACGGTTATTCTGGATAATCAGGCCGTGGCCATAATAAAAATCATAATTTTGGCTTAAAGTTAACTGCCTCGAATTCTGAAGTTTGAACGTAGTGCACATAGATCCTCCTGTTCATATATCGTCCCGCTGTGCGGAACTTTGATTAATGGCGTAGTTCAGACGTTAAGCTATCATAACAGCGTCTTGTTATGTGAAATACTGCCCGGCTTGTTAGTCGATTCACAGTAAAGCACAGATTGTTTGTTGATAGCCAAAGAGGAAATTTTACGTAGTAAAGGGAGATTTATTTACAACATCCATTTCGTTGACTTCAACAAAAACATCCAAGTTTTTGGTTGCAATTAATTTTCTGCTCGTACTATGAGTGAATCGCATAACGACGCAAGTCATTCAGAGTAGTATTGTTATTTGGAAAAAGGGGGGGAAGTTATCGAAATAAAGATTAAGCCACCAAACGTATATAACGTTAGCATAATGCGCGATTACCCGACAAAACTGATTGAAACGGCCAAATCACTGCTTTTAGATAAATGCGCACGAGTAAACGTCCTATTAATACTCTTGTTTTAAGCACCGACCTGTGGACAAAAAGTGCACCCAATCCTCTCTGCCTTGCGTTTTAGCAGCATCCGTTGCTCTTTTAATATCATAAGTAACTCTATGAAACGCAATTTCCCATTTGTTATCAGGCTTTTTCTGCAATGTTGCATAAGAAGCCTTTGATGAATAATTCTGCATTGAGTGAGTATTAGGCTCATCATCAGTGTAGGCTTGCAGCCCAACACTTCCAGGATTAACAACTATCTGTCCTGTCGATAACTCAACACATCTTGGGGTGTGAGTATGACCGCAAAGAATGATCGGAGAGTATACGCCATTTAATAATTCTATTACTTCACTATCGGCTCTAACCTCTGGCATACCGGTAACTATATCTTCTAATAAATACACGAGATCATCGTCTGGTGTTCCATGACACGCGTAAATATCAGGGGTTATCTGTAAATCAAATGGCAACTGCTTCATCCACTCTAATGGTGAGCTACCCAAGTCCTTTAAGATAAATTGCATTGTTGGGTTTGAGTCTATTTCAGCTTTTGACGCCTCGTAAATCTGTCGGTCTTGATTACCTGAAATGGTTATAGCATTCAATGAAAGCAAGTAATCGTATGTTTCCCTTGGGGCTATTGGGCCATAAAGAATATCTCCAAGGTTTATAAAAATTGTCACTCCTTTTGATTTTGCGTCATCAACAACAGCTTTAAGTGCGAACACGTTACTATGAATATCAGACAATATTGCAAACTTTTCCAATGCACTCTCCTTGTGTTTATAACGAAGCTGTAGAATTAATCATTAAAGAAAAACAGCCATTATTTTTTGATTGATTTACACTTAAAAACACGTTGTACGTGAAAATAGCGCTGTTTATAGCAATTCACTTCAAAATACACTCTAAATTGCATAGTTATAGACTCTGGAATTTAGTTTTTATAAATTCTACAGCCTCAACGCCCTGTTATCAGGCAAAAAATAGCTAGTTAAAATCAGCGCGTAGGAGTGAAATCAACTATTTTTTGTCCTCATTTAACAGCTTGTTAGCTATTTCACCCTATAAAACGGGCGTAAAAATAATAGCCAATAAGGTACAAAACGCTCCCACTAACAGCCAACAGAAAAAACGCAGCCACAAGTGCACTAGTATTATCTTGCTTTTCTGGAACTATTGGCTCTTGTGGGAGGGTGCCATCAAGTTTTGGTAAATATTCATTATTTTTATAATATTTTCTACTTCTGTGAGGGTTATTATGGAAAGGGTAACCAGTCTTTGGTGTCAACTTAATGATATTCCCAGTTTCTTTAGAGTCAGAACGATAGAAAGTATCCGAATCATTACACCAACCACAATCATCAATAAGGTATCTTTGTCCAGAAACTGCTCTAGAGGCACAAAGCTGGCATGTTTCTATATAAAAATCATAAACGCTTTCAATGTGCGAACGTCCATTAGGTTTATAACTTTCCGCTGTAATTTGCATAAAAACGAAACCCATGCTAGCAACTAAGAAAGCAATTACCAATATCAGAATTCCCCAGAAGTTCTCTGTGTTAATTAGTGACCACCCCCACAAACCAAGACCAATTCCAGCTATAAATATATAAACCCCTAATTTAAGAAACCAGTGAATTCCATTACTACTCATAAAGCCTCCATTTCACTAAATAGCTAACGAGGCTGTAGAATTTATCGTTCTCAGCCAATAATTTTTTATGTTAAAACAATAATAGAGTTCTTTCTTTATTTCAATGATTTATCAGGTTATTGGCAATATTTATTAGAGAAGTTAATTTGATGGGAAGACAAGGCTAAAAAGGGGTAATAAACGGCACAGCGGGCCTATTTTGATTAACTGTCCTTTGCTGAAGGCTATCTCATAGTTTTTCTATATTATGAACCAGACAATACATCTTCCACTGCGCGTTAACTTTATCTTCCACTGCGCGTTAACTTTATCTTGCCCGCGTAGCGTCAATTTATTCATGCCTGTATTTACTGTTATGTTGCCAAAAAGAGGCTCTATCATTCCTAATCGTTTGCTGTATTGCCGCCTTCCAATACTGCTGTCTACCTTTATCCGCATTTTGTTCGTGTAAGATATTATATTCCTGGCTTAAAGTAAAAATTGCACTTGCCGTCGTCTGTGTTGAGGCGGTTTTCTAATGCATTGTCTTTGCAATGGGCAGTGCTTACAGTCTTTTAAGTACCCAGCGAATCTACAGTATTATTTACCGTTACTTTCAACATTTCTGCAATTTAACCACAGTAATTTACCTGCTGGGCAGCGACAAGTTATACGTCGTTCGTCAAAGTAAAAATCATTTGAAGTAAATAACCTTGCCCTGCCTTTACTACGCTTAAGTCGCCGTTTCTCTTTTCTGTGTGATAGGTTTCGCTGATTTTAAATAATGGATTAAGACTTCTAAATTGTGTATCGGCAATGTAGGTATCTAATCCTGTCTTCGTCATAAATTCTAAGTTCTTCTCGCTATGAAAACCGCTATCTGCTGTAAACGCTGCCGTTTCAAATGAATGAAGCGTCCCAAGTTTAATCAGTTGTTCTTCGAGTTGCACGATGGCTGGTGCTAACGTTTGTTGTTCTCCAACACTTCCCCATACTTGGGCTTGCATAATTATTTGATGCTTCTCATCGTTAATCGCAATCCCATTATACCCTTGAATAGTCCCTTTACTGGTCGTCAGATAGTGTCTCTGGGTATTGTTGTGTCGTACGAATTAACTCATTAACCCAACGTAAATAAGCTTTTTGAGTTTTGTTCGAAAAACGGCGAACCTGCATGCAATCGATAAATTGTTTTTTTAAACTAGCCATAACTTGCCTCAAATAATAATTTGAGTTGCAAGTTTAGTGTGCCAGAAATAGAGTGGTGAATTGAGAAGCGAGTGTCTCTCCGCGAAGCGGTTTAGTTCAACAGTATATTAGACGGGTAAACGTATAAACCCGAGCTAATAAATTTAAATAATGAACACAATTTAATTTAAT
>Ga0105359_10004244_pt1 | contig 11491 bp, 7 predicted proteins | sample GOMGulsemesocosm_6_FD_83659 | JGI IMG/M metagenome (GOLD analysis project Ga0105359, IMG submission 83659) | Methane-oxidizing microbial communities from mesocosms in the Gulf of Mexico - GOM8C Gulf of Mexico | ecosystem: Environmental > Aquatic > Marine > Cold seeps | place: Gulf of Mexico... | reverse complement strand
GGCCTAAGGCTTCAACTTTCCACTTAATATCATTGTCACCCACAGAAAATGAGAAACTATCAAGAACAGCCCTTACCGGTTCATAAGGGGCAGAGAATATTTCGCCTGTATCTTCATCTTTGACATAAAAGAAACGCCCCGGATGATCACGATAATAGTGGTGTTCAGGCTGCATAAAAGTTTTTGCTTCAATACAAGGAGCATATGAATATTTTGCGGGTTCTGGTTGTAAGAACTGTGAAACAGCATAACCTTGACAATTCATTTGGATCATCATTTTTTTGTTCCATAAAAATCCAGCGGCTTTTGGTAATGACGTTGGGCAATTTAAGTTAACTCTTGAGTCACTACTTCCTGGGTTTTCTATCGTGTATAAAGGAAGTTTAGACATTTTGGCTCTCCAAAATCACCTTTTCTTTAGAAGTATTAATCTTTAGTGAATGCTGTATTTCCATAAGCTTATTATCTGTCAGCGGGTAAAGCCAAATAACCCCAACCGCTATAAAAGCGAAGACAGCTGGGATCAGTGTCATCAGTAAAACAATGCCGTGTTCAGAGGCGCCATTTTGAACTTGATTAGCAACATAACCTAAAGAAGCTAATACCCAGCCCATCATGGCACCTGCTAATGCCCCGCCTAATTTTTGTGCAAATGCCGCAGCTGAGAAAATCATCGCGGTTGCACGCCGACCTGTTTTCCACAAAGAATAATCAACCGTATCTGCATACATGGAATAAACTAAGGGTGATTTTGGTCCCAGCGCCAAGCCAATAGCGATTTGTAAGCAATACATAGTGGTAATGTTTTCTTTAGGCACAAAATAGAAAACAAGTGATAGTAGGCTTACGATAACCATCAAAATAATAAGCAATTTACGCTTATCAATGTATTTAGTTAATAAAGGCGTTAAAGCAGCGCCAAGGGCTAACGACAACATATAAGCCATTGAAAAACTACCAATAAGATCTGATCTTTCTACATAGTATTTAAAATAAAAAGTTCCTGAGCTACCTCGTAAGGTAATTGTCATCATGATAATTAACGCTAAAACGAAAAGTACGATCCAAGGCTTATTTTGTGTTAAATCTTTAAGGTCTTGTTTAACAGGCGTTTGTTGATTTTTTGGCGGTGCCAGCCTTTCTTTTGTCGACAAGAAACTAATGACAAAAAGGATCGCCGCAATGCCACCATATAAGGCCATGGTCATTTGCCAGCCTTTTACCTCGTTATCTCCACCAAAAAAACTGACTAATTCGGGGGTAAAATAGGCAACCAAACTCCCACCTGTGAATGCACCAATGAATCGAAAACTAGTCAATGTTGTTCGTTGCTGAGAATCACCGGTGATCACGCCAAGTAATGCCCCATAGGGTACATTAATGAAGGTATAAGCAAGCATCATAAATATATAGGTAGCGTACGCCCAAATAAGCTTACCGCTATCGTCAAAGTCAGGAACCGTAAACGTTAAAACACCTGCAGCAACAAGCGGAATAATACCCCAAAGTAGATAAGGTCTGAATTTACCATATTTGGTGTTTGTCCTATCTGCTAATGCGCCCATAAAGGGATCTGAAATAGCATCAATCAAACGAGTTACCAGCATCATGGTGCCAACAGCCCCTGCCGACAAGCCAAAAATATCCGTGTAAAAAATAAATAGAAATACATCAAAAACGCGCCAATAGAAATTACTGGCAACATCTCCACAGGCATAACCTATTTTTTCTTTTAGCTTTAAAATATTACTTTCATTGTCCATGTGTTGCTCACCTATTTCCTACTTTCTTTACAATCATGCCCATGTAATTACCCCACTGAATTTCTTAGCATTAGGCTAATGAATAACTCAGACTACTTTGGTAGCGCTTACATTTGTTATTATTATTTATTTTGTCTTTTATAGGAATAGCAAATAAACGCTGAAAATGAAAGCGCTTTCATCGTTTTTTTATTTTCGCTGTTTTTAGGCAGAATAAAGGAGGAAAACTGGCAAAATATTTTAATTTTACTAAACTTTTTATTAAATTATTATAATTATCAAAAAAGTTCAATGTTTCTTTATTTAAAAATAAACACCTCAAATTCAAGGGGTTGGTAGAAATACAAACAAGTTCCATAACTATTTAGTAAATTATTTTCATTAAAAACAAAAATAAAGTTTGATCTTAATTTAAATATCATTTAGTTTTGATGTAAGCGCTTTCATTGGTTTGTTGATTTTCCCTTACACACGGCAACTTGATTAATTGATGAAAGCGCTTACTAAAAAGATAATTATAAAGTGTTTCAAATGGGAGGGATAAATCATGATTAAGAATAAATTCACTAAATCTAAAATAGCAACGAGCTTGTCATTTATATTGGGGGCTACTGCATTACCCGCGATGTCAGCTGAAGAAGCAACTAAACAGGCTACCGAAACAGAAATTGAAGTAATACAGGTAAGTGGCATACGAGGAAGCAGTAAAGCGAGTATCAATACAAAACGTTTCGCTTCTTCTCAAGTTGATGGTATTTCAGCGGAAGACATAGGTAAATTGCCTGATGTAACGATTACAGATTCTTTACAACGTATTTCAGGTGTTCAAATTGAGCGCGTTGCCGGTGAAGGTGGACCAGTTCAAATTCGTGGTTTACCTCAAATTGATACAACAATGAATGGTGAAGTTTTCCTCAGTGCAACAACCATTGATTCTTCAGGTGCTGATTTAGGTGATTTACCGGCACAATTATTCTCAGGTGTAGATGTATATAAATCAGCAACATCTAGCAATACTGCAGCGGGTATCGCTGGTTCGATTGATTTAAAAACACGTCGCCCCTTTGAGCTTCAAGATGGTTTTACGTTTTCTGGCGGAGCTGAAGTAACTCAAGGTTCGATCAGTAAGGAAACTGACCCTCTGTTAAATGCTTTAATCGGTTATAACGCTGACAAGTGGGGAGTACTCGTTTCTGCTGTAACGTCAGAAGTTAATTTAGCAACAGATTATAATGGTCATAATGATACGTCAGAAAATGGCGGGATTGGCTGGACACAAAATAACTTTGCTTGGGGTGATCCTGGTAATGGTTCAACGACACGAAATATTGTCCCTCATGGTTTTACCGCTTTTAACAAAACTGAGGAAAGAAAGCGTGACGCTCTACAGTTATCATTTCAAGCTGATATAGGCGATGGTTTTGAATTCACCGCTGATTACTTTTATACCCAGCAAGACAGGTTCAATGCACGTCGTGGTTTTAATCATAATAACCGCTGGCAGAACTTTAATAACTATGGTTTTGCTACGAGTACGACTGGAGATACATTTAAAGATGGTGACGGAAATGCTTGGCAAGGTGTCAATGCGTATGCAATGAACCCTTACCGCATGCAAACTTTTACTCAAGCGAATGTCAATGAAGAGAATTCTCAAAATTTTAATCTTGAATTAAATTTTGATAATGGTGGGGCTTTAACTGGCCAAGTTCGTGCAACAACGGCAAGAGCAACCGCTAAAATGCGTCACGCTTATGGCGAAGGCGATATATTAAGCATAGATCAAGGTACGCTTGTTACCGGTCCTGGTTGGTTAACACCTGCAGCATATTGTAATGATGGCGAAGAAATCATTGGTGACCAAGGTGGTTGTAATGGTACTTACTCTCAAGGTATCGAAGATGACTCATTCTTAATTACTCATGATGCATCTGGAGAATTCCCTGTTTTTGGTGGTTTTGACCAAATGGTTGACGGTGGCAAAGGCCAAATGAGTGTTGCTGATTACATGGCAGACCTTGATTCATATCACATTGGTGCATTTTCATCAGAAGGAAATACTGACGATAAGAGTGAAATATCAACTTTCAGCACTAAGTGGAATTATGAATTTGAAGAAGGATTTATTACCAGTGTAGATTTTGGTCTTCGTTTAAGCCAGAGAACAGTTGATCATGACCAATTCACTTATACCTCTGATTTTGGTGATGGTTGTGATATCGCACAGTGGAAAGCAGTTGATCAACAATATAATGGTGCTGAAGAAGGTGACCCTTGTTACGAAGTAGCAGGCACGGGTGAAAATGTTGATGGTGTTTGGACGCCTTATACGATATTAAATCCAACCGCGTTAGACGAGCACACTACGGTTTCTTGGCAGACAGACTTTGGTAATGTTGGTGGTATTCCAGGAATATGGTCAATTGACCCAAGTAACTTTAGAGATCCAAAAGCTTTTCATGAAAAAACCTTTGGAAATGTTGCCCGTACAGAAAATGGTGGCGCTACCTACAATGTCGGCCTAGATGAAATTACATACTTTGTGCAGGCAAATTTTGAATGGGAAGCGTTAACTGGTAACGTTGGTATGAAAGTTGTTGAAACTGAATTATCCGTTAAACAAAACCTTGTTGGACCAAATTTACCACATTCAGGTTTAGGCCCAGATATTGGCGATGTGTTAACGGAAAGAAGTTACACAGATTACTTACCTTCATTTAACTTAGCTTATGCCGCTAGTGAAGAAGTTGTAATACGAGCAGCTTGGTTTAAAAATATGCAAGCCTTAAATATGGACCAATGGGGTGCTGGTAAAACTGTAGGTACCGTATTTGATAACGATTGTGGCTGTATGCGCGTTGTTAACGGCACATTAAATGGTAACCCTGAATTAGACCCTTGGCGCTCAGAGAATTTCTCATTAACAGCGGAATGGTATACCGGTGACGCTTCAATGGCTTATATTGCTACTTATGGCATAGACATTGAGAGCTTTACCGAGTCTGATACCATTATGATTGATGAACCTGATTCTGATGGTGTTAGTCGTGGCCCACATCCTTTCACAGCAAATGTCCAAGGTAAAGGTGGCGATGTTGCAGGCTATGAAATTGGTGCTAAAGTTGCTATAAGTGATTTCTTAGGTACAGATAGCATATTTGCAAACTTCGGTGTTGACGCTAACTATACCTTTAGTGAAAGTACTCAAGACGCTAAAGATATTCATGGCGAAGATTTACCTTTTGTTGGCATGTCAGAAGATACCTACAACTTTGTTTTATGGTATGAAAATGAAACATTTTCTGCTCGTATGGCTTACAACGCACGTAGCCCACGTTTAATGACAGCAGGTAACGGAGCAACGGGTGGTCAATCTCTTTACCAAGATGATTACGCACAACTTGATGTAAATGTTACTTATACCTTGAATGATAACATGAGTGTTTATATTAATGGCTCTAACATTACAGAAGAGTATCAACAAACATATGTAGAGTTTTCAGAACAGAAAGCTTTCCAAAATGTTTATGAAGCACGCTGGACTTTCGGTACACGTGTAATATTCTAAACTTTGCTTATTGAAGTTTAGTGTAAATCAAAATACCGCTATAGATTTATCTATGGCGGATTTTTCATTTAATAAACAATGTGACTTTATGAATGCCATCAAAAAATCAGTGAAAGAAATCATTATTGTTGGCGGCGGAACAGCTGGTTGGATGACAGCAGCAACGTTAAGCAAACAATTTAAAGGAAGCCCGGTTAATATAACCCTAATTGCTTCATCCGCGATGGGAACAATAGGCGTAGGTGAAGCAACGATACCCACACTAAGGCGCTTCTATAAAAAATTAGGCTTTACCGATATTGAAGTACTTAAGGCAACAAATGCTACCTGCAAGTTAGGTATTGAATTTAAGGGATGGTCTGGCAACGAAAGCGCTTTCATTCATCCGTTTGGCTTGTTTGGGCAAGAAGTCAATCGTATTCCATTTCATCATTATTTTACTAAGCTACATCAAACTGGTGATAAAACGCCTTTCTCAGATTATTCACTCGGTGTTAAATTAGCGCAAAACAATAAATTTATTCAGCCAATAATTCAACCAAAGAATCAATTGGAAATATTCGATTGGGCGTTACATTTTGATGCGGGTCTATTTGCCAAGTTGATGCGTGATTATTCAATTAATAATGGTGTGAAGCACATCGATAGTAAAATTGAACAAGTCAATTTAAATGATTTTACAGAGGATATCGATTTTCTGAATCTGGAAAATGGTCTCACTATTTCTGGTGATTTATTCATTGATTGCTCGGGATTTAGTGCGTTACTCATTGAAAAAACGTTAAAAACTGGCTATGAAGATTGGAGTCAATATTTAATTTGTGATACCGCTGCCGCGGTACAAAGCGAGTTAGTAGCTGATCCAGTACCCTATACTATTTCCCATGCGCAAAAAGCGGGTTGGCAATGGCAAATTCCCTTACAAAACAGAACGGGCAATGGCATTGTTTTCAGTCGTGAATTTATCAGTGAAGATGAAGCTATCGATAATATGTTGAAAAACATAAAAGGTAAGCTGCTCCATGAGCCTCGTTCATTTTCGTTTACTCCAGGTAGACGTAAAAAATCCTGGAACAAAAACTGTATCGCCGTTGGTTTAGCCTCTGGATTTTTAGAGCCGCTAGAAAGCACAAGTATTGCATTAGTAGAGACGGCTATTGAAAAGATATCATCCTTTTTGGCTAAAGCTGAATATTCGCAAGAAGACGCTGATAAGTTTAATTATGCCATGGCGCAAGAATACGAGCGTGTCCGTGACTTTATTATTCTTCATTATAAATTAAATGGCAGAACTGACTATCCCATGTGGCAACATTGTCGCGACTTGGCCATTCCGCAAACATTAGCCGATAAAATAGCCGCTTTTAAAACCAAGGGAGATATTATTAAATATCCTTGGGAAATATTTGGTAAGGACAGTTGGCTAGCTATATTTGATGGTCTCAGTTTTAGGCCTGAATCTTATGATAAATCTATTGATAAGTTCTCTACTGAATTATTATCTAATGAACTGGCTAAAATGCGTAATAGCATCAAAAATAGAGTTAATAATTCACAAACGCACAGTGATTTTTTAAATCAACATTGTGGTTTTAAGGAATGAATATGAACACTACTGAAGATCCCATAGAAAAAATAGTCATCCTCGGTGGAGGCACAGCCGGTTGGTTAGCAGCAGCCACCATAGGTAATATTTTTAAGAACACATCCATGAAAATAGAGGTTATTGAATCAGATGACATCGGTATTGTTGGTGTGGGCGAAGCTACGATCCCGCCATTAATAAATATTATAGAGAGCTTAGGTATTGACCTAGTTGACTTTATCAAGGAAACACAAGCCAGTTTCAAATTAGGCATTAAATTTGAAGATTGGGGCACCGTTGGAGAATCTTATTTTCATCCCTTTGGTACTTTAGGCCAAAGTATTGACGGCTTTGACTTTTATCAATGCTGGCTGAAGTGCAAAGCTGAAAATGACAAAACACCATTGATGGCACATTCTGCTGAATCGGTTTTAGCAGAACAAGGTAAGTTCTTTTTACCTCATAAAGCCAAAAACACCCCACTTTCTCGTGCTTTTTATGCCTTACATTTAGATTCATCTTTGGCAGGGAAATACCTACGTAATTTTGCAGAAAATATTGGTGTTATAAGGACAGAAGGACTGGTAGAAAACGTCAACTTAAAGTCTGATGGTAATATCGCTGACTTAGTTTTAAAGAGTGGTCAACAAATAGGCGGAGACTTTTTTATTGATTGCTCGGGATTTCATGGCCTATTAATAGAAAAAGCACTTAAAGCTGGATATGAATCATGGTCACATTACCTACCTTGTAATAAAGCAGTTACCGTACAAACAAGAAATGTTGGTGCTACTCCGCCTTTTACCACTTCTACAGCAAAAGAAGCGGGTTGGATGTGGCATATTCCACTGCAGCATCGTACCGGAAATGGCTATGTATATTGCGATAAATACATTACTGACGAACAGGCTAAAAAAACATTGCTTGCATCAGTAAAAGGCGAAGTTATCAACGAGCCAAGAACAATTCCGTTTACTACCGGAATGCGAAAGAAATCTTGGGTCAAAAATTGCCTGTCTTTAGGGCTTGCTCAGGGTTTTATAGAACCTCTTGAATCGACAGCTATTCACTTAGTATCAAAGTCTATTGCTCATTTTATTCGGCTATTTCCAAACAAAAGCTGTGATCCGGCCTTGATTGGTCAATTCAACCAAAATGTTAGGGTTGATTATGAAGAAATACGGGACTTTTTAATGCTGCATTATTGTAAAACATCTCGAACCGACAGTGATTTTTGGAGATGGTGTAAAACTATGGAACTGCCTGAAACGCTTGAACAAAAGTTAAAACTATTCAAAGCCTCTGGAGCCCTGAACCTGAAAGATGAAGCGTTATTTCGGCCAACGAGTTGGTACGCAGTACTTGAAGGATTAGGTGTACAACCAGACAACTACAACCCAACATTAAATATATGGGACAGTGAAAAACTAAAAGTTATTTTAGCTCAAGGCAGTCAAGGACTGAAGGATATTGCACAGCAACAACCTTCTCATGATCAATTTATAAATGAATACTGCAAAGCTAGAAAAATATAACTGCATAATAAAAATGCAGTCATTTAAATCGAGAGTTAGCCCGTATTTTAACTAAATATCTCGGTCTGCGCGGCAATGCTTATCAAGAAACTGTTGATGGGTCATTGCTTGTTGCGCTGCACTATTCATCGACATTTTCATTTCAGCCAAATTTCTTTCAATAATCTCTAGCGGGATATTTTTAGCTCTAACATCAAAACGTTGTGGGTTTACATCAAACCCTGTAAACATACTTAACCAACTCGCCTCTTCAAACGATTCATTGTCATACATAACTATCCGCCCCTGACTTTTGTATACCTCTATTTTATGCGTTAACGCATCACTTATTGGCATATTCTGACAATAACGCCAAAATTCAGTATCATCTCGTTTGGTTAATTTATAATGCAGTGCTAAAAAATCGACGGCGCGATCTAACTCAGCATTATGTAACCTATTCACTTCTGCCATATCATGTTCATTGAACGACATATCAGGAAAGAAAGTATAGAGCTTTGCTAAACCTGATTGAATCAAAGATAAGCCTAAAGATTCAAGCGGTTCAAGAAACCCAGCAGCTAACCCTAAAGCGAAACAGTTCTTATGCCAAATAACTTTACGCTTTGCCAAAGGTAAATCAAAATGTCTAACATCATTAATCGTTTTTCCATCAACAGTTGCCAGCATTTCATCTTCTGCATCTTGGTCATTAAGAAACTGACTACTATAAATATAACCATTTCCCATGCGGTGCTGCAAAGGAATACACCATTGCCATCCAGCATTATTAGCAATTGCACGCGTATATGGTGTGGGGTCTGTTACCAGTTCAGTTTGAACAGCAATAGCTTTATCACAGGGTAACGATTTACTTAAATCATCAAGCCCTACTTCCATGGCTCCATCGATTAATAACGCTTTAAATCCAGAGCAATCTATAAATAAATCACCTTGAATTTTTCTACCATCTGCTAATTGAACCGATTCAATAAAACCAGATGTTTGATTTAAATGCACATCACAAACATTGGCGGAAATATGTTCAATGCCCCTTTTAACCGAAAACTTTTGCAAGAATCTAGCATAAAGCACCGCATCAAAATGATAGGCGTACGAATAATCAGCCAAGGGTGATTGAGGATCAGAATTTGCTTGGGCAAACTTTCCTTGTTTAGCCAATGCACAGGCAAAGCTATAATCTTGCAAATTGTGCTTAGCACCGGCTAGTTTTGCGCGATTGACATAATGATGAAAATCAACATTATCTATTTTAAGGCCGTAATCAGCGAAAGGATGAAAAAAATTCTCGCCTTTCTTATGCCAGTTTTCAAATTCAATACCTAGCTTGAATGTCGCTTGAGTCGCTTTAATTAATTCAACTTCATCTATACCTAAGTCTTTATTAAACCCAACAATATTAGGAATAGTTGCTTCACCAACCCCGACTGTAGGAATATCAGGTGACTCGATTAAGGTAACGGATATTTCTTTATCTTCAATAAACCGAGAAAGACTAGCAGCAGCCATCCAACCGGTAGAACCGCCACCGACAATCACAATTTTCTTTATAGGTTCAGACATAGTGAATCTCTCTCATTTTTAAATTTATAGGTCTAATACATTATGGTTTATTTGGTTTACTTCCAAATAAACCATAATAGACAATAAACACATAACATAATGCTGGAAAAACAAAGGAATTTTGTACACCAACAGCATCAGCGGTAACGCCTTGCAGTAAGGGTAAAATTGCTCCACCAACAATGGCTAAACATAAAATACCAGAAGCTTGGCTGGTATGTTTACCTAATCCATTAATAGCTAGACTAAATATGGTTGGAAACATTATAGAATTACACAGACCCACTAACAAAATTGACCACATTGCTAGCGCACCATTGGTAATAACGGCAATCAAAATAAAACAAATAGCAAGAACCGCATTAAACGCTAATACCTTACCTGCCGCTATTTTTCGCATAACAAATGCACCGACAAAGCGACCAATCATTGCCCCTCCCCAATAATACGCAATATACTTAGCGGCTTCGGATTCTTTTAAACCCGCAATGTCTGGGTCATTAAAGAAACTTACTAAGAAGCTGCCTATCGAAACTTCAGCCCCCACATAAACAAAAATACCAACAGCGCCTAAAACAAGATGACTATATTGCCAAGCGCTGCCCGATTCAGGTACAACAGTTTGTGATTTTTCATGTTTAACGTTTTCAAAATTTGGTAGTTTTATCATTGAGAAAACAGCCGCAAGCAATAATAAGGTACCCGCTAATAAGACATAAGGTAATTGTACCGACTCAGCACTTGCTTCACTAGACATAGCATCGGCAGCACTGTTTAAAATAAGAAATGCACCAAAAAAAGGCGCTACTGTCGTGCCCAAAGAATTAAAGGCTTGTGTCATCGTTAATCTTGAAGATGCGGTTTTGGCATCACCGAGTAAACTTACATAAGGGTTAGCTGATACTTGCAATATGGTTATGCCGCTGGCAAGAATAAATAGCGCAAGAAGAAATATTGAATAGCTATGCTGTGAGGCCGCAGGATAAAAAGTAAAACAACCTATCGATGCAATGACTAAACCTAAAACAATTCCTCTTTGATAACCTATTGTTTTAATGATTTTTCCGGCAGGAATTGACACAATAAAATAAGCCCCAAAAAAGCAAAATTGTACCAACATAGCTTGAGTATAAGATAAATTAAAAACACCTTTTAAATGAGGTATTAAAATGTCATTTAAACAAGTAATGAAGCCCCACACAAAAAATAATGAAGTTAAAGAGAGTAGTGCGAAACGATAATTTTCATGTCCATTATTATTTTCTTGAGATACTTGACTACTAAGTGGACTATCAACCATTGTATTTCTCCTGACAAAAATCATTACCTTTTAATCGGCATGCTTATTTATTGTTTTAATCAAAGGCAATTTATCGCCTTAAAGATGTTTAATGAATAAAAAAACATCAAGAAGAGTTTAAAAGCTATTGACCTTTTATGTAGAACACATTAACCTAAATGTAAGCGCTTTCACAGT
>Ga0105359_10004237_pt1 | contig 11509 bp, 8 predicted proteins | sample GOMGulsemesocosm_6_FD_83659 | JGI IMG/M metagenome (GOLD analysis project Ga0105359, IMG submission 83659) | Methane-oxidizing microbial communities from mesocosms in the Gulf of Mexico - GOM8C Gulf of Mexico | ecosystem: Environmental > Aquatic > Marine > Cold seeps | place: Gulf of Mexico... | reverse complement strand
GGTCGCTGGCCCTGTCTTTGTTCATGTACATGCCGGAAAGCTGGCTTATAAAGGACTTCTTAGGTGATAGCGCCACCAAACGCTCCAACACCCGTATGCTGTTGCTGATGTCTTTCTTTTCATAATAAAGATAACTTAACAACTGCAACCAGTTTGCTTTCACCTTACTGCCTTTGGCATCAGCCAGCTCCACGCCTTTTTTCAAGTTAATGAAGGCCTTATTTAAGTCTTTCAACTCATAATGAACCTGCGCCTTAAAGACATAGGCCTGTGGGCTGGGGTTGGGCACACTGGTCAGCCAGGTATCGATATAAAACAGGGCTTTATGCGGATTTTGCGAAACCATGTACAGTTGCGCCAAGCTGTACTGGGTGGAGTCCTGTAGTACCCAGGGTATATCTTCTTGTGTTATTAATTGCTCATAGGCATGAATGGCCTTAGGGTAATCTTCTTGACTGAAATAAATAAACGCATACAAATTCCATAACTGCGCCACCTCATAGCTATTCAGTTTTCCAGAGTCGGCTCTGGCTTTTAAAGCCTGTAACTTGTTTAGGCCCTCTGTGAATTTTTGTTCTTGAATATCCGATTGAGCCGCTTCAATTTTTTTATATATTTTGGCGCGAATTAATGGAGTATCGCGTTTGGGCCGAATGTCTTTATTCAATTGACTGGCCGCAAACGAACCCATGTTGACCTTAACCGCTTGCCCTTCGCCCAACCCGGTAACAGTAAACCCCGAGCTGGCCATGAGCACGGCACACAGCCCAAGTCCCGCGCTGGCATTTATGAGTTTAGAAATAACCATGATTAACCCGCCAACTTAAATACAATTTTGTTAGTAACATGGGGCACGTCTATGGCCACCCCGTCTATGATGGAGGGTTTGTACTTAAACCTTACCACCGCCTTTCTGGCCGCCTGTTCAAAATACCCGGGTGGTGAAGACTCCAGTACAATAGGATCTCTTACTGTGCCTAATTTGGTCACTGTAAATTCCAATACCACATAACCCTGAATGCCCTTTGACATGGCCCGCCTTGGATATTGTGGCGCCACCTTCACTATGGGTAAGTACTCACCATCGCTGGCCGATACGCCACTTAAATCGATTTTTAAGTCGGCGATCATATTGGGTGAGGTTATCTCGCTGCTGTCATCCAGTTGAATATCATCAAACTCGGGCGGTGGAATATCCGGTGGTGGCACATCCTGCTGCGGTTTTTTAGGTTTTTGGTTTTTGCTGTGTTCACTAATTTCTCGCTCGGGCATCAGTATATTGGCAAGGTTGAGTTGCGGCGCTTCATCCAGGCTAGCGTCGCCACTGGAAATTAACGTCACCATTAAACCAAACAAACCAAAAGTCACACCCAGGGCAATGGCACTGGCACTTATTATTCTTTTAAGTTTCATATTGTCCCACTCTAAATAGATTGTGTGGAGACAGACACGTCAAACACACCGGCTTCACGGGAGGCATCTACCACCTGAGTGAGGGTTTGAACATTGGCTTTATTATCCGCTTGTACCACCACCGCTCCCTTGGGGTTTTCGGCGTGCATGCGTTGCACATTGGCCCTTACCGCACGAATATCAATACGACGTTTGTCTATCCACACTTCATTGTTGGCATTAATGGCAATGAGAATGTTGGCATTTTTCTTGGACACGGCCGTGGACGCCTCCGGGCGATTCACTTCAATCCCGGTTTCTTTAATAAATGAAGCGGTCACGATGAAAAAGATCAACATGATGAACACCACGTCTAACATGGGGGTCAGATCAATGGCATTTTCTTCTTCCTGCGAGGCTTGGCTAATCATAGATCTGCGCATAGTCGCTACTCTCTAAATTCTTAAGGTTAATGATCGACGCTAAGTTGATCTTTGAGTCGGTCATTTTGTAAGGTTGCAATTTTGTTGATGTAGGTTTGGCCAAACACCCCGGAAAGGGCGGCCACCATGCCTGCCATCGTGGGCAGGGTGGCCTTGGATACCCCCCCTGCCATGGACTTGGCATCGCCGCCCCCGGTGACGGCTAAAATATTAAATACGTCTATCATACCGGTGACAGTGCCTAACAAACCCAATAACGGCGCTAGCATCACCAGGGTTTTTATAAAGTTAAGGTTGCTGTTTATTTTCATTTTTATTTGCGAGATTAAGGCGTCGCGTACTTGATGGGCCTGCCAGGATTTTTGCTCTGACAAATTATCCCATCGATTAACAACATGCTTTACATCGCCTTTAAGATCGCCGTTAAAATACATAAAGCGCTCAACCAGCAAGCCCCACATGAGCAGAGTAAGGGCGGCAATCCACCACAGTAGAATGCCTCCGCTTGCCATAAACTGCTCTATTAGCAGGTAGCCATCGTATAGCCAATATAGAAAGCTATTCATTAGGCGGCCGCTTTAAAAGATTGCTCAGCCACTATGCCGGTGGATTGTTCTTCCAAGATAGTGGTAACAAACTTGGCCTTGCTGTGTACCACCGAATGCAATAACACGGTGGGAATGGCCACGATTAAACCTAACACTGTGGTCACCAAGGCACCTGAAATACCGCCGGCCATGGCCTTGGGGTCACCGGCACCAAAAATAGTAATGGCCTGGAAGGTGATGATCATGCCGGTCACGGTTCCCAGTAATCCTAACAACGGCGCCACCATGGAAATAATTTTTAACATGGGCAAATAGGCGTCAATGGCCGGGCGCTCTTTTATGATGCCCTCGGATAATTTCATCTCCAGGGTTTCGTTGTCGGTATGGATATTGGCATGGTAAATTTGTATTAGGCGCCCCAGGGGGTTGTCATTATTGGGGGTGCTGTCCTGGGTTTGTCTTTTAACCTTGTTTGTCACTAGGCTCAGTATCACAAAACGCCAGATTGCCAAAGAAAACGCCACCAGACCCAGGGCCGAAATAATGTAGCCCACCAATCCACCCTGGTGCCAACGCTCAACAATGGAAGGGCTGTCGATGAGGGCCGCTAAAAACTGCCCACCCGCTGGACCAGTAGGATCTATGCCCACTTGTACCACGCCGGAGCTGGCCGCCTCCAGATTTGTTATGGCGCTTAACAGTGAACTGTCAGGTTGACGCCCTAATTCTGACATGGTGGCGTTGTCAGCTGAATAACTTAAGTACTTGCCCTGTGATACCAGATTAAAGCTACCAATGCGCACCACGGATTGCTGCGCGGTTTCACCTGCGGGTAAAATCACCTGGCCATTAAACTTTTGAATGCGACCACTCTGGGTCATCTCGCGTAGCATGTTGGCCCATAGTTGCTCTATTTCTTCTATGGTGGGCAGTTGCACGTTACTGCTCATGGTGGCAATGAGTGAGCCAATGGATTGGGTACGACCTGGATATTGCGCACTGATCACAGACGAGGTCATCACCTGGCGCAAGTCACCTGCGGCACCGGTTAAATGGCCAAACAACTCTTTAAGGTTACCCAAACGTTTTTGCAGGGTTTGTTGGCTTTGCAATACTTTTTGTTCATTTAACTCGTATTTCTTTTCAAGATTGGTGCTGATATTTTCCAAACGCAACATCTCAATGCGTGCATTTTTTAACATCTTAACTTGTTGGCTGTGAGACTTGTTAAAAAGTCGTTCGCGCTGTTTGTTAAGCTGATTGTCGTGCACCCGCCCTTGTTCAACCAGTTCCAACAATTGATCAAGGTTAGCGACATCTGCTATGGGTTTAGATGAATCGGCGCCAAAACTTGTACTGGCAAGGCTTAGGGTAAACAAACCTGCCAGCAGAGGCTTGGCTATTTTATTTAAAATCATAATGCTGCCTCCGGTGCAGAAATCGGTAGGTTAAGAATATCGATGGAGGATTGTTTGCGGGCAATACGAATTCCCTGACGTACCGCATTGCGATAGCTGCCCCCAGCTAAATGCTGCCATTGTTGCTGTTGCGCGTTCCAATAACCGGTTAGTTTGGCATCGCTAGTTTGAAATAATAAGGATATGCGCCCCACTCTAAATATTTTTACCTCACGCTCAGCCCCATCCAGGGTGATTAGGTCGGTATAGGTATCCATTTTATTGCCGTACTCAATTTCAATTTGGTAGGCCTCTAAAATTTGGCGAAATTTTTCGGCGTCACTTAAATCTGAGCGCACCTGATTGCCGCGTAATTTGGTAATGCGATCAGTGCGTTCCTGGCTGTGAAAGGGCAGGTCAAGCTCTACAAATTTTTCCAGTGAATCCAGCATACGTAACATCAAGGGGGATATTTGGCGGCCCATGGTAGACGCCTGGCGAATAGAAGTTTCTAACTGGGCCAGTTGTTTTGACTGATTGTCTATTTGCTTCATTAGCTGGGCGTTGTAAATTTTTAAGCCATCAATTTGTTTGTTAACACCCTTAAATTGCTGGTAGAGCTTTTGCTTCTGGGTGACCACCTTATCTACCTTGTGTTGCGATGCTTGACCTTCTTTAACCGCTTGCTGGCCGCTTGAGAGTATTTTATCCAGCGGGTCATTTGCGTGACTACTGGTACTGGCCAGTAATAAACATGTCAGTGTGGGGGCATACACCAGCACTCTTTTAACGTCTGTTAAGTACATATTGCACCTTGATTTTTATTGTATGAGTTAATCTATTAGGATTTGATTAAGCCAGGTTTAGCGGCCAGGTTTTTGTAACCTAACCCACAAAAACGCGACATGTGTACGAATTAAGTGAAGGTTTACTTTATTGAAATTGGACCCAACAGGGTTAGTACCAGATGGAAATTGGTGGTGGTGCCAGATGAAAATGATGGGGCCACATTTGGCAGTTTTGGGGCTATGTTGGGGCTATTTGGCAGTAAACCTGGGTTATTGGGGTTAGGGGGATTGAAGGTAGCCTTTTAATTCTAATTGACGGACAAAGCTGTAGTTTTGGTCAAACCACTTCATTTCATCGCCGTCCATAATCACGTAAAAGCCTTTTATTTCACCATAGGCCCATTCGTCCCATTGACGGAAAAACTGGCCATTCTCTATCCACCAACGCCCGCCATCCACTTCATGGTCCTTACCGCCGGTACGTCCTTGCATGGTGCCGTCATCCAGCAGGTCTATTTCACAGGGCACGCCGTACACCATTTGGCATTCCAGCTGCACACCTGTGAGTACCTTGCTTAATGCATCATGGCTCAGTAAACGTCCTTTGGCGGTGGTTAGGTTTTCCTTGTGCTCTTGGGTGAGCTGCAAAATTAATTGGGCTAACTTGGCCACGGCCGGGCGAATTTTATCGTTAGGGATACTGGTGACCCCCATGCGAAAACAGTTCTCCGGGTATTCGGCGCGGGCAAAATAACGTTTTACCGGCTCGATTAAAATGCCTATTTCGGCGGCTTTAACCCTTAGGTATTCGCCATCCAGTTCTTTGGGGCCAGTGACCCAGTAAGAGGTGCCCCCCTGGTTGGTGCCCGTGTCTACACAGTTTGGCAAATAGGTATTCATGGCCTCCCTAAGGGTTAACCAGCGTTCAAAAAATACCTTGTGCAGATGCATCATGAAGGAGTTGTAGTGGCCTAATGAAAGAAAATAGGCCACCGCGCGCTGATTGTTTAACGGCGGGTTGCGCATGGCCAATTTACGTAATTTTTTTAATTCCGTGATCACCCCGGCTTCTGCCACCACAAACCCAATTTGTATGCCGGAAGCCAGCACCTTGGACAGACAGGAGGTATACACCACGCGATTGCTTTGATCCAAGCTGCGCAAAGCCGGGTGCGGTTGGCCTAAAAAATTACTTTCAAATTCAAAGTCGTCTTCAATGATGAGTAAATCTTGTTGTTGTGCTTTTGTTAATAATTCATCGCGTCGGTCCATGGACATAGTGACACTGGTGGGGGTTTGATGACTGGGGGTCGTGTATACAATGTCACAATGATCAAGCTGTTGATCAACTACGATGCCTTTTTCATCTATGGCCTGATAAACTTTTTTAGCCGATTTTCTTTGTAATAATTCTCGCATCTCGGGAAAGCCGGGCTCTTCCACGGCCACGGTGACGCTGGCATCTACAAATAAATCCACTATCAGGCTTAAGGCCTGTTGGCTGCCGGCGGTAATCATGATTTCTTCACGAGCGGCTTGAATGCCCCTGCGCGGCAAAATCTTGGTGCGAATTTCATCCACTAACATGGGGTCGTCTTCTACCCCCTGTAATTCAGACCATTGATATATTTCATTGGTGGCATTGGCGTGGCTATTGGCATCACGCCATTCTTTTACCGGGTATAGGGAGGAATCAAATTTTCCGTCGATAAACGGGTAGGCAAAATGGCGCCAATTGGCGGGGCATGAAGTATTGTTGGCGGCGGATAATTTAACTTTAAATCTATGGCTATTGTCGTTGCAGTTTTCAGTGCATTCGGAAGAGGGCACCAGAATAGGGCTTTTATTGATGTCTTCACTCACATAAATGCCGCTGCGTTCGCGACTGATGATGTAGCCTTCATCTATGAGGGTTTGATAAACCAATATTACGGTGTTGCGTGATACCCCAAGTTGTTGCGCCAGTTTGCGCGAAGAAGGCAAGCGCATGCCACCGGCAAAGGAACCCACCAGGATACCATCTACCATATGACGACGAATCTGGCTTTGCAGGCTCTCGTCTGTGCTGTGTTCGATATGAATTAAACTACTGATCATTTTTTTATTTTTATTTGTTATGCATCGTTAAACTAACGTAAAACGTTCGCCATGTAACCGAATTTAACTTCATATAACTAAAAATGCTATTCATTTTGACAACTGCATGGCCGTTTAAAAAATGTGTGCTTAATGAATGATTGATGGCTTTTAATCTGTGAGCCAATCATCAAAAACGACCTTTACGGCCTGCTCTAATCCAGCATGGTAGAACGAGATGTTATGTAAGGTTGAAACTGGCCAATTGCTAAAATCGTTATACTTTTTAAGTTAGGTTATTAAAAACAATAAACACCCCTGCTTTAATTAAACAGGGGTGCCACCTTTTAAAGCTCGGGTTTATTTAATTACCGCAAATATTACTTATCTTATGCAGTTCGGCTTCGGCCCCGCCAAAGGCGTAGCTGTCGCTGTCTGACACGTAATAATAAATCGCACCATTGGGATACATCACCACACCAATGCCGCCGTAACCGGACATGTAGCTTACCCAGGATCCTGACGGACAAACTGCAGCGCTGCGGCTTCCCATATCATAGGTCCACACACCGTTTAGGTAACGCGATTCACTGCCATAGGTTTCCAGGCCTAAATCGCCCCCTTTAATGAGCATGTCATCCATGATGCTGGCATCCAGTACTTGCTGGGAATTAATAACACCGCGGTTGTTGATGAGCTGGCCCAGTTTAATCATGTCGTCCTTGTGCCAGGTCATGCCATGGCTCCAGAATGGATCGGCCGGTGAGCCTTGGGTGCGCACTGTGGTGTAAGTGGCCGGGCTAAGGGTGAGTGGTTTATAAACCTCGTCTACTAATTTTTCGAACAGGTCGCCGTTGTAATAATTGTCCATGGCCACACCTGCAATATAGGTATCGGAAGAGTGGTAAGAAAAATGGGTATTGGGAGTGGCTTTGCGAATATAACGCTCACAGGCGTGATTAATTTTTTCATCATGACTAAACACTAAAAAGAAATCATTCACCACCGCAGTGCCACCTTCGTCGCCCTCGTACGATGACAGGCGATAATTACCTGTGGCCATATCAAGCGCGTTTTCTACCGTCACATCGCTCCAGATTGAAGAGGTGCCGTTGATATTATCCTGGCACTCGTTCACGTGGGTAGACACACTAATGTCGCGGGCATTGCTGTCTTGTTGTGTTAACAAGGCGTGTGCAAAGTTGGCTACGGCTGTTTTAGCGGTGGAGTAAGAGGGCAAGCTCATGACTTCACAAAAAGGGTAATCGCCGTTGCGGGTGCTGCAAGGTGCCGCATAGTGTACGCCGTTATACAGCACGCCGTGTGTAGTGGGGGCGGCGGCTTGTTCGGTGGCAAAATTAGCGGCAATAACACCTGGGTAATCGTTAGCGATTTCTGACATGGCCTTGGTAGGAATACGATTTAAAACTTCGCTCTCGTAGTCACTGATTAACGCACTTGCACCGGCCACGCTTGTGGCCTGATAATCGGCAGAAACCAGGCCCCATAAGTTGTATTGGAAATACAAACAGGTTTCACCGCCCACTTGTACCGCGGCATTGGTAATGGTGCCATCATCTTTAAACAGGAAGGTTAATACACCATTGTGTGTACAGTTGGCCTGAACTTCTTGCAACGCAAATGGAATGGCCGCTCTGCTATAACCCTGATCATTGTTTTCGTTCCAAACTCGGCCAGGTTCTAAAATGTAGTTCCAGTCACCGTGGCCGGTAACCACTAAACCACGGGTTTTAGGAATGATATGGGAGCCCGTTTGCACAAATTCAAAATCAAAGGCCGGCAAGGTGGCAGGGTCAATATAGTTTCCTGCCTGGGCTCGCCCTGAGGTGGTTTCATCAAAACTCATGGCGGTGTTGTTGCCATTGTTCAGCACCAAACGACCCTGAAAAGTATTGCTAGGCTGTTGTGCGTTTGAGTTATCAGCATTGATTTCGGTTTCGCCGTGACTGTAATTGTAATAGCTCATCATGTTTAGACTTGAGCCATTTAACTGGCTTAGGGTAAGCGCGCTGCGACTTACATTGCCGCTACCGGTGAAGACATGTAAGTCACCCGTTGGTGCCGGTGGCTCGGTTGGGGTGGTGGTGCCGGTACCGCTTAATGACACGCTTTGGGCGTTATCATTGTTAGCCAGGGTTAGGGTGTTATTAAAACTTGCTTGAGAGGTGGGAGAAAATAATACCTCCACACTGCACTGGCTATCGGGGAGCAGGGTGGCCTGACTGCAGTTGTCATTGATCAGGCTAAAGGGCAGCGATATACCACTTAATGTATTTACTTGCAGATCGGCGTTGCCGCTATTGGCTAGGGTAATGATGGTACTGCTGCTTTCCCCCAATAGTACATTGCCAAATGATCCGTTACCGGAAACACTGGCCACCGGCTCAGGAACCCCTGCGCCTACGATGTTAATGCCGTCGGCATAACAGTAGTCGGCGGCCGAACCGGTTTGCACATATCGTATATGAGTGGTGCCACCCGTGGTGCTGGTATAGGCGGTAGTGAAGGTGCCGTTATCTTGATTTTTATTAAGGTTGATTAAAGAGGCCCCCCAGTTAATACCGTCTTGGGAAACATATACATCGCAATAGTTGCCGTTTTCTAAACTGGTGGCCGCAAGCGCTACGCTCACATCCCCATCGGCATTAAAACTGCGTTGTGCGCTGGCGCCCCCTTTAAGGCGCATGGAATATTCACCGATAGTTTTACTGGTATTAATGGTTACCGTGCCGGTAGTGGTCCAGCCGGAATAGTCACCATCTTCAAAGTTCTCGGTTATGTCGGCTAGTGCCCCTGTGGATATTAACGACAGGGCCAAGGCCAGGGATTGCATGTGTAGTTTCATGTTGATTCCAGTGTTAGATTTGTTGTTTTTATATTTAGCCATTCACATCCCTGGAATGAAAAAATAGATAAGTTTAGATTTATCTAAATTGGCTAAATACCAACGGTTTCTAACGCAGAACCCCGAGACAGGCATTCATGTGATTGGGTTAGACTGGTTGTAGCCAAGCCTTGAAGATAGTACCTAGCTTTAATTTGGGGAATAGAACCAGTTTTAAGTTGAGAATAGGTCCAATGGAATTGGCAGGGGGATATATGGTTTCCATTTTGTAGATTTAGTTTCGCAGTTCTACTAAAAAATGTAGGAGGTTTGACTTTTCTGGTCACCAGTTTAACGGTGTTGTGAAAATGGGTGGAGTTTGTATTTTTTGAAAACACAAGAAAAACCGAGCACCAAAACCATTTTTAATGCCCGGGAGCGTGGCAAAGCCACAAGAAGGAAAGTGTTTTAAGTTAAAATATTAAAAGCGATAGTCGGCCGAGATAGAAGTAACCAGGCTGGTCATATTTTTAAACTGGGTACCCGCTGCATCCAGACCATCTACGTCTGATTCAAAATAACCAAGGCCTGCACTGATATCTAATGTGCTCATGGCGTAGCTGGCACCCAGGCCAAGTCCCTTGTAACCGTCTTCCGGGGCAAGCGGTGAGGTATCCCCGCCGATGGCTTTTTCATAGGCCAGGAATCCGCCTACGCTCCATTGTTCGTTTAGCATGTGCCCGGCCCCCACCTCAAAACTTACCGTGTCTTTTCCAAGATCTACCAAGGGCGCACCACTAAGGTCCGTCATGTGCGCGGTAGATAATACAAATTCACTCCAGTCTACCCAGCGAACATTCACATAGGCCAGGGTGGTTTGCGATACGCCGCTTTCCACTTGCAAGGTAAGGGCTTGTGGCAGGGTCAACTTGGAGGTGCTGTTTGAGGTTGCGCCGGCACCCAGGTCCAAATGTGATTCCTTAACATCAAAGTTGTGTTTAATTTCGCTCTCGTAAGTGACGCGAGCCAAGAAAGCAATATCGGGTATTTGAAAGGCGGCACCCAATACAAAGCCGGTGCCTAAGTCGGTGGCTAGGTCTACTTCATAACTTGGGGCGGCCGGGTTTTGATAAATAAATTGGCCAGGCAGGGTGATATCGGTTTCGGTATTCACCAGTATCGCGCCACCATGGATTGAGAGGCTATCGTCAATATTATAATTAACCAGGGCGGCCAGCCCTTGGCTTACCCAGCTGGCTTTCATGCCCTGGTACAGGCCTTTAGCGTACGACACATCGGCCCCCATTGGCTGATGCAGAGCCAAAATAGCACTGGTGGATTCGTTAATTTGACGTTTGTAGGCCAGGGTAGGAATTACTGTGTCTACAGCGCCCGAACCCGATTCACCGCCTCCAGTGCTTGCATCATAGTCGCCACTGTTGCTGGCAGTGCCCGACAGCAAGCTGGCTTGCAATACATTTTCACCCTCGGCAAATAATAGCCCCACCGGCAACAACGTATTTTCAAGGCCGCCGGCCTGAGCCTGGATGGCGGCGCTTAACAATAGGCTTGAGGTTAATAGTTTAGTTTTCATTATTTTTATTCTCCGTGAATCAGGTATTCAACATATATGGGCAACTGAATTTGGCCGTATACGAATATTTACTCGCTTAGAGCGGCGCAATGAAATCACGAATGTTTCGCCTGTGTCAATAAGCGAGTATTTATTCACTTATATTGGTTTTTGGGGTTAAGCCTTATGGGGGGTCGTGAATAAAATCTAAAAAAGCGAGTAACGAATATTTGCCACAGCTTTGTGCCCATGGTGGTTGAGCTGATGGCTGGAGCAAAGGTGAGCAGGGGGCTGTTTGGGGCTGAAGGGCGCTTGATCCCTGTTGACAGGGCTGTGTAAGGGTCGTATTTTGATTTTAGCGAGCAATTGCTCGCAATATAAAAATTACAGAAACAGGTGGTTTATGACAATGAAAGGCCAGAAAAATTTAATAGCTATGTCGAGTGC
>Ga0105359_10004236_pt1 | contig 11509 bp, 8 predicted proteins | sample GOMGulsemesocosm_6_FD_83659 | JGI IMG/M metagenome (GOLD analysis project Ga0105359, IMG submission 83659) | Methane-oxidizing microbial communities from mesocosms in the Gulf of Mexico - GOM8C Gulf of Mexico | ecosystem: Environmental > Aquatic > Marine > Cold seeps | place: Gulf of Mexico... | reverse complement strand
TGCTTTAGTCACAAAAAATTTGGCTGGCTACGCTAATTAATCGCTCTGTCATACCCAGTGATGTATCAGCATGGGAAACGATGCTTTCCCTTACTTCATTTAAGGCGATTAACCGAAATAGCGACTCTCTGAAATAACAACTCACTTAAATAAAAAGCACTGAAATTTGGATTTTAGTGACTTTATTGACCTCATTCCGCTAAAAATTGACTGATATCGCCACCATTTCCCCAGTTAATACTTTGCATAAACATCTTCATTGTCACTTTTTGCCAATAAAATAGTCACTTTCTGCAATGTGATCCTCATGTTTGAGTAGTTAGTATCGTTAATGAGACCAACCAAAACAATCACCAAAACAACACTAAAACAACGCTAAAAAAGTGATATAACCACGAACTTAAGTAAACGACATTTATGTAAACGACATTTAGCAAATTAATGAGCCTATCACTGCCCTAAGCGCTCAGCCATTGGGGTTAGTAAAAGTAAATTACCGCACAGGTTTTGACCTATTTCGGCGTATTACGGCGTATTTCGACAATGTGTACTCGGGCAAAGCATTAGACAAGAGCAGCATAAGACTGACACCTAGAAGACTATTTTCAGCACACACTAGATTCAAAAACACTCTATAAACATAAAATATATAAGCTATGGGGAACATAATGAAAATTTACAATAAGCCATTAAAATATACACCACTTGCAGCAATTATCTCGGCCATTCTCATGCCGAGCCACGTATTCGCAGCCGATGAAATACCTGCGGTTGACGATGCCAGTGTTGAGAAAATAATCGTGACGGGTTCGCGTATCAAACGAAAAGATTTTATCTCTTCCAGCCCAACCGTTACCGTTGATGCCGCAAGCATGGCTGAAGTGGGTACAACCACGGTAGATAGCTACTTACAACAACTGCCACAATTCCAACCGGGCCAAGGTAGTCACTCAAATAACAGCTCTGGCGGTACTATTGGTCAATCAACCCTAAATTTACGTGGTTTAGGCCCGCAGCGTAATTTAATATTGATGGATGGTCGCCGCTTACAATCAGCCAATGCCAACGGTGCTGTCGATATGAATAGCATTCCGTCTATCATTTTAGGCGGGGTAGAAGTTATTGGTGGTGGTGCATCTGCCACCTACGGCTCTGATGCGATGTCGGGGGTGGTGAACTTAAAAACCCGCACTGATGTAGAGGGTTTCGAATTTCAGGGGCAATTTAACTCACCAAGCGGTGACGGCACCTCAACCAAATACGCCTTTGCTTACGGTGGTGAAATTAATAACGGTCAAGGTAACTTCTTAGTTGCCGCTGAATATTTAGATCGTGGCGGTATTAGCATTCAAGATCGTGACTTCTTCCTTGAACAAGTGCCTAGTGGTTTTAGCCCGTATAGCCGAATTACTCCGGGCTCTACCGGTAGCCAAGCAGCCATTGATGCCTTATTTGCCACTGGTGCTTATGGTAACCTCGAACCCGGTACGGTAAGTCGCTTTAGCTTTTTCAGTGCTAATAATGATGGTTCAGTATTTGCTGTTAGCCGAGGCGCACCGATCAATTATAAAGGCTCAACTGAAGCACCATTTAATGTTTCTGAATCGAGCTTTGGTTACCACCCTGGTTTTTACAACTATGTGCAATCGCCTTTAGAGCGCAGTACTGTCTTTGCGAAAGCAGATTATCAATTTGATAACGAAATTACCGCTTACGCACAGGCGCACTACGCCACCACTGAAGCACAGAATATTGGCTCTCAGCCAGTGTTTGCTGCCCCTTGGAACGTTTTTGTGCCGGTAACTAACCCTTACTTACAAGCCAATAGTGATTTGTCGGGCTTATTAGCCTCGCGTAATGATCCAAACCAAAGTGTGCTATATCAAGTACGCCTTGCCGATGCTGGTCCTCGTACTTACAACACTAAAACCGATATGACACAACTTCTAGGTGGTATAAAAGGTTACGTGGATGAATATGATCTATCATGGGATGTGCATGCGTCATTTGGTCAAGCAAAAAATACCGATTTTACTACCGCAGGGTCAATAAGTATTAGTGCCTTGCAACAATTGGTTGATGCTCCTGATGGCGGTGATAGTCTCTGTGCTGGTGGTTACCAAGTTTTTGCCGGTGAAAATACCTTATCTGATGAATGTGTTGCTTGGGCATCTCGTACCCCTGAAAACGAAACCACACTGCAACAAACCGTGTTAGAGGCGGTAGTTGAAGGGCATTTAGCGGATTTACCTGCCGGTGAAGCTCGCTTCGCTGTTGTGGCCAACTATCGTAAAAACACTTACGATTTTGTGCCTGATATCGATATTGCCGCCAACAATCTAGCCAGTTTATCAGCAACGCAAGCCACTGCTGGTGACATCAGTGCCAAAGAGCTTGCGGTAGAGCTCTATATTCCACTACTTGCAGATCTGCCTATGGTGCAATCATTAAATGCTAACTTAGGTTACCGTTATTCTGATTACAACTTATCGGGGGGTGCCAGTACTTATAAGGTAGAGTTTGATTGGCGTTTAGTTGACACTGTTTTACTGCGTACTGGTTTTCAACATGCATTACGTGCGCCAAATGTTGAAGAGTACTTTAATGCCGGCACCCAACAAATAACCCCCACTGGTGCTCCAGAAACGGGTGCTGGCGATCCATGTGATTACCGTCATCCTAATTCAAGCGATCAAGCCATTGTAGATCTTTGTATCGCAACCGGCTTACCTGCAAGTGCCATTGGTCGTTTTAGACAGCCTTCGAATGTTGCGGTAACAACGACCTATGGTGATCCAACATTAACACCAGAAACTGCCGACTCGGTAACGTTTGGTGCAGTATTTGAAACAGGCTCAGAGCATGATGCCCTGAAAGATTTAGTGGTAACACTCGATTATTACAGCATTGAAATTGAAGATGCCATTGCCGCAGTGCCTGCTGGGCAATCGTTACAGAAGTGTTTTAACTTAGACGGTTCAAACCCTACTTACAGCACTGATAACTTTTTCTGCCAACAGTTTGAACGCAGCAGCACCGGCTTGTTCTCATACGTTAACCAGCCCTATCTAAACTTAGGAGGTTACAAAACTTCAGGTGTTGATATTGCCGTTAACTGGCAAATGCCCATCGCGGCTTTTGATGCAACGTCGATTGCCTTTTCAACCAATGCTAATTATCTAAATTCTTTTGAAGTGGCAACCTTTAGTGATAGTCCTTATCAAGAGCATGCCGGTACGATCAGTAACGCGACAAGTTTTCCTGAATGGAAAGTGGTCAATGCGTTAACGCTAACTATGGGTGACGTGTCATTGACGACTCGCTGGCGTTACACCTCCAGCATGAAAGATAGCAGCATTGTCACTAATCCTGATGGAGCCACTGAAGGGACTCCAGCATACAGCTACATTGATGTTTCTGCTAATGTCCATATTAACGATAACTTATCTGTTCGTTTAGGTATTAATAACCTTTCGGATAAGACGCCACCTGTTGTAGGCGGCGCGTTAGGTGTGACTAACCGAGGTGTGTACGACAGCGTTGGTCGTACCGCATTTGTTAGTGCAACCGCTAAGTTCTAAATCACGTTAATAGCAAAAAGTAGTGGGCACTGGCCCACTATTATTTTGTGTATAATTTTTCAAAACGTTCTCATTTTCTCATTTGCTATGGACAACTTCATGAAAAAATTCTTACCGTTTTTGTACTTATTTTTAGTGCTAACATCAACAGCTACTCACGCATTGACAAGCAGCCCACTGATTGAGCAACACCAAACTACTGCGCCTGCTATTAACCCTGAACCGGTATTAGAGCTGTACGTCACCTTGACCGATAAAGTTACCATTGGTGAAGCAGATGACGGCGATCGATACTTTGTCCCTATTACTGGTGGTCATTTTTTTGGTAAAAACATCAAAGGTAAAGTCAATGCCGGGGGTGCTGACTGGCAAGTGGTTAGACGTGACGACATCAAGGAGATTAACGCACTTTATTCGATAGAAACCGATGATGGCGTAACCATTGTTATCGACAATAAAGGTATGGTAACTAGTAAGTCAGGAAAGCGATACGCGATTACCGCCCCTAAATTTCATGCGCCTAAAGGAAAATATGACTGGCTTAATGAAGGGATGTTTATTGGCAATATCACCTCAATAGCGTCACCTCGTGCCGTAGTGATCAGGGTTTATGCGGTACTCTAGTGCTATCGGCTAAAATTAAAGCAGCAGTGAAGTAGATTCAATTAGTCAATTTAGCCTACTTTGGTTTGGTTTGCTTTGGTTTGGTTTGGTTTCTGAGCACATTACAAAACTATAGCTGGGAGTCAATCAGCTCTAATGCTTCATCAAGAATAATAGTGACTGCAGCGCGTGCTTTTTCTGGATTTCTTGATTTAATAGTATCGAGAATTTCGGCATGCTTTTTCACATCCGCGCCCGGAACCCCTTTAATTTTATTGGTATAGCGGATACTTACGCGAAGCGCGGTACTAATAAATTCAGTTAGCTGAGTAAAAAAACGATTACCACTGGCGTCTAAAATACTGGTATGAAAGGCAATATCGGCTTCTAAGGGATCATCTAAACCTTGATCCGCTTCTTTCATACGTATTAGCGCTTTTTCTATGGCTTCTAATTGCTCAAAGGTCGCATTCATCGAGGCAAGTGCAGCGGCTTGTGGTTCAATAGCATGGCGTACTTGGGTAAACTCTTTTAACAAAGACAATGACGGCTTAGCGCTTAAGATCCAGGTTAATACATCGGTATCAAACATATTCCAGCTGCTTTCAGGCAACACTCTGATCCCTTGTTTAGGACGAGAAGAAATTAACCCTTTAGCTGAGAGCATTTTTACTGCTTCTCGAGTTGAGCTACGGCTAACATCATGCTGTAAACATATATCGGCTTCAGAAGGTAAACCTTCACCAATAGGGTAAGTGCCTTTGACAATAGCAATTCCTAGATCATGGGTTAATTGATGGGTTAAATTTTGCCTAGGAGAGCTCTTCATTTAATGCAGTTCCGTATTTATTTTATTAATATGTTATATCATATTTAATTGAATATTATTATGATATATCTTTATATCGCTTACGAAATATTAATGCAAAAAAAACAGGTTATTTTTGATGTTTTTTTTCAACATAAACAATTTCCGCCAACATTCGCTGATTGGAGTATAACCGTGAGTTTATTGACTCAATATACTAGTTTAAAAGATAAGGTTATTTTTATTACTGGCGGTGCAAGTGGCATTGGCGCAGCTATGGTTAAAGCCTTTGTCTCTCAACAAGCTAAAGTCGCTTTCATTGATGTGAATCAAAAGATGGCGGTAGCTTTGATCGAAAGTTTACCACAATCAAGACAAGATTACCTCTGGCACCAAGCGGTTGATGTTACAGACTCGGCGGCATTACAACAGGCCATTTTCGATGCAGAATGCTATTTTGGTGGTTTGGATGTTTTAGTTAACAATGTTGGTAACGATAGTCGCCAAGATATAGAGAACATTTCTGCCCACGACTGGCATAAATGTATGCAAGTTAATTTAGACCCTGCCTTTTTTGCCTCGCAAGCTGCTTATAAAATTATGGCGAAGAAGTCTGCCGGCAGTATTATTAACTTTAGCTCGATCAATGCCTTAATAGGCATGCAACATATGACTGGCTATGTCACCGCCAAAGCGGGCTTAATGGGTATGACCAAAGCGCTTTCTAAAGAGTTTGGTGAAGACAATATTCGCGTGAATGCCATACTACCCGGTTGGGTAGCAACCGAGCGTCAGTTATCCAGTTGGCTTACCGATCAAGAAGAACAAAAGTGGATGGCTGAAATGGCCTTAAAGAAAAGAATCACCCCGGAAGATGTTGCCAATTTGGCTTTGTTTTTAGCGGCTGACGACAGTGCGTTAATCACCGGCCAGGGTATTATTATTGATGGTGGGAGAGCTTAAGTGCTAATCAATAACTCTATTATTGCCGTTGACTGGGGCACTAGCCATTTAAGAGCATTTTTATGCCGAGTAAATGAGAATAAAAACCTGACTATCATCGATAAAGCCAATGGTTTAGGGGTGAGTAAAGTCATCCACAGCTTTGAAAAAACACTTTTTGATTGCATTAACCCTTGGGTTCATCAGCATGGTAAGTTGCCTATTTTTATGATGGGACAAATAGGCTCGAATATTGGCTGGAAAGAAACCAATTATATTCCCTGCCCCACTCAACTTGAAGATATAAGTGCTAACTGTGTCAATTTTGCTTGCGCTGGTCACGATATTACCATTATTCCTGGGCTAAGCTGTCGCTTATATAATGACATGCACGATGTAATGCGCGGTGAAGAAATGCAAGTATTAGGCTGGTTACAGCAAAGTCCTCAGCATTTAATTGGTAGTCACCTGATTTGTTTACCGGGCACGCATACTAAGTGGGTATTAATTGAGTCAGGAAAGATTGTGTTATTTAAAACCGCCATGACCGGTGAGTTATATGATTTATTATCAACCCAAAGTATCTTAATTCAAGCAAGTAACGCTGAATTTAATCAAGCATCTTTTCAACTAGGTGCCGACTTTACCTTGAAAAGTGAGCAAGGCAGTTTTATTCATGGTTTGTTTAGCGTGCGTAGCAAACAACTCTTTGGTGAGCTTAGCCACTCGCAAGCAAAATCATACTTGTCTGGATTATTAATCGGCAGTGATGTTCGCGCGGCGATGAATGCGCAAGAATGGCAATCGTCACAATTAGCACAAGTGAGTATTATTGGTGCAAAAAACCTCAGTCAGTTATTTTCTCAGGTCCTTAAAGTGCATGGCATCAATACCAAGATTTACCCAGTCGCTGACATGACATTATCCGGTTTTAATTCGGTCTATCAACAAATGATCACATCATCGAATAACAGCACACCCGATGCGAGTATTGCTGAGGAAAATTAGCTAGTGCAACAATATATCGACCAACACCCCGCCATCGCAATTTTACGCGGGGTTTTACCTAACCAAGTAATTGAGGTTGCCCAAACCTTAAATAAACATGGTTTACGTGTGATTGAAGTGCCGTTAAATTCTGAGCAAGCGTTATTGTCGATTGAACAACTTGCACAGGTGATGCCTGCTGATTGTTTAGTGGGCGCTGGCACCGTCACAAGTGTTGCTCAAGCTCAGCAAGTTGCCAATAGCGGCGGTAAAGTGATCATTTCGCCCCATTGTGATGCTGAAATCATTAACTATTGCTGCGCTAATAAGCTCACGGTAGTTGCCGGTATTGCTACGCCCACTGAAGCATTCACCGCTTATCATGCCGGCGCGAGATGGCTAAAGCTATTTCCTGCATCGACCTATGGCATAGATCACCTTAATGCTTTACGCTCGGTGCTCCCTGCTGATGCTAACATTATTGCGGTAGGCGGCATCAATGCCGCGAATGCGCAGCAGTGGTTAGCTGGCGGGGCTAACGCACTAGGATTAGGCAATAGCCTGTACCAAGCGGGTGATGATATTGCAGCCGTGAACCATAAAATTACGCAATTAAACGCACAGTTAACTGCAAGGTTATCTTGAAAGGATTTTGAGATTCCCCTAGAATCCCCTTAAGCATATCTTAAGCCTATCTTAAGCCTTGGTATTATGAACTCAACTGACTCTGGTTATGTACAACGCAAAAACCACCTGAACTCGTTAAATAACGATGATGATTCAAGCCCTATGGCTAAACTCATTGAGATCATCCCCTGTCAATGTCAGCTAGGCGAAGGGGTTTTATGGCATGCACAGCAACAAGCTATTTATTGGCTGGATATTGAATCCGAACTTTTATTCAAATATAGCTTAGCGACTAAAAACCTTGAGCAGTTTTCGCTACCTTACCGGCTGGCGAGCTTTGCGTTTACCGCAACCGATAATGAAATTATTGCGGCTTTTGCCCAAGGCATTGCTCGATATAATATTAAAACAAGCACGCTCACTTGGCTAAGCCAACCAGAACTGTCGATTACCGGTAATCGCTTGAACGATGGCAAAACCGATCGCCAAGGTCGATTTTGGGTTGGCTCTATCGTTGAGCAAGCTCAATCAGCTACCCAACAGGCTTATTTGTATTGTGTTGATGAGCACGGGCAATGTCAGCAAAAAATGTCGCAGTTAAGCATTTCTAATGGTTTATGTTGGAATAAAGACGGTACTGTTTTATACCACACTGACTCCCCTAGCCACGCTATTTATCAATACGATTATTGCCAAGAAAGTACCAACATTACCAATAAGCGCCTCTTTGCAACCACCGCTGACAACGCTTTTCCTGATGGCGCAACCGTAGATGGCCAAGATTATTTATGGAGTGCTCAGTGGGGCAGTAGCAAGGTGGTTCGCTATGACCACTTAGGTAATATAGATGCGGTACTAACACTGCCAATCTCAAACCCTTCCTGCGTCGCTATTGGCGGTAAAAATTTAGATTTACTCATAGTGACTACCGCCAAGCAAGGCTTAACTCCGTTAGCACTTAAAGCAGAGCCCTTAGCTGGCAATCTCTTCATTTATCAGTTAACAGGTGTTACGGGGTTATTAGAGCAAAACTGTCGGTTATATAACTGATGGCAAACGCCGTTTGCCACCAATACCCTAACATTATTTAGGCTCATTTAGCTGAGCGTATCACTCACTTATTATTCACCTTGCATTGATTGCCGATAACTCACCACTTAAATATAATCATATAAATACGATAATTAACACAAAGTATAGATGAGTGATTAGCATAGTAAAAAAGTTATCGCTAAACATCGACCTCATTCAATTCAAAAATAAGTGATGATTGCGGGAATAATACCGGCAACTGCATACCGAACTTCATCAAGGCTTCACCGCTAAATTCTTGTCCTTGAATTTCACTTAAAATTGACCGGGAATACTCGTTAATCTCGGTAGGCCATATTAACGCTAAACGATACACTTTATCAGCCGCTAAACCAGCAAAACGGTATTTAGGGGGCGTAGTGCGTTTGGTCTCATTAACACTGTTATAGGCAAATAGTGCTTGGGATTTATTCTGATTGATTAAGCCAAAATCAATTGAATCACCATCACTATTTAAACGCACTAATTCACCACTATGAATCAATTTACGGTGTTTTTTATGTAACGCTAACACGGTTGTTATTTGCTGGCATTCTTGTTCAGTTAGCTCTCGCGGGTCCATTTCTAAACCCATATGGCCAAAAAAGGCGACTGCAGCACGCATTTCCATGCTGACAGTACGGCCGGTGATATGACAATTTCTCGGACCGATATGTGCGCCCATCACTTCAGCAGGGAAGAAAAATGAACAGCCCCGCTGAATAGATAGTCTATCTAACGCATCATTAGAATCTGAGGTCCATACTCTGTCAGTATGAGCAAGTACGCCGTAATCAACCCGAGCACCACCTGATGAACAGCTTTCAATTTCAACATGGGCATGTTTTGCTTTTAAGCGATCAATTAATTGATATACCGCGTGAGTTTGCTGATGAATAGCCGGCTTACCTAAAGCGTTACCGGCATGATTAATATCACGGTTCATATCCCACTTGATATAAACAATGTTGGGGTATTCCGTTAAAATATCATCGATAGCGTTAAATAAATAATCAACCACTTCGGTGCGCGTAAAATCTAACACCAGTTGATTTCTAAACGCTAGCTGCTCGTTACCCGCAGTTGCTAAAACCCACTCAGGGTGCGCACGATATAAGTCACTGTCTGGGTTAACCATTTCTGGCTCAAACCATAAACCAAATTCCATGCCTTGCTTATTTACATGCTCGATCAAAGGAGATAAACCTTGTGGGTAAATTGCTTTATCCACCACCCAATCACCTAAGCCAGCAAAATCACCACGTCGGCCTTTAAACCAGCCATCATCCAAGACAAATCGCTCGGCCCCTAATGTTGATACTTTATCGGCTAACGATTTCAAGGTATCAACATCATGATCAAAGTAAATACCTTCCCAGGTGTTGTAATGAATAGGACGAGCTTTGTTACTGATATTCGGTGAAATTATTTCTGCGCGCACATACTGATGAAAACAGCGAGATAAACCACTAAAGCCTTCATCTGAGTAAGCGGCATAAAGCATTGGGCTTTGATACGATTGCTGTGGCTCGAGTATTATTTCGCCTGGCATTAATAATTCGCCAAGTTGCACATAACTTCTGCCTTCAGGTAGTAGCTCTGCGCGCATTTTATGATTACCGCTCCAACCTAAATGAAAACCGTAACACTCCCCTGCTTGTTCATGTGTTTGCTTGTTATGCATGATTAAGCCCGGAAAATTATCGTGTGACGTTTTTCCTTTGCGGTTTTCTCTGACAAAGCTACCTAAAAATAAGTCTAATGAATTTCGTTGGAATTCGTTAGACCAACGTCCTTCAAACGACATGATTTTATTCATGGTATCTGGCATAGGCATGGTCGGTGCAGCACACCAATTTACATTGACCAAGTCATCGCTAACATTCACTAATTGAGTCGCTGACGACAATACATCGGTATGTTTATCTAACGACAGCGTATGAATCACTTTTATCTGACGAAGTTCATCAAGTGATTCAAATACCACTTGCTCAGTTTCTGCTTGGCTATTCACTGTAGGCGTAATGCTTTGTAATTCACCCCCTAGCGACCAACCAAAGTCGTGATTATTAATTTCAATACCCGGCGCACCGGTAAAACCTTCACCCATTAATGGTGACAAAGAAATAGGGGCTTCAACCACGACAGAACATTTCGCTTCTTGACGCGTGGCTAACATGGTTAACATTTGCGCTGAGGTGTGTTTAGATAATAACTTACCCCAATAAAGAATAGCGGGTGTTTTATCTGTACAATCAATGATTAAGCTGGTGTTATTACTATTAAGTTGAACATACTGTTGGCTTGGTTTCATGGTAAATGCCCTTGATATTGAAAATGTTAAAAACTTATTGATATTTTATTGGCAATAATTAGTGTAACTTTTCGTTTTCCTATTTATAGATAAGTGTAGATAGGAAGATTAGCTGAAGTGACTAAAAGCCCATAAACTACAATATAGGTAAAGCTGCCTTATTAGATCAATTATTGTTACCATTTCTCATGACAGAGATAAGTACGAGAGTAACGGTAGAATTAAAATACCGCTGGAATATATCATATAAATAAGGTTAATATGAACAAAAGATTTATAACTAAAGAGTATCCCAATGGATAACCAAACAATTCAAATTGCCGTGTTTTGTTTCATCACCGCGTTAATCGCTTTTCTCACCTATTTAAAGTGTGCCGGTGAAAATAGAGCTAAAGCCAATTCTAATAAAGAATACTTCCTTGCTGGTGGCGGACTTTCATGGGTGTTTATTGCCGGCTCCATCACCTTAACCAACTTAAGTACCGATCAATTGATTGGCATGAATGGTAACCAAATGGTGTTACTGGCTTGGTGGGAGATCGCAGCCTTTTTTGGTTTAATGATTCTCGCCAAAGT
>Ga0105359_10004233_pt1 | contig 11519 bp, 11 predicted proteins | sample GOMGulsemesocosm_6_FD_83659 | JGI IMG/M metagenome (GOLD analysis project Ga0105359, IMG submission 83659) | Methane-oxidizing microbial communities from mesocosms in the Gulf of Mexico - GOM8C Gulf of Mexico | ecosystem: Environmental > Aquatic > Marine > Cold seeps | place: Gulf of Mexico... | reverse complement strand
TCTTCAATTAACATTCTTACAATAACCATACCCATACCAAAGTTTTCTATATTTTTTTTAGTGCTTATATTGTATTCAAAGATGGACGAAATGGGATTTATTTTGATGCCACCTGCGTTATCTTCATAAAGAATGATTATTTTATCTTCTTGTTTATAGCTTGTGATATCTATAGTGTTTTTTTCAAAACTTGAATCAAACGCATCCAAGGAATTATCAATAAGGTTTAGAAGTATATTTGAAAAAATATGATTATTAATACGAATATCTGTATTTTTGCTTATCATATTTATAGCTACATTTTTTAAAGTAATTTTAGATTGAATCATCTTGATACTATTTTGAATACATTCTTGAATTAAAGCATCATTATTAAGCAAGCTATGGGAATAAAAACTACTAAGTTCGTGCAAGGTTTTATTCATATGATGTATATTATTTTGGATTAAAGGCAATTGTTCTTTTAATGTCGTATTTACATTTTCTTTTTGATGATTTAAAACAGTTTGAATAAGTGTTGTTGATGTTCCTATCTGCGTTAAAGGGTGTTTCCACTGATGCGTAACATGAGCAATGGTTTGCCCAATTGTACTGAACCTTGACTGCTCTAATAAATATTCTTTATTTTGTAGATCTTCTAGGTGTTTTATTTGAGTTTTATTGTACAAAGCAATAGAAAAGAAAATTAAATCTAAAATAATTCCAAGAGGAAAAAACATCTTAAACCAGTGGAAATAAGGAACAAAACCATTCATAACTAGCGTGTAAACGATAATACATACTAAATATAAACCTTGGCCAATTAAATAATATCTAGAACCTTTCTCTTTTTTATAGTACATATATATTGCAGTTATTAACAAAGAAATACAATAAAAAACAGCGGAGAAGGCAACTACACTAAAAACATAAAAATACGATTCATCAAAAAACTGGGCATAAAGTAGTAAAATAATAATAGATGCAGCTAAAAGTATTTTGAACCTAAAGTACCATTTTAGTTTTGGGTAGGCATTTTTTATATTAAAAAAATAATAAGGCAATAAAAGCAAACCTATTAAAAGAAAAACAGATGAATTCCACGTTATTGCAGTAATCAAATCTAAGTTTAATCCCAAGTCCATTTGATATAAAATACCACTTACTCCAGATAAGTATAATAAAGTAATAAATACGTTTAAACTTAAAATTAAATGAGGAATACTTCTTTTAATATTGAAAACAAAAAAATTATACAAACTATATAATGTAATAATTCCTGCAAAAATACCAAAATATAATAAAAAATGAAGTTCTTTATATATATAAGCATTTCTGTGTTGAATTTTCCATCCAAGATTGTAGACATAATAGTTTTTTATTTTTGAAATGATAGTTACTTCTTCATTTTTATCTAAAGAGAGATTAAACGTAGAAAATCTACTTATTTCTTCTCTTTTATTTTGTGCTTGTAAATCTCCTAAATGATGTAAAATCACTTCTTTATTTCTTTTAAGAACATAAACATCAATATAATTTGTACCAGGAAGGATATTTGATAAGGACAAAACTTGTTTTGAATTTGAAGTGTTTTTTAATGAGATTTTTGTCCAAAAAGCACTCTTAGTGGAGGTAAAATGATGTTTTTTAGGAAGCTTAAGATTCTTACTGTTGAGTACATTATTTATAGTTAAAACCCCATTGTCATTTATAAAGTATAAATAATTAGAAGAGTCATGTTTTATAAAATCCTTGTTGATTTCTAAAACATTTGTAGCAAAAAGATTTAAAGAAAAGAAAAGAAATATTACTATTAATTTTTTATACAAATTGTTTTCTTATGTACATAAAAGACTATATCCCAAGGCTTTATTATTTACTATCATATTTTTACCAATTTTTAGTCTTAGCCTATAAAATAAATTTTTTATTGCTTGCTCACTTTTATTATGTTCTGTATCCAAGGCGTATTTTATTTGATCTACGCTTGTAATATTTGTTTTATTATTAATTAAAAGTTCTAAAACCAAGGCTTCGTTTTTAGTAAGTTTTATAATTGTATTGTCTTTTTTTATTTCTTTACGTATGAAGGAGTATTCTATATCATTAAGTAAGATAGAATCTAAAGATTTACTTTTTATTTTAGTAGCTATTTTTAATAAGGTAGTAGATAAGGTTGTATATTCTATTGGTTTTATTAAATAATCAATTAAACCTAAAGGAATAGACTTTAATAGTTTCTCTTTTTCTGAGTAATTGCTCATCATAATAATAGGAATATCATTATCTATACGTCTTATTTTTTTGCACAATACATAACCACACATCTTTGGCATTACGTAATCTGTGATTATTACATCAATTGATGAAACTTCTTCATAAATTTTTAAGGCTTCGATTCCATTTTTAGCCGTAAGAACGGTATCAAAAAAAATAGATAAAGTAAGCTTTAAATTATGCAGTATTTGTTCATCATCATCTACAATAAGTATGGTAGATTTTTTTAATATTAGAAGTTTATTTTCTTTCATTTGTCTTTCATTTATAAATATTATTTTATTTATATTATATCTAAAGCGAGTCTTATAATAGTCCCAGATTATAAATAACTTGAAACTCTAAAAAGAAGATTAAATGATAGAATATATGTGTTTTATTCATAGAACAGTCTTTTCTTCTTTAAGAAAAGATTTTAAACTAAAAAATAGATTATAAAATATACTCATAAATATAGGAACGTAATGAAATTATTTTTCTTTTTCTTTATCTTCGTTGGCTTCTCTTATTCAAGTACAAAGGAACTTCATTTTTTGAAAAACACTAAAATTGAAGTACAAAATACTATCATAAGTGAAGTGAATAAAAAAGATGTCACCTTTGAAAATGTCAATAGAGATATTGACTTTGAAAAAAAAATACTGTTAGTTCTTACACAGAAGATAAATGATAAACAGCAAAAAATTGTTGATATAAAAAAAGAAGCTCATTTTTTACTTTTAGAAATAAAAAATCTTCAAAAAGGTCTAATTGAAAAAGAATATATTATTTTTATTCTTCTGCTTCTATTTTTATTCATTATAATATTTACAATTAAGATATTAAAACAAAATAAACTGTATAAAAAGTTATCTCAAATAGATGTTTTAAGCGGACTTTTTAATAGAAGGTTTTTAATAAATAGAATGGAAGAAGAGATATCAAAATATAAAAGAGATAAAACACTTTTTTCTATTCTTCTAATTGACATTGACTACTTTAAAGCAGTCAATGATAAATATGGTCATGCAAAAGGTGACGAAGTTATTAAAAAAATATCTGATTTAATGAACAAATACACACGTAATACAGATATTTGTGCAAGATGGGGTGGAGAAGAGTTTATTATTTTGGCTACGAATACTAATCTCTCTGGCGCTTTGAAGTTGGCTGAGACTTTTCGTGAGGTTATAGAAAAAAGTAATTTTGAAATTAAGATTCCTCTTACTATTAGTACTGGTGTATCAACTTATAATGAAGGTCAAGCACAAGAATTAGTATTAAAAATTGCTGATGAAAGGCTGTATAAAGCTAAAAGAAATGGTAAAAATAGAGTTGAATTCGATTAATTTCTATTATATTTTCATATCTTTTGCTATTATTGTGCAATAAAAAGGAATAGTAAATGACCTACGAAAATTTTAAGAAATTAGTTATAAATACAAGAAGTACACGTAGATTTGTACCAAATATTGAAATAAAAAAAGAAGAGCTTGAAGAAATAATTGATTTGGTACGAGTAACATCAAGCGCAAAAAATATGCAACCTTTAAAATATGTTACGGTTACTAACAAAGATTTGGTTAAAAAAATAGCAAGTACTGCTAAATGGGCAGCTCATCTTTCATTATGGAATCAAAAAGAAGAAGAACAACCTGCGGCTTTTATTATTGTAATTAATGACAGTAATATCGATGGTTTTGCTATGATTGATTGTGGAATCAGTTTACAAACTATTATCTTAGGTCTTAAAATTAAAGGTTATCCTGCATGCCCTATGGCATCTTTAGATAAAGAACTGTGTATTAAAGAATTTTCTTTAGGAAAGAATCTTAAACCGATGTTAGCTATTGCTATTGGAAAAGAGTCTGAAGTGCCAAATATAGTAGTACCTAAAGAAGATACCAATTATTATAGAAACGAAAAAGACGAACATTGTGTGCCTAAACGAGAACTTAAGGACGTATTATTAGGATCTTTTTAAGATAAATAAAGGTTTTGCCTTTATTTATCTTTTAGTACTTTATACATCAGTTCTTTTAATGTTTTTTGTTCTTTTTCATCTAAGGGTGAAAAAAAATCTTTTTCCAAATCCACGACATCTTTTAATGCTTTATTCAATAATATCTCACCTTTTTTACTTAATTGAACCAGTTTAGATCTTTTGTCATGTTCATTATCAATTCTTAAAATATATTCTTTTTCTTCGAGTTTTTTTAATACTTTGGTCATTCCTCCTGATGAGAAAACCATAGTAGAATATAGTTTGGTGGGAGATAAAATATAATTTTCATCACCTACAAGTTTTAAGGACGATAAAACATCTAACTGGGTATTACTAATAGAATATTTTTTTTCATGCATATGACATAAGTCTTCTGTTAATTTTTTATGCGCGATATAAAAAGGTATTGCAGCATCTAGAACCTTATCATAGGTCTGGGGCGATTTATTTTTATGTCTGATTATACTCTTGTTTATTTCATTTAAATCCATGATGTAGTATATAATAATAATTCTAAATATTCAAACTATCTTTCCAGAAAGGTATATTTAAGTTAAAGCTTGTTATTATTTTAAAACAAATATCTTTCTAGAAAGATAAAAAAGGAAAAAAGATGAATTTAAAAAAATTAGTAGTTGCAGGTTCTTTGTTGGTTTCAGTAGTAAGTGCGGGAAATTATGATGTAGATAAATCACACTCAAATATTGCTTTTAAAGTGAAACATTTGATGTTATCAAGTGCCAAAGGAACTTTTGATAACTTTAGTGGTCATTTTGAATACGATGAAAAAAGTGGGGTATTAAAATCCTTAAGTGGAGATATTTTAAGCAATACAATTTATACAAATGATGAAAAAAGAGACAAACATTTAAAAGCAGAAGATATGCTTGATACTAAAAAATTTCCAAAGATTTTCTTTACTTTGACAAAGTTTGAAGATGATTTTGTTTATGGAGATATCACAATAAAAGGCATACGTAAAAATATCAAACTTGCTTATGAGAACAATGGACATGCAAAAGATCCTTGGGGTAATTATCGGGCAGCTTTTGAACTTAGTGGAAAACTAAACAGAAAAGATTTTGGACTTACATACAATAAATTATTAGAATCAGGTGGCTTAATTGTTGGTGATATTGTAAAAATATCAATTGAAATTGAAGGTATTAAAAAATTATAATAAGGATAAAAGATGAAAAATGAATCAAAAAATATTGTTTTAGCTTCACTTGTTGCAGATAGTTTTGCACTTGGAGCACATTGGATTTATTCTCCTAGTGAAATTAAAAATGCAAGCTTAGATTGGAAAGGATTAAATAAGCCCTTAGCTAAATGGCACGAAGGAAAAGAAAAAGGTGATTTTACGCATTATGGAGATCAAGTTGTATGTTTATATGAATACAGTTTAAAAGAAAAGGCTTTTGATATAAAAAAGTATATGAGTAAATGGGAAGAAATTATGCAAACGTATACAGGATATATTGATGGTGCAAGCAGTGATACTTTGAAAAACCTAAAAAGTAACGACTTAAAAAATTCTGGTTCAAATTCTCATGATTTTTCCGTAGTTGGAAGAATCGCTCCTTTACTTTTTTTAAGTTCTAATGAAAAAACTTTTTTAAGCAATGTGCATCTTTTTGTAGCTGCTACACATAATAATGAAGAAGTATTAGAAGCTGCAAGCTTTTTTGCAAGTTTACTTTGGAAAACTAAAGAAGGAGGTTCCATAATCCAGTGCATTGAGAGTATAAGTAAAAAGTATTCGAAAAGACTTAAAGATTACGTAAAAGAGGGCTTAAATAATTCAAATAATACAATTGAAGCAATTACTGAATTTGGATCTGCTTGTTCTACTAATGGTGCTTTCCAAAGTACTATATACTTATTGAATAAGTATGAAAATGATTTCGAAAATGCTATGGTTCAGAATGTAAAAGCAGGGGGAGATTCTAGTGTTAGAGCTATGATTTTTACTATGATAATAATTGCTGCTAAGGGTATAGATATTCTTCCTAAGACGTGGATTAGTCAACTTAACTATAAGATTTGATATTTTTATATTATTAAAGGATTTTAATGTCAAAAATCACAGAATTTTTATCAAAAAAAGATATAGAATTTATAGAGAAACAAAATATGTATTTTGTTTCAACTGCACCACTTAGGGGAAAAATAAATCTTTCTCCTAAAGGATTAGATGATACGTTTAAAATAATAGATAAGAATACCATTTTATGGTTAAATTATTTTGGCAGTGGGAATGAAACAGCTTCACACTTACTTGAAGATAATAGAATGACCATAATGTTTTGCTCTTTTTATGGAAAAGCGAATATATTGAGACTTTATTGCAAAGTTAACGTTATACAAGAAAAAGACGAGGCTTGGAGCGATTATTTAAAGAACTTTAAGGTAAGTCGAGCTGCACGGCAAATATTTGAAGTGAGTATTTTAAATGTGAATAATTCTTGTGGCATGGGCGTGCCTTTGTATGATTTTGTCAATCAACGACCTGATTTAATCAATTATTTCAATAAGCGTAGTAATAAAGACTATATAAAATTTATGAAAAAACATAATCAAGTTAGTTTTGATGGAAAAGATACGAAATTATTTAAAGAGTAATTTTTATAAAAAGATTGGATGTTTTGAATTGTAGAGTAATATAAGATAAATAGAAGACAGTAAAAACTGTCTTCTAGAGGTAGATATTAAAGACCTGTAACGTTTTCCGCTTGAGGACCTTTTTCACCTTGAGCAACTTCAAAAGTAACTTTCTGACCATCGTTTAAAGAAACTCTGTCATAACCATTACTGTTAATTTGTCTAAAATGTACAAATAAATCTTTTCCACCATCTTCAGGTTCTATAAAACCAAAACCTTTTTCACTGTTGAACCATTTTACTGTTCCGTTTACTAAAGTTGCCATTGCATTTCCTTGTGTTAATTATATTGTCTAATCTTAAATCATAAATGTATATTAAGAATTCGGAGAACATTATAGCCAAATAATAGCTAAGAGAGACTATTTCTTTACTTAATTCTGAGAAAGATGCAAAACTTGGGCCTAAAGCATGAAAATAATCAGTAAATTTCACTTTTTTGCTTAAAAATTTGGTGAAAAACCTCTTTTTATAAATGCTTCTCTTGGTTTATGAACTTTTATGGCTCTTGGTGATAACTTTCTAGCTTCATAGCTAAATCCAAAAAGTTCTATACTAATCATACCTGTTGTTGCATTTACTATGAAATTAACAATATGACCTCTTTGTACTAAACCAGTTGAAGTTAAGTCCATATTATCCCAATCCAGAATTTCTCCTTTTACATTTTCATAAGGAGCTTCATATCCACCTTTGGTTTTATCCATTGCTTTTATGTCTAAATACAATCCGTATGAAAACAAGGAGGTAAAAATAAATCCTATGATGGCAAATGTTTTAATTAGAAAGTTCACGTTTTTATCCTTTTATTTTTAAGTGCATTATAGTGTTTATTTTATAGGAAGTAATAAAATAAAAAAGTGTTGCTAGTATATAAGGTATGAAAAATAAGTATTTTAATTTTTATACAATAAAGTGAGTGTTAAAAATAGAAGTAATTACTCTTTATATATAAGTAGACTTATTTATGTCTGTAAATACAATCATTGTTACATCATAATTTTTTATTTCATTTCCTTGGTATTTTTTCATGTACATGTAAAAATATCTTTTTGTTCTTAATAAGGTATGAATTTTTTTAAGAAGTTCTTGGAATTTTCTTTTTCAAATGGAAAAGCTTTTAATTCCCCCTTTTGGTTTAAATAAACATCTGTACCTTAATTGACTTTTTTTTAATTTTTGTATGTTTTTTAATCCATGTTTCGTCATCTTCCTTAAGTAGAATATATTTACGATTGGAGGCAAAAGACTTAATTAAAAGAAAAATAATCATGAAGATCTTAGCATATAAGTAGCTCATAAGTTAATTTATCATTCCTTCACAGCTTGTAATAATATGACTTATATGTTTTGAAGTTACATCTAAAATACATTTTATGACTTAATTTATAAGAGATGAAAATACTATAATTATATTTTACCAGTCTCTTCAGTTATTGAAAATTTATAATAATTATTTTTTAGGTAGATATTTATTGTAGGTTATAAATAATTTTAAGATAAATCATATATTCATTGAATTTATAGATAGATGATTTTATCTTTAAGAAGTAATAGTATTTAGTGTCTGTAAATTAGCCTAAATCCCACGCCTGAGATATTATCAATGGCTTCTTTCCCTATTTTCTTTCTTAGTTTATTTAGTAGATTCTTAAGCGCAGAATCACTAACTTCTTCTGGTTTTTCCCATATTTTTGCTTTAATTTCAACATGAGGTACAACACGAGAGGTATTTTTTATTAGGTATTCTAGTAAGAGTAATTCACTGGACGTAAGCTTTATCTCTTCCTTCTTATTATTAAGCAAGACTTTCATACTAATGTCAAATTCTGTTTCATTCATAAACTTTATTTTAAACATGTTTTGAACTAAAAGCTCATCTACACATTTTATTAATATATTATGTAAGGTCTTAAAATCAATAGGTTTTATTAGATAATCAACCAACTTAAGTTTTGTAGCATCCAATAAATAGTTAGTATCTAGATGTGCTGTTAGCAAAACAATAGGAATTACAAGGTTATTCACTCTAATTTCTTTACAAAAATCAAGACCTGTTTTTCCTTGAAGGTTAATGTCTGAGATAATGATATCAATCTTATTATTGTTAAAGGCATCAATGGCTTCTTCATAAGATGCAACTGCAAAAACCTTAAATACAACAAGTTCCAAAGTAGCAGAAATATTTTTTCTTATATTTTCTTCATCTTCAATATAAAGGATCGAAAGGTCCTTTAAAATGGTATTTTTTATCTTTTTATCCATAGCTTCTCTTTTAATAATTTTACATATAGAATATAAAAAAGTTATTATTAACAATATAACTAAATAATATTTTAAGTTACATATGCTATTATTACACAATTAAGAATATTTTTTATTATTTATGTTACAATAGCATAAAATAAATTAATATTTTATTTTAAATATAAAGGTATAAAATGTCTCTATTTTATAAAATGCTCATATTTTTAATTCTTTCTTTTACTACATTGAATGCGCTATCTTTGAAAGAAGCTGTGCAAAAAACATTTGATAATAACCCAGAAATAAAAGCGCAATTACATAATGAAGAAGCGTATCAAGAGTATGTGGATGAAAAAAAAGCAGGATACTATCCTATCATTAACTTAAATGCTGATCTTGAAAAAAATACAAAAAAAAACGATCCTGAAAATAGTACAAAAAATACAGTAAGAAAAACAGGTTGGAAAGCAACACTTTCACTTGAACAAATACTGTATAATGGAGGGCTAACGTCTGCACAAATTGATGAAAGTCAAGCAGATTATATTGAAAACAAACATAAAAGAAAAGAAAATATTGAAAAAATTATAATTGAGTCTTTAAATTCTTATTTAGGCGTTGTTCAATATAAAGAATTGATGCGTTTATCAGAAGATATTATTCAAATTAATGAAAACAATCTTGTAACAGCAAAAGACAAAGAAGAAATCTCAGGAGAAGTTCTTGAAACGTACCAAGTAAGTTCAAAACTACATTCTACGAAAGAGAAGTATCTTGAACAAGTAGACCTGTACCAAAAAAATAAAAATAAGTTTAAACGATATGTATTAGAAGATGCCCCTGAATTAATCTGTCGTCCAATTATATATACAAAAAATATTCCAAGTACTCTTAAAGAAGCTCTAAAAAAAGGTGTTTTAAATCATCCAAAAGTTCTTGCGGCCATTGAAGGAATTAAAAAACAAAAAGCAAAACTTTCACAAAGTAATTCAAAGTTTTTACCTACAGTTAAACTACAATTAGAAAGTACATGGGACAGTGATCTAGAACTAGCAGATAATGGGACACAAAAAGAATACTTAGGACGAATTAATCTTTCTTGGAATTTTTTTAGTGGCGGAAAAGATGAAAGTATTTCACAAAGAGATCGTAAGTTTTTATTAGAAGCACAAGAAAATTTAAACGCAGTTACCGATGAAATTAGAGATGAAATTGAAACTGCCTATTCAAAATACAAAAAAAATCTTAAACGTGTAGAATTATTAAAACTCTATGTGGAGGATAACTTTAATATTGTTGATGTGTATAAAAAAGAATTTGATGCAGGGACCAGAACATTTATTGATATCTTAAATGCCCAAGCAGAATTATTTCAAGCTAATAGTTCTTTGGTGAACAGAGAATTTTCATTATTTACTGATTATTATGATTTATTATTAACTCTTTCTACTTTAAGTACTAGTATTTTAGAAGAAGAAAATCAAGTATGTCAAAAAATCATCAAAAAAGAAAAAAATAATGTAGAAGACAATGTGGATGATTTATTAAATGAATTATTAGATGAAGAACCTGTAAGTAAAAATGAAATAGAAGATGAATCTTTTGACATTACTAGTGTGAAAAGTGAAGAAGTTTCACAAGATAAACTTATCTTAAAAGAAACCAGTAATATTGATGATACACTTCCTTCATCTAAAAAAATTGATGGTTTTTCTGAAAATAGAATTTTATCATTAAGCAGTGATAATCATATTATAAACCTAGCAACAGTATCTGCAAATACAGATGTAAATGTTTTTATATCTGAATATGAACTTGATGATGACTTGATAACGGTTTTTGTTTATGGGCAAAACAGTCAATATAAAAAAATACTTTATGGAAATTATGTGACTTTTGACGAAGTGACAGAAGTTTTGACAGGTTTAAATAAAAAAGTCTTGAAAAATAAGCCATATATTAGTAGAATATCAAAGAACAAAGATTTATATCACAAATTTCATTAAAGGCATGATTTGCAAGAGAATCCTGAAGTCCAAAATATTCAAAATAATGAGCGTGAAAAAATTGTAGATAAATCAACTCCAAGCCCTGAAAATGAAATGGATGATTTACTTACTTCAGCTAATACTATTGATGACTCAAATCAAAGTTTAGAAAAACTTCAAAACAGAAGAAGAGTTGATTCCCTTTTGGATTGTCTTCTTTTTCTTACTAAATACCACAAACGAGAAACGTCCGCAGAATCAATTATGTTTTCTCTCCCTATGCACAATGAAGTTATGAACTATGCAATGTTTACACAATCTGCACATAGAATGGGTTTAATAACTAAAAATGTAAAACGAAAAAAAATTTCTAATATTAC